>TARA_B110000008_G_scaffold229124_1_pt1 | contig 41198 bp, 42 predicted proteins | sample TARA_B110000008 | Tara Oceans TARA_B110000008 (sample SAMEA4396496) | marine metagenome | biome: Westerlies Biome; feature: [DCM] deep chlorophyll maximum layer (ENVO:01000326); material: water (ENVO:00002006), including particulate matter (ENVO:01000060) such as... | depth 40 m
TTTTGAGAAAATACAGTGAGCAATATCTAGTCCATCACAAGAAGTGCCTGACATTAAACCAATTACACTGTATAAATTTTTATTCATGCTGAAATTTTATTTTTTATTTATGAACTAAAGAATGCATCTTTGCATTTCAAATAATTAACAAAAAAAGATGCATAGGATTCATATTAATATATTTCTAATATACTTTTTTTTTCTAACTAAATTAACAGTTGCTCAAGACACTACTCCATTCAGTTCAATTAACCCAATTGGTGAGATTTCAGATAATTCGTTTGCTAATAATTTAGCTATGGGTGGGGTTGGGATTAGTAACGGATCATATTGGCACTTAAATAATCAAAACCCGGCAGCATTAGTCTACAACAGGTTCACTACATTTGAAATGGGAATTGCTTCTGATGTAAGGCAAATTGTAAATGACAGAAATAAAGATATTACAGGTAATGGTAACATAAATTATATAGGTTTTGGAATACCAATGCTTAAAGGAGGTAAATGGGTAACATCTATTGGTTTTAACCCATATAGCAATATTAATTATAAACTTTTTTCTCAAGACCAAGTAAATGGAATTAATGGGGACCCCACTTCTGCATTAGTAAATTATAATTATGATGGTTCAGGAGGTCTTACTGAAGTTTATTTTTCTAATGGGTTCAAACTTGGTAATGATTTTTCTTTTGGCTTTAAAGGTTCCTATGTTTTTGGTAAAATAAGTAGTAATATTTCTTCAAGTATTTCAAATGAACCACAATTTTATACAAATTTATTTGAGAGATCATCATTTAAAGATCTTTCGCTTTCCACTGGTTTATTTTATAAAAATGAATTTAAAGAAGATAATTTTTTAAAAATTGGGATAATCTATGATCTGAATTCTTCTTTAGATGCAACTAGGTTTTCTCAGCTTGAAAGAAAAATTCCAAACTCTCTTTCAGTCTTAGTAATAGATACAATTTATAATAATGTAGCATCTAATTTTAATATTCCTAAAAATTTTGGAATTGGAGTTTCATATGAAATTATTGATAAATTATCTGTTGGTTTAGAATTTAGAACAAGATCTTGGAATAGTAGTAGTGGTTATAATGATAATTCCTCAAAATCTTATAAATCTGAATTTCAGATATCATCAGGAATTGAGATTATTCCAGATGCGGAAAATGTGAATAGTTTTTTTAAGAGGATTACTTACAGGGGTGGGTTATTATATAAAAAATCTCCTTTTTTAATAAATTCTGAAGAATTATATACAACCGCCGTAACATTTGGAATGTCGTTGCCAATAGGTACTATTTCAAGAATTAATCTTGGTTTAGAGTTAGGAAAAAGAGGAAATGTAGAAAAATTATCAATTAAAGAAAACTATCTCAAATTCATCATTGGAAGTTCAATAAACAATATTTGGTTTATTAAAAGAAAATTTGATTAATTTTAATATTATGAAAAAATCAATTTTAACCCTAATATTATTTATTAATACCCTATATCTTTTTGCTCAACCAGGATGGAACTGGCCAGAAAATAAATCGGAAGCAGAGGAGAGAAACGTATTATATACAGATTATTTGAAACAACAGAACTGTGAGTCCGCGGTTGAACATTTAGATTGGTTAATTGATAATGTTCCTAATCTCCATGTATCAATCTATCAGAATGGAATTAAGATTTACAGGTGTCTAATTGATAAAGAAGAAGATCCTATTAGAAAAAACGAATTAATCCAGAAGTCTTTAAGCTTATTTGATGGGAGAATAGAAAATTTTGGGAGAGAAGCATATGTTAAAAACAGAAAAGTAACTTTTGCTTATTCTTTCTATAGGTCGGATAAGACTCAGTATGAAGTATTATATAATATGTTTAAAAATGCATATGAACTAAATGGTAATAAAATTGGAAATAGTAATTTGGTTGCATTCATGGATATTGTTAGAAAACATAAATTAACATCTAAAACTATTTCTGATGATGAGGTACTAAATATTTATGATAATATCTCAAATACAATTTCTTTTAAAATTACTAACGAACCAAAGAATGAAGCAAGGTTAAGAAGGTATCAGGATAATGTCGATAAATTATTAACTGCAACTATCACTGTAGATTGTAATTTTGTCGAAAATACTCTTGGTCCTAAATTAATCGATTTAACTTCAGCCCCAACTGATGAAATTGTTCAAACAGATTATGAAACTTTAACTCCTGTTGATATCACATATTCTGATGAGATTGTAAATCTTGCAAAAAAGATTTTTCAATTAAGTATTACCGGAAAATGTACTTCTTCTGAAATTGCTCTTGAAGCAGCTAAGATAATGTTCACTAATGAAAAAGATTTTGCAATAGCAAAATTTATTGCTGGAAGAGAACAGGCTAATGAAAATTATGAAACTTCTTTGAAATATTATGACGGAGCAATAGAATCTTCAGATGACAATGAACAAAAGTCTGAAGTTTATTTAAATAAAGCTCAGCTTTATGCAGTTATTGGAAATAAAAATAAATCAAGAAACAACGCTAGAAAGTCTATTTCATTAAATTCTAAAAACTCTGGGGCATATAAATTAATAGGAAATTTATATATGGGTTCTTATGATGATTGTAGAGAAGGAAAAAGTAGGGTTGAAGACAGACTGGTTTTCATAGCTGCTTATAATATTTTTAAGAGCGGTGGGTTAACTGCTCAAGCTAATCAGGCAAGAGAACAATTCCCATCTATGGAAGAATTATTTAATGAAAACAAGGAAGTTGGAGAGTCAATGAATACAGGATGTTGGATTAATGAGACAGTAACTTTGAATAAGAGATAATGAAAACATTTAATTTACCTGAGTTTATTGAAAGTGTCCCTGTTCTAAGACTCTTTGGAAAAAACCTTGCATTAAATGCTGGTATTGCTTTCGTTATTCAAGATTTTTTAATTCCTCTTTACTCTAATTATATTTTTAATATAGTTATTGGTTTAGTTGTTGTTGGTATTTTATTAGCGTCTTACTGGTTTTTTATTTTTAAAAATAAATCTAAAAATTTTGCTCACTTTTCTTTTCAGTTAGCAATTGTTTGTGTCATTCTATCAATTATGGTTGGAGCTCTAAGTTCAGTATCAAAAGCTTTATCTTCTGATGACAGGGGTATTTTAGCGTCTAATGTTGATTTTGTTGCAGAATTACAAGATAATACAAATGTGTATGATGAGGAATTACAATCTCTTGGAAGAGATATATCAAAAGTTTCTAATCAATTTTCAGAACTTCAAGATGACCTATCTACTTTATCTGAACAAATATCATCCCAGTTAACAGATGAGGGTAATCCACTAAATAATGATGAGTTTTTAGATAAGATATCTACATTAATAGAGGAAAAGAGTTTAACTAATAACAGTACTGATGTAAGCGTTGATGATACTGAGGAAGTTAAAGAACTTAAGAAAAATCTTGATATTGCTACAGAATTATTAAGACAAGTGACTCTTGCAAATGTGAATCTTCAAAAAAGAGATGATGATGTTACTGAGACATTAAATGCTGATAGTCTTATATACTATATTGGAGATTTAAAGGAAGACATGAGCGATTTACGTAATTTTTCTTTACAGTTATTAGCAAACACAGCTCTTGCAGATTCAAGATCTGAGTTAAATACTTTTAAAGAAGAAACCAAAAAGGATTTAGATGAATTTAAACTATTTACTTCAAAAGAGATTGATGAAATTAAAGAACTAGCTAAGGAAATTTTAAACTCCAGTAACAAAGGTTCTGGGAAACAGGATAATAACTTTTCAAAGGAACTAAAAGATCTTTCAAAAGCAATGGAAAAAAGTAGTTCAAAAGTATCTAATATTGATGAAAGTTATCTTGAGGAGATTGTTGAAACCTATCAGGAACTAGCAGAGAAAATTGATAATAGTTCAGTTCAAAATGATTTAGAGGAAATTAAAAAAGAAATTGCTAATCTTTCATCATCAAATCAAAACACATCACTTGCTCCTGAAGTTTTGGAAAAACTTCAATCTGCTCCTGATGGAAACCTAGACAATACAGCAGGATTATCTGAATTAAAATATTACATTGTTGAGTTAATGAAAGACCAGAATGAAATCAGGCAAATAGTAAAAGATCTAAGAGAGCTGCTTGAGAAAGGTGAAGAAAATTAATGTTTCGACTACTAATTACCATCTTATTTTTTTCTTGTTCAAATAATAATTTTCAGAAAATTGAAGAAGCTTATGAAGGTCCAGTTATTGAGATTAAAGATTTGAATACTTTTTTTTCTGATTCTGCTCAAGTCAAATTTAAACTGAAAGCAAGATTATATCAGGTTTATAGTTCAGGAGAAGAAAAATATCCTGAAGGTTTAGATATGGATATATTTTCTAAAAATTCCGAATCAATTTCTGCTTCTTTTCAGGCTAATCATGTTATAAAATATGAGAATGAGAATTATTTTAAGGCAACTGGAAATGTTATTTTATTTAATCTAGAAACTAATGATGAGCTCAGGACGGAAGAGTTATTTTGGTATCCAAATGATGAAAAGTTTATTTCTGAAAAGTTTGTGACAATTAAAACGGGTAATGAAATTCATAAAGGAGAGGGAATGGTTTCAAATCAGAATTTTTCTGATTATGAGATACTTAAACCATCTGGTATTATTGAGATAGATGAAAATTAAATATTTAGTTCTCATACTTTCTTTTGTGTTTCTAATTTATGCTATTTACCAAAGTTTTTTAGTAGGAATATTAAACTCATATGAGTATTATATGATTTCTTTTGTTTTCTTTTTTATATATAAATTAAAATAGAAAATGGAAGATATTCAAAATCAAATTTTATTGATTATTGTCTGTTTGTTTTTCTCTGGTCTATTTTCTGGTTTAGAAATCGCATTTATCTCAAGAGATAAACTAAACTTTGAGATAAAATCTAATACAAAAAGTTTTTTCGGAAAAGTTTTTAGGACAATAAATAAGAATACATCGGAGATCATAGCAACTCTTTTAATAGGAAATAATCTTTCTTTGGTAATATATGGTATACTAATGGCACAATTCCTTGAACCTTTACTTGCCAATAATTTACCTCAATTAATTAGTAATGATATTTCAGTATTGTTGATTCAGACCTTAGTATCTACATTGGTAGTATTGATAACTGCTGAATATATTCCAAAAAGTATTTTTTTAATTAACCCTGATAGGTTGCTTATTAGTTTTTCGATACCTCTTTTTATTATTTATTCTTTTTTCTATCCAGTAGTTAAAATTGTAATTATAATATCAAAGTTTTTTATCAAAGATATTTTAAAACAAGAGTATTCTATTAAAAAACCGGTCTTTAAACTTACGGATCTTAATGAGTACGTCAAAAAGATTGTTGTTTCCGATACGAGAACTCAATCTAATAAAGTCACCGAATTTTTTAATAATGCACTTAATTTAAAAATGGTAAAAGTCAGAGATTTTATGATTCCTCGTACCGAAATTATTGCTATTGAGAATTCTGATTCTATTTCTAATTTAAAAAAAATTATAGAAGAATCTGGACATACTAAAATTATTGTATATGAATCTTCTATAGATAAGATAATTGGTTATTGTCATGGATTATCTCTATTTAATAATCCCAAGAAAATAAGTAATATAATAAAGCCAATAAATTTTGTGAATGAAACAAATCTTGCAAATGATCTGCTTTTTAAATTTATTTCGGAACAAATCAATATAGCAATAGTAATAGATGAGTATGGTGGCACTTCCGGAATAATTACTTTAGAGGATATAATAGAAGAAATTTTCGGTGAAATAATTGACGAGTTTGACGATAAAATTTATTTACAAGATAAAGTAGATGAAAACTCTTTCAATTTGAGTGCTAGACTTGAAATTGACTACCTTAATTCAAAATATAGTTTAAATATTCCTAGAGGAGAATACGATACTTTAGGAGGGTTTATACTAAGTTCAAATAAAAATATTCCAAAAAAAAATGAAATTTTGACTTACAATGATTTTACAATTAAAATCCTCACAAAAAATAATAATAAGATAAACAGTGTTTTTTTTAGAAAGAATGTAAATAATTAGTTATAAAAAATTAATTTTGGCTTCCAAATATATATTATGGCAATAATAAGTACTTTAAGAGATAAGGGGGGAAAATTTCTAATTGTAGTAATAGGTTTTTCTATTGCTGCATTTGTATTAGGTGATATTCTAGGCCCAAATAGTTCATTAGGCAATCAAAATCAAAATATCGTTGGAGAAATTAATGGTGAGGATATTGATATGATTCAGTTTAATGCAATATTTGAACAGTTATCATATAATTTTTCATTAAATAATGGGAGGTCTCCTAATAATCAAGAGTTATCAGGTATTCGAGATCAAGCATGGGAAAAATTAATAAATGATATTAGCTATGTAGAACAGTATAACTCCCTTGGGTTATCTGTCTCTGATAGAGAATCTGTAGATATGGTTCAAGGTGACAATATTCATCCAATGATTCTAGAAGCTTTTACAGATCCAAATTCTGGAGTATTTAATGTAGATAATGTAATTGGTTATTTACAGAATTTATCAAATCAACCAGTTAATCAACAGCAGGCGTGGTTCTCATTTGAATCAAACTTAAAGCCAATGAGACTTAGAACAAAGTATGATAATCTACTTAGTTTAACAACTAATATAAATACTTTACAATCTAAATCTGAATATTATAAGTTATCTAATACTGTAAACCTATCTTACTATTTTGTTCCATTTTACAAGATTCCAGATTCTTTATTTGAGGTCTCTAATAATGAGATGAAAAGGTTTTTAAATAAGAAAAAAGATGAATATCAACAAGAAGAATCTAGATCAATAGACTATCTATACTTTCCCTTAGAGCCTTCAAATGATGATTCAGTTTTTTATACTAATGAAATTAAAGATGTTATCTCTAGTTTAGAATCAGGACAAATAAATGACTCAACTTTTGCTCTTTTAAATTCTGATGGGTTTAATCCATATATGAGTTTTAATATTGACGAGCTACCAGCTGAATTAGTTGAAAAAGAAAAAGGATATATTTCTGATTATCAGTTTAAAGATGGTGGTATTGTAGTTTATAAATTATCTGATATAGCTGAAGATAAAGAGTTTAAAGCTAGAGCAAAACACATCTTATTAAGATTTACAGAAGACGATAAAAGTTCGGTTCGATCAGAAGCATCAAGAATTTTATCACTTCTTAGAAATGGAAGTGACTTTGATGAGACAGCAAGAACTTACAGTCAGGATGGATCAGCTTCGGCTGGGGGTGACCTTGGTTGGCTCAGTGAAGGTAGAATGGTAAAACCTTTTGAAGATGCAGTTTTTTCTAGATCAAGATCTGGATTAATACCTAGAATTGTAGAATCAGATTTTGGTTTTCATATTATATATGTAACTCAGCCTAAAACAAAAAAATCATATATGGTAACTACAATTTTAAAAGAAATTATTCCAAGTGACAATACTAGAAACAATATTTATAGAAATGCTGAAATGTTTAAAATTGATGCTATGTCTTCAAGTACTTCATTTAAAGATTTTGCTTTAGAAAACGGATATAAGATTTCAACCGAAATAGAAATAGATAAGAACGCATCAAATTTATCAGAGGTAGATAATGCAAGAAGTGTGGTTCTTTGGTCATATGATGATTCTAGATATATCAACAATATCTCTGACGTATTAGAGTTAGATGAGGGGTATATAGTGACTCATTTATCTGAAATTAAAGAGGAAGGCACAAAAAAAATATCTGACGTCGAGAATTCTATTAGGAAAAGTATAATTGATGAAAAGAAGTATGAATATGTTTCTGAAAAAGTTATGGGATATTCTAATCTTGAAGATCTAAAATCAAGTTTAGACTATGGTGAAATATTTGAGATGTCTGATTTAGATTTTAACACTAATTCTATCCAAAATGTTGGATTTGCACCAGAGGCTATTGGTGTTGCCTTTTCAATGCAGGAAAATGAATTAACAAGGCCAATTAAAATTGATGATGGAGTTATTATACTTAGGCTTAATGAAAAAAATATTGCAGATTCCTTAAGTAGTTACTCTGATTATGGTATTTCTTTATTACAAGCTAATAAGTTCACATCATCTCTTAAAATTGATCAGGCAATTAAGAAGTTTTCAAATATTGAAGATTTCAGATATAAGTTCTTTTAATAAATGCTTAACTCTAATAGCTTTAAGAAATCGCTCGATGAAGAGTATAAATTTCCATGTGATTATAACTTTAAGTTCATAATTTTAACTAATACCAAAGAGAAAATTTTTAATCTTATCCCTGATGCGAAAAGAAGCGAGAGAACTTCTAAAAACGGTAAGTATACTTCTATCACTTTGACACATCTTGTTAAAAATTCTTCTGAAATACTTTATATTTATGAAAAAGCTTCTAAAATAAAAGGTGTTATTTCTTTATAATTATGTGGGAAGAGTCAAATAATAAACTTAGAAAAGAATTTAAATTTAAGGACTTTATAGAGGCCGCTGCATTTATAACTAAAGTTTCAATAGTATCTGAGAAAAATAATCATCACCCTGAGATTTATAACATCTATAATAAAGTTATTATTGACTTATGTACTCATGATAAAGAAAATAAGATAACATCTAAGGATTATAATTTAGCTAAGGAGATAGATAAAATTTTATGATTGATAAACTGACATTAAATATAGTCCCTACTCCTATTGGTAACCTTGAAGACATAACTTTTAGGTCAGTTAAAACCTTAAAAAATTCAGATTATATACTATGTGAAGACACCCGAGTCTCCAAGAAATTACTTTTAAAATATGATATCGAAGTTCCTTTAGTCTCTTTCCATTCTTTCAATGAGCATAAAACGGTTAATAAACATATTAACCAAATTCTGTCTGGCAAAAAAATATCATTGATTTCAGATGCGGGAACTCCTTCTATATCAGATCCGGGCTTTTTAATAGTTAGAGAATCTATAAAAAAAGGTATTGAAATTAATTGTTTGCCTGGCCCAACAGCACTTGTCCCTGCTTTAGTAAATTCAGGGTTATCTTCGGAAAGGTTTGTGTTCGAGGGGTTTATCCCCTCCAAAAAAGGAAGAGTGAAGAGACTGAAAAATTTTAAAGAAGAAACAAGGTCGATTATTTTATATGAGTCTCCTAAAAGATTAATCAGACTAATGAAAGAACTTCAAGAAGTTATAGGTGGAGATAGAAAAATATCGATTTCAAGAGAAATTTCTAAAATATATCAGGAAAATTTAAGAGGTACTATTTCTGAGTTAATATCACAGTTGGACAATAAAAGTATTAAAGGAGAAATTGTAGTTATAATAGATGGAAAATAAATTTTACGTTCTAATTTTTAGTTTTATGTTTTTCTTTTCCTTTACAATAAAGGGAGATGATAACATTGAGTTTTCTATTATTACGATTGGTCCATATGAAGATGAATTATACAGTGCTTTTGGGCATAGTGGAATACGGTATAGAGATAAATTAAATAATATAGATTTATTTTATAACTACGGAATTTTTGATTTTGATCAACCAAATTTTTATTTAAACTTCTTAAATGGTAGACTATTATACATGGTTGGAAAGTATAATTATCAGACGGTTGAGAATTTTTATATTAATCAAAAAAGGTATGTCAAGGAACAAGTACTTAACTTAAATAATTCTGAAAAAATTATATTATTTAATTATTTAGAGCAAAATATTAGGCCTGAAAATAGAACCTATTTGTATAATTATGTATATAATAATTGTGCCACTAAAATTAGAGATATTCTAATTACAGTATACGGAGAAAGAATTACATTCAAAAAGAAAAGTGATAATAAAACAATAAGAGCTTTAATGGACAAATACCTTAAAAACAATAAATGGGGTGATCTAGGTATTGATATTTGTTTAGGTTTAGAAATAGATAAGAAAGCTAGTTACTCAGAAGAGATGTTTCTGCCCGAGTATTTATTTAATAATCTTGAAGATTCATTCCTTGATGATAATGTTAACCTCATCTCAAAAACAAATATTATCAATTCAAACTCTCCAGTAATTAATAAAAATATTTTTCAACCTAAGTATATATTTTTATTGTTTTTAATAATATGTGTTTTTTTATCTTTTAGACAAATTAAATATAGTCTCCTATATATTTATTTTGACTTTACAGTTTTTTTTATTTCTGGAGTAATTGGTGTTTTACTAATTTATTTATGGTTTTTCACAGACCACCTATCATCTTTCAATTATAATTTAATATGGGCTTTTCCTTTTAATTTAATTTTTTCTTTTTTACTTATTTTCAATTTTAAGTCAAACTTAACAAGGTGGTATACTATAATTAATTCTGCTGTTTTATTTTCCTTATTAATTCTTTGGAATTTCCTACCTCAAAACTTAAATGACATCTTAATGTTTTTTGTTTTAGGTATGTTGCTAAGGGTGTTTTCTAATTATATTTATTTGATAAGATCTTCTTCTAGATAGTTTTTAAAATTATATCCATTTCATAGCCTTTATATATAAGGTGTGAGATGAGTTTATTTCTGTCTGGTATTTTTAATTTTTTATTATATAATTCAATGTTTTTTTTAAGCACATTAATGTAATTGTCTTCTTTTATGCTATTAATTCCAATTCCAATTTCCTCATCTGATAACCCTTTGGATTTAAGTTGGTATTTTATTTTATTTTTACCCCATCTATTATTATTATTTTTACCTCTAGAGAAAGATTTAGAAAATCTAATGTTATCCAAAAACCCTAAATCTTGCAGTTTTTTTATTGTTTCTTTAATGATATTATAATCAAAGACTTTTTTTGATAGTTTGTCTTTAACTTCTTTTACAGATCTTTCTCTGTAACCACAAAATTTCATTCCTATTTGTAATGCCTGGTCTTTAGAATGATCATCAGACATACCCTTTTCTGTTTAAGATACTTCTAAGAAACCTAATCTCATTTTCATTATTAAATACCTTAAAAGGAAATATTATAAACTGTACAATATTTAGTTTAAATAGAAATCCATCTTTCTGAATTTTAACTTTTTTAATGGTATCCCATTTAATTGGCATCCCTTGTTTATTATTTAATTTCATCATAATTTGACTACTGGAAATTTCATATGATAATTTATCAAACATGTAACTGCTTTGCTCGACTTGGGTAACACCAAAAAACTGAATAAGCCAAAAAATTAGATATAAGAAAAGAGCAATCGAACCTCCAATTATCCACCATACAGAAGGAATGATGAAATTCATAGAACATATTGCAAAGTAAATTAACAGGACCCACCACTGTTCCAACATAAGGTTGAAGAACCCTTTTTTTATATAATCACTTTTATTCATCTGAAATTTTTTTGTTCTTACTATCATGATACTGTATCTATTTTAAATTTTTCAATAGTATAGTTTTTATTTATATTTTTTAATATCAATAATACCTTGTAAAGATCGTTATTCGAGGAATACTCAGCAAGGATATAAATTATATTATTTTCAGAATCACCCTGATGAATAATATTAAATTTATTTATGTTATTGTCAATATAGAATTCATCTAAAATTTTTGATTGTTGGTATCGATTTCCTTTATGTGATATATTATCAATTATTATCTCGCTTTTTGAGTCAAAATACTTTGTTATTTCTTCTCCGTTTTTGATTTCTAGACTTAGTATTAGATTATCTAGAGACTCTTGTTTAGCAAGTATTATTGTTGATATTAAAAAGATTGTTTTTAATGTGCTCATAAATCTTTTGAAAAATAACACAAATACCTAAAAATCAATAATTATTTTTACACTTATGAGCAGAAAGGTGATTCTTATCATTATGGATGGATGGGGTATAGGTAACTCCTCAGACGAGTCGGCAGTCTATGAAGCAAAAACTCCATTTTATGATAAAATTTTAAAAAAACACCCTAATTCTAAACTTGAAGCATCTGGTGTTAATGTAGGTCTTCCAAAAGGGCAGATGGGTAATTCAGAAGTAGGCCATATGAATATAGGAGCAGGTAGAGTTGTTGATCAAGATTTAATAAAGCTTAATAAAGCTCTACAAAAGGGAGGAATTAAAAATAAATCAGATTTTATTGATGCGGTAAATTATTCAAAGGATAATAAAAAAGCTTTTCATATAATGGGACTTTTTTCTAAAGGAGGAGTTCACTCACATTCTGATCATTTATACTTAATATTAGATTTTTTAAAAAAATCAAAACTTGAAAATGTTTTTTTACACCTTTTTACAGATGGAAGAGATTGTAGCCCGAATGAAGGGTATAATGATTTATCAGAATTATTAAAGTTTATAGAAAATTCAAATATTTCATTGGCCTCTATATCAGGAAGATATTATTCTATGGACAGAGATAACAGGTGGGAAAGAATAAAACTCACTTACGATGTAATTGTGAATGGGACTGGAGTTATGTCAGAAAATGTGTTATCTACAATTAAAGAATCTTATTCTAAGGGTATAACTGATGAATTTATAAAACCGATAGTTTGCCTTAATAGTAAAGGCGAACCAGAAGGCTTAATAAGTGATGGTGATGTGTTGTTTTCTTTTAATTATAGGTCAGATAGGATGAGGCAAATATCAAAAGTATTGACTCAGGAAGACAATGAAAAACTCGAGATGGATAAGCTGAGATTGAGATATTTAACAATGACTAACTACCAAAAAGAATTTAAAAATGTTAATGTTTTATTTGATAAGGAAAATATTAAAAACACACTGGGAGAAGTATTGTGTAATAATTCAAAAAAGCAACTTAGAATAGCAGAGACTGAAAAATATCCTCATGTGACATTTTTCTTTTCAGGAGGAAGAGAGAAAGAATTTGATTTAGAGAGCAGGATATTGTGTAAATCTCCAGATGTAGCAACCTATGATCTTCAGCCTGAAATGAGTGCTAAAGAATTGTCTAAAAATTTTATTAGAGAAATAGAAAAAGAAACTTTTGACTTTGCGTGTTTAAATTTTGCTAATCCTGATATGGTTGGTCATACTGGAGAATTTGACGCTGCTGTTAAAGCTTGTGAGGTTGTTGATTACCAAGTATCTAAAATTGTTAAGATAGCAAAAAAAACGGGTTATACAATACTTGTCACTTCTGATCATGGTAACGCTGAAAAAATGATAAATGATGATGGTTCTCCTCACACATATCATACTACTAACCTAGTCCCTTTTGTTATAATTTCAGACAAAAATTTTATGCCAAAAGATGGAAAACTCGGGGATATTGCTCCTACTGTTCTTAAAATTATGGACATAGATATTCCAAGTGATATGTCAGGTGATATTTTGATCTAAAATTAAATAAAATATATAAAGTATACTTGCGTTAAATATATGCGATAGATGAAATACTTATTTAAAATATTAATTATATTATTTACTATAGCTTGTTCATCCGAAGACTCTATAACACCGAATCCAATTGAAATGGAGCTATCAACTGCCTTAAAAAAGTGGAATGATTCAGAAATTAACTCTTATTCATATTCTCTTTATGTGTCTTGTTATTGTATAGGTAGAGGAGACCCAAATGAGATAAAGGTTACAAATAATAAAATAAAAAAGGTAAACGGTAAATCCGTGACTTCTGAACAGTTAGAAAATGAGTATTGGGATGTGAAAACAATAGAGGAACTATTCAATATTATAGAATCTAAATTAGAAGATAATCCCTTTAGTCATACAATAAAATTTGATCAATCATTTGGCTACCCTATAGATATTTATTTTGATATGGATGAGATGATTGCGGATGAGGAGATTGGATATTACGTAACTAATTTTAAAATTGAATAAATATGAAAAAGCTATTACTATTTCTTTTTTCTTTTGTTTTCTTCAGCTGTGAAGAGAGCAACACCTCTCCTTGTAAATCTGATGTTTTAGATGGTAGAGTATGTACTGAACAATATGAACCTGTCTGTGGCTGTGATAATAATACTTATTCTAATTCTTGTTATGCCGAGAGAGCGGGCATCACATCTTGGACTGATGGTGAGTGTTCAGGATAAAAAATTATATCAGCTTAATATTTACACTTTTTTATTATTTAATTAAATTGTCTTATTATTAAATTTTAAAAAACAATATGAAAAACTTTTTAATTATGATTTCTGCTATTATTTATATGGCAGGATGTAGCGCTCCTACTAATAATGCTGATTCAGGAATGGATATGGCAAATATGAGTGGGGAGCCTGATGGGCCACACACAAGTGTAGAGTGGCAAGTTTGGGCCTATTCTACAGCCGCTCCTGAGTTTATTGCCGAGGGAGCAGCAGTATATGATGGACCTGGAGGGAACTTATTGAGAGAGGGAACAAATGGCTGGACATGTCTACCAGCAAATCCAAGAGGAATGTCAGACCCTGAAAATGGATGGGTAGACGCACATGAGGCTATGGCTGCTTGTGGTGATGCTGAATTCTTTAAGTGGGTAACTGCATATTTTGCAGGAACTGAACCTGGAGTGGACATGGAGAAAGATGGATATGCCTGGATGTTACATGGTGATATGGGTGAGGATAATACTAAGGCTTGGGTGTTTAACAAAGAAGATGCCGCTGAAGGACACTGGATTGAGTCTGGACCTCATCTTATGAGGATGCCAAAAGATCCAACATCTTTAGATGGTATGACTACAGATTTTAATTCTGGCGAACCTTATGTAATGTTTGCTGGTACTCCTTATGCTCATGTTATGTATCCAGTTGGTGACTACTATAAGTACCAAGACATGGTTAAATAATATTACTTTTGATAATATTGAAGGGGCGTTTTTATAATGCCCTTTTTTATTGGTTCTCACTCATTGCTATCAGCAACTCAATAAACAGATTTATTATATCTAGGTATAGACTAACAGCAATATTTATTGCCGTATCCCAAGACGCATCTCCGTTTGCGTTTGCCTTTTCTAATCTGTCAAAGTCATAAATCAAATAAAGAACGAAAATTACTACTCCGGCATAACTTTGGTAAAGCATCTGTTTAGCTGATTTAAATATATAAGTATTTAAGATTCTCATGATTATTAATGCCAACAAAGAAATGAAAAGAATTAGCCCTAAAAAACTGAAATCATAAGGTGAGACATAAACTACTAAAAGAGTTAAAAACACCGCGACACAAGTTGAGATCATTGCCTGAAAAACTACATTTTGCCAGGCTTGATTGTATGGGTCACTATCAATTGACAGAATATTTTTATTAAAATCATCTTCAAGCTCACGCATCTTATCAGACTTTAATTCAAAATAATTATCCTCATCCCCTTCATAATAATAGACATAGTGTCTATTATCATTTGCCCCCCAAAATCCAGATTTATTATTTATGTCTTTTCTTTTTACTCCTTTATCTTTTAAAAACTTTTTCCATTTAAATCTTTCTCCTATGTATCCAATGGTTGGACCCAGAGACCAACCCATAAACCCAGAAAGAATTCCGCATGCTATAAGATTATGAGGATAGATATCTCCAAAATACATTATCAAGAATAGTGAAGCAAAAGCACCAAAAATTGTAATAAATTTTTCTGTAAATGTTTCGTAGGCCTTATTAACCCTTGCAGCAATTGTAGATATTATTAACATCCCTCCTACAATACTAAAAGTTCGTATCATGAGTAAATCTTCCATATAATTAATTTATTTTAAATTTAAATAATCTTGGAAAGCCATTTCCCTCATCTTCTGATGTGATCCAAAAAGATGATTCATCAATAATTTTAACAGCCTCAATTTGAGCTTTACCTACAGGAATTGTAAACTTTTCTATTTCAGAACCACTCAAATTATCTAGATTAAAGTTTTTTATTGTATAAAAAAATTGATTTCCACTAAAATCATATCCTACAAGAGCTACCATACTAAGAGATTCACTATAGTCAGAACCAGTTATTAATGAGTTCACATTATATGAGTATATTGGCTCAATTTCATATGATCCTGAAGTCTTAGGTAAAGAATATAACTCAGTGATTAGGTCTTTTCTATCTTTTGAAAAGAGGATCAGCTCATTTCCTACAGATATAATACTTTCTGCATCGTAAGGGTGTTTGTTTCTTTTTTCAAAATCTTCCTGACTCTTATATTTAAAATCAATCTTACCTTTACAATTAAAATTATTTTTTTTATCTAAAATAAGCACAGATAGGTTTTGTCTATTCCCATAATTATTTCCAGAATTTGATACAAATACATTTTCGTCATCCGCAGTAATATCTTCCCAGTCATCGTTATCACCACAGTTTTGAATTTCATATTCATTAACTATTTTACCTTCTTTTGTGAATTCATATAATTTAGCTTCTCCACCTGAGTCATTATGCGTTATAAAATTTTCGTTAAAATACTCAAGTCCAGAGGTCTCGTTTATTTTGAGAGGTAAGAATTGTTTTTCTAGTGTTAGTTCATCGGAGCATGATATAATTATAAAAAGAAGTAATAATAAATTTAGTTTTTTCATATTTTTAAAAGTTTGTATTTGTTTAAGTAAGATAAGAAAATTAAGGTTATGTAATGGGAGCCTTTATTTATTGTTAACTTTATTTTATGATTAAAAAAGAGGATATTTTAAAATTTCAAGATCTGTGGGCTAGAGGAATAGTAGAAATTGGAGACTCTAAAGACGACTACTCTAAAGCTGAAAGTTTAACTTTAAAATTACTTTATGAGCTTTATGATTTTAGAGTTGGAAAAGTCCAGTTCAAGCCAACAAAAGCTTCAGATCAACAATTTAGAAATGATAAGGAATCTGCTTTATCCTACTTTATAGGATCTGATAAAACTTTTCCTGAAGATTCTGGTTTTGCAATGAACCAATGGAAAAATATAAAATTTAAAAATGATAGTATTAATATCTATGAAGATATTGCCATCGCAATGGGTAATTACTTTTTTATTGACGGTTCTGGGGCTGAGACAAAAGTGGAATATACTTTTGGTTATATTAAAAGAGATAACTCTCTAAAAATAATTTTACATCATTCTTCTCTTCCATACAATTCATTCTAGACTTGATATTATTTTTCTTTGTATCATCCAATCTCTAACTACTTGAGGCCAACTTCTTACAGACCCTTTTGCCTCACTAATACCATACCCATGTCCCCCCTTTTCCCATATGTGTAAAGCTGCAGGAATATTGTGTCTCTTTAAAGCTAAATAATAATTTATGCTATTTATTGGTTTGACAGCTGTATCATCACTCGTATGAATTAGAATAGCTGGAGGAGTATCCTTTGATATATTAAGTTCACCTGAAAAAAATTTTACTTTTTCTTGATCTGGGTTTTTACCTATAAGGTTATCTCTTGTCCAGACATTAGTTTCATTTTTTTTCATGGTAATAACCGGATAAATTAGAATGCTATAGTCTGGTCTTGAACTAGTTTTTTCAATTTTATCTTCTGAAGTTTCAGATCCATAATCAAAATGAGTTGATACTGTAGATGCTAGATGGCCTCCAGCTGAAAAACCAATTACTCCTATTTTTTTTGGGTCAATATTCCACTCTTTAGATTTTGACCTGACAAGTCTAATTGCTTGTTCGGCATCTAAGATTGCTGAAACACTTTTACAGTCTTCATTTTCCCATCCTGGGAGCCTATGCTTTAATACAAAAGCGGATACACCAAAAGAATTAAACCAATTTGCAATTTCTATACCTTCCTTATCAAATGAAAGGAAAGAATATCCACCTCCAGGAATAATTATAACAGCAGGTGTTAGTTGATTTTTATTCTTTACTGGATAGTGCCAAATTTGGGGTGTCCCCACTTTCTTGAATATTCTATATTTTCCTTCATAATCAATTTCTAATTTTAAATTACTCTTACAAGGAATATCACCTTCGAATAAATTTATTTTATTTTCTTGTGCAAAGTTTATACCTGATAGGGCCAATGTAAACAGACAATAAAATAAGAAAATTTTTGGAGTAGTTTTCATGGTAATATATTTTAAATAATATTATAAATATATTAAATTAAAACCTCTGGAATTATGAAATATAAATTAAGATGAGCAAAAAAAATATAATTAATCTGATATCATGCTTCTTGATATCTATGCTATTTATTAGTTGTCAAGTAGATAAAGAACAAAAAAAGAAACCGAATGTGATCTTTATATTAGTTGATGATTTGGGATGGAATGATTTAGGATATTCTGGAAGTACATTTTATGAAAGCCCAAATATTGACGCCTTGTCTAATCATAGTTTTCAGTTTATGAACGCATATGCTGCCAGCTCTGTATGTTCTCCAACTAGGGCTTCTATCATGACAGGTAAACACCCATCAAGAGTAAATATTACTGATTGGATTCCAGGAAATGATCCAAAAAATAAACCATTAATTGGTCCCCAAGATTTGGATGCTCTTCCCCTTAAGGAAATTACAATTGCCGAAAAATTAAGAAATTCAGGGTACAATACTTTTTATGTTGGTAAATGGCATCTAGGCTCTGAAGGATCATATCCTGAGGATCATGGGTTTGATATTAACATTGGGGGCTTTGATAAGGGTAGCCCAATGGGGGGATATTACTCTCCATATAAAAACCCCAAACTAAGTGATGGCCCTGAGGGAGAGTATCTTACAGATAGGTTGACAGACGAAGCATTGGATTTAATAAAGAATCATAATAATAGTAAGCCATTTGCTCTTTTTCTTTCTTTTTATAATGTACATACACCGATTCAACCAAACTTAGAGCATGTTGATTATTTTAATGAAAAATTATCAAAAATGAATGATAATGTTGTTAGAACAAGAGTTGAAGGAGAGGCTATAACAAGATTAAATCACACTAATGCTGAATATGCATCTATGGTTTATGCTGTTGATGAGAATATAGGCAAACTAATTAAGAGTTTAAAAAATGAAGGCTTATATGAAAACTCTCTAATTATTTTTACATCGGACAATGGTGGTTTATCTACCCTAAAAAGAGTTGCCCCAACTTCGGTTTATCCTTTAAGAGCAGGTAAGGGATGGCTTTATGAAGGAGGGATAAAAATCCCTCAATTAATTAAAATACCAGGTAACTCAGAGAATGTAAAAGTTAATGAATTGACAGTTTCTTATGATCTTTTCCCAACCATTTTAGATTTTGCTGGAATTCAAAATGATAATAAAATTGATGGTGTAAGTTTAATGCCCTCACTAAAAGAAAAATCTAGAATTGACAGAAAAAATATTTATTGGCATTTTCCTCATTACCATGGAAGTCTATGGAAACCCGGTTCAGCTATCAGATCTGGGGATTGGAAACTAGTCCTTCATTATGAGTCTAATGAAGTAGAGTTATTTAATCTTAAAGATGACCCAAGTGAGTTAAATGATGTCTCAAGTTTATTTAAGGAAAAAAAAGAACAGCTTCTAAATCAATTAAATAAAATGATGAAAGAAACTAACGCAAATTCTGTTTCAATAAATAACAATTATCAGCATGTAAAATGAATTTGGATTTTAAGTATACCTCTCTGTCTTAATTTCGGATTTTTTAAGAAAATTATTACCTAATTTTAAATTATGAAAAAAATTGAACCAATTAATATAATGAATAAGTTTTCATTATTTAATGAAGAATGGACTCCTAAAATTATAGGAGAATTGAATGGTCAGCATGTAAAATTATGTAAACTTAAAGATGATTTTGTATGGCATAGTCATGAGAATGAAGACGAACTTTTTATGGTATTTAAAGGCACTCTTTTAATAGATTTTAGAGAAGGCAGAACAGTTGAAGTAAAAGAAGGTGAAATTTTAATTATTCCAAAAGGAGTAGAACATAGACCTCATACTAATGGAGAGATTGTATTTAATCTATTATTTGAACCAAAGACAACTTTACACACAGGTAATTTAGAAACTAAGATGACAGTAAAAGAGTTAGATTGGATTTAGTACTTTCTGGACTGGACTCAAATCATTGATTTTTTGAGAGCAACTTATAATGATAAAACGAAAGTATAAACATAAAACAAAGGTCAGTGTAAAACTGAAAAATTAGTGAGAAAAAATCCACTACTATTCTTATACTAGACCGTTGTGCTTTATTATGACAAACTACTAACCAATGATAAAACTTTTTAGAAACACACACTACCATCTCATTTCTTTATGCCTTCTTGTATCATGTGGAATACAAGAAAAAAACCAACCAGATATTAAATTCGATTTTGACGGCTCTATAAAAAATGAGAATTATCAACTCAAAGGGAAAGGTTTTGCCTACAATAAAGGAATTGATGGACAAGCATTAGTTCTTAATTCAAATACGGGTTATAATTCCTTAGAGTTAAATAAGCTATCCCTTGACGGAACCGAGGATTTTTCTATTCAATGCTGGATAAAAACAACGTCTAATAACTCTACAGTTTTCCTTTCTCAAAAGGATTTTAATAATAAGAGCATCATAGCTCAAAAAAATGCAGGATGGGCATTATATAGTTCAAAGGGAACATTTGGTTGGAGTATTGGATCTGGAAAGCGAAGAATTAACTATGAGCGAGATAATGGAGAGAATATGCCAGTTGATGATGGTAATTGGCATCAAATTACAATAACATTTAGTAAAGAAAATGCAGAATTTCGATTGTATTATGATGGGCACAATAAAGCCATATATAAAGTAAATTTTGATTTTTCAAACAAGAATCCTTTCAGAATTGGTACCGTTGAAAACACTTCTAACTATGTAAATACATATTCTCCTGACATTAAAAATGGATTAAAATTATTGCAAGAACTTGTTGATGAGTTTAATGCATTAGGTCTAGAATCATTAAAAAATAAAGAATTCTTAGACCTTATCGTAGATCCTGAAGATTTGCTTGAAAGAAAATTAGAGATTGTGAAAGAAAAAATAAAACTGAATAAAGGCAGCTTATCCAAAGTGTTTGATCTTAGAAAAGAAATGGGAGCAAACCCATATACTGTTTTTCAGAATATGGAATTAACAGTTCTTAAACCTGTAAATAAAATTTATAGCTTACAAGACGGAAAAGTTATTATTAATGAATCTGCTGGAAAATCTTTTACAAATAGTGAGCGATTATTTCCATCGGACTTTAAGATGGACAAATTATATATATGGCGAAAAACAATAAATGAAGAGGAAGTATTAAATAGTTATAAAAAATATAAAAAGATAGAACCATATAAATTATCCGAAAATCTTAAAAACCTTAATGTTGGTGTTTGGAATATTTGGCATGGCGGAATACACTGGTCTTTAAAAAAAGATGGCTGGGATTCTCGAATGAGAATCGTTGAAATCATCAAAGAGAAAAATTTAGATATTGTTTTATTACAAGAAACCTATTCAAGTGGAGACTTTATCGCAGCTGAATTAGGATATTATTTTGCTACTACATCAGATTGGGATTATAAATATCAAGGAGCTAATATTTCAGTAATTAGTCGTTATCCAATTAAAGAAGTAAAGGTAGCTGAGGAAACGGAATTTAATAATGTTGCCGTTAAAATTTCGATAAGTAAAACTCAGGAGGTTTGGGCAATGTCTAATTGGTATGGAATGAATAATTTTCCTAAAGTTTTTGATTTTCATAAGTCTAGGTTTAATGGGTCAGATAGTGTTCCAGTATTTTTTGGAGGAGATTTCAATGCTGTCCCACATACAGATGGCGAAAAAAGTCCCGCATCTAAAAAAATGATAGAAGAAGGGTTTATCGATGCCTACAGAAATTTGTACCCAGATGTTAAAAAATATCCTGGATTTACTCATATGAAAGATGTTAGAATCGACCAACTTTATTATAAAGGGAAAGGGTTAAAAAATAGCTTTACAGAAGTCATTTCAACATGGTCTTCAGGTTTTCCTTCTGACCATTTTTTAATTGTATCAAAGTTTGAATTAACAACCTCTGAAGAAAATAATTAAAATAACGAAAGCATAACAATGTATATAAAAAATAGATGAAACAGTAATAAATTCGTGGCTTTTGGCTCGTATCAAAGTTCGTGTTTAACTGAAAGTTTGGTGCTTCGAAATCACCTACTTTTCATATACTAACCGTTATAAAAAATATGAAGTTGATTGTGGTGGGTGATACTGGATTCGAACCAGTGACCCCTGCCCTGTCAAGGCAGTGCTCTGAACCAACTGAGCTAATCACCCATATGTTAAAATTAATTAAAAAATACCATCAAATTATCACTATGTTTTACTTTCAGTAAATTTGTATTATGAATAGAAAAAACTTCATAGTAATTATAGTATTATTGGTTATTTCTCTTGTTTCAATACTTTTTGTTCAGTTTAATTGGATAGCAGATCTTAATAGGTTGAATGAGGATAGATTTAAAAAAGATATACAGCATGTTCTATATATGATAAATGAGAGGTTAGAAGAAAAAGAAATCATAAACTTAACAAAAGACAATTTACAAGCTACATTTAAGATTAAAAGGAGCACAGAGAGTGGAGATATAGAATTAATTGAGTCTACTTTCAATAAAAAAACTTTAGATTCTTCTGATGTATTAAACTCAGATAATTCTCTTCAGTTTGATATAGAATCTGGCGGGTCTAAAGATGGTGAAGTTAATTCAAATGTGAATGCTTCTATACAAATTGAAAATTTACAAAGTCTTAATTTAGATTCTTCTATGCAGACTCAAATCAATAAAATATTAGATAGATCTGAGATGATACAGATTATTTTAAATAAGCTACTTACAAATGACAGAACAATTACCTCTGACATTAATAAAGATTTTCTTAATAAGATGATAATGGTTAATCTGTCTCAGATGAATATGAATTTAGAGTATGAATTTTTAATTTATAACAATGAAACTAATGAAATAGAATTGTCTAGTTCTAATAATTCTGAAATACTAAATTCTGAGTTTTCTATAAACCTTTTCCAGAATGATTTGATCGATTCAAATCTTGACTTATATCTTTTTTTTCCTAATCAGAGTAGCTACATTGAAGAAAACAACTTTTTAAGTTTGGTCTTTTCTACAATATTTTTAACTCTTATAGCATTTTGTTTTTATTATGTCATCTTAAAAGTTTTTGAGCTTAAAAAATTATCAGAGATCAAAAATGAATTTATAGATAATATGACTCATGAATTAAAGACCCCAATCTCAACTATTTCTCTTGCATGTGAAGCCTTGATGGATAAAGATTTTAAGAAGGTAGGGTCCAGAGATAAATATCTAAATATTATTAATGATGAAAATAAGAGGTTAGGTGGTCAAGTTGAGAATGTATTAAGTATAGCGAAAACAGAAAAGTCGAACTACAGGTTAGAACTTAAAGAGTTATGTGTTCATGAAATAATCAAAGATTCAGTTAGTATTAACAACTTTAAAGTTGAAAAAAGAGGTGGATCTATAAAACAAAATTTAACAGCAGACACTTCTTTTATTCTTGGAAATTATGATCATCTACTTAACGTATTTAATAATTTATTGGATAACTCTAATAAGTATTCTATAGAAAAACCTCTAATAAAAATCTCAAGTTCAAATAATAAAGAATTTATGGATATTCTAATATCAGATCATGGAATTGGAATCAAAAATAGTAATATTGATAAAATTTTTGATAAATTCTACAGAGAACCACAGGGTAATATTCATAATGTGAAAGGTTTTGGTTTGGGTTTATCTTATGTTAAAAATATTTTAAATAAACATAAGGCTTCTATTTCTGTTGAAAGTGTTCTAAATAAAGGAACTATATTTAAGATTAGATTTAAAAATATTAAAGATGGATAAAAAACACATTCTTGTAGTTGAAGATGACCCTAATTTAGGTAAGATTTTAAATGAGTTTTTATCTGCTAAAGGATATAATATCACTCTCGCTGTAGATGGAGAAGAAGGAAAACAAAAGTTTTTAAATGATGATAACTGGGACATAATCTTGTTAGATGTGATGATGCCTAAAAAAGATGGGTTTTCTCTAGCAAAAGAGATAAGAAAAGTTGATAAAAAAATTCCAATAATATTTCTCACGGCTAAGTCTCAGAAAGAAAATATAATCAAAGCATTTAAATTAGGTGGAGACGATTATCTGACAAAACCATTTAGCATAGAAGAGTTACTTGTAAGGATGGAGGCCATAATGAAAAGAACTCCTCAAAAAAAGAAGAATATATTAGAAGACAATTTTAGTTTAGGAAGTTATACATATATACATAATCAAAATTTGTTAATTGATTTTAAAAAGAATGAGCATAGACTAACTACCAAAGAAAATGAGCTTCTGAAGTTATTTTGTCTAAATTTTAATGAAAAGGTTGATAGAAATACCGCTTTAATTAAAATTTGGGGTGATGATTCATATTATAATGCTAGAAGTATGGACGTTTATATTGCCAAACTTAGAAAATATTTAAAAGCTGACCCTAAAATTGAAATTAAAACCATACATGGTCATGGGTTTAAATTAATGATTTTAGATTAAAGCCTTGCTTTAACCCTTTTTTTTTATTAATAATAGGTATGAACTTAATAGCATCAATATATATTAAGGATAATAGAACTGTCAATGTTAAATCTGGAGATTTCAGAACACTAAAGGTATATCCAAAAAGTCCAATTGATCTAATTAAAGAATTTGAAGACTCAGGTATTAAAGAAATTTATGTTGTGGATCTTGGGTCTGCTAAAATGCATGAAAAAAATAATTTCAATTTACTTGAGATGATGAGTCAGTTTACGAAAATTAAAATTAATTATTCAGGCGGGATGAGAAATAGTGAACAGGTTAGTAATGCATTTATAAATGGTGCCAATAAGGTTACGTTCGGTAGTTTACCTGTATATGACAAAGAAATATTTTTAAGTTGTTTAACTACTTGGGGATATAAAAAAATTGTTCTTGCGGTTGATATTTTTAATAAAAGCTTGAGAGTTAATGGGTGGAAATATCAGACAAAGATTAATCCAATAAGTCATATCGAGTACTTTCATAATAAAGGTCTTAAAAACATTAAGGTTACTGATATATCAAAAGATGGAACACTAGATGGACCACCGTTAGCTTTATATAAGAAAATACTAAAGAAATTTCCTCATATTAACTTAACTACTGGTGGTGGAATTAGAAATTTTAAAGATTTGAATAAGCTAAAAGAAATAGGTGTTCACAACGCAATATTTGGGAGAGCTTATTATGAGGAAAAAATATCTATTAATGATATTAAGAATTATTTAAAAAAATAGATTGATCCTTTATTCTACTTTTTCTTTAATCCAATAATCATATAATTTAATGTATTTTTGCACTAATGAATTCAAAGTTATTTGATAAAAAGTTAGGTGTTATTGGAGGGGGTCAACTTGGAAAAATGTTGCTTGCTGAATGTAATAAAATGAGTATTACTACACATGTAATTGATTCTAGTGAAAAGTCTCCTTGCAAAAATTTATGTTCCAAATTTTATTTTGGAGATTTAAATGACTACAATACAATATTGAATTTTGGTAGAGATTGTGACATAATAACTTTTGAAATTGAACATATAAATGTTGATGCCCTTGATGAATTAGAAAAAATGGGTAAAAAGGTCTATCCAAGACCTGATACATTAAGAGTCATTCAAGATAAAAACCAACAAAAAAGTTTTTTTAAAAACAATGAGATTCCTACCTCAGATTTCAAATATTTCAAATGTTTAGACCACCTAGCTATAGCTATAGACAAGAATGAGATAAATTTTCCATGTGTCTGGAAAAAAACAAAATTTGGTTATGATGGATTTGGAGTAAAAGTCTTAAAATCCCTAGTTGATATAGAAACCTTACCTGATTCAGAAATGATCATTGAAGAATTTGTGCCTTTTGAAAAAGAATTAAGCGTAATAGTTGCAAGAAACCCATCTGGTGAGATAAAATGTTATAATACTGTTGAAATGGAGTTTAACAAAGACTCTAATCAAGTAGAATATGTAATTAGCCCAGCAAATATATCTGATACTATTAATAAAAGAGCTCAAGATTTAGCAATTAGACTCTCAAATTCTTTAGATTCGATAGGCCTATTAGCTGTTGAAATGTTTTTGACTAATAATTCTATTTTAGTTAATGAGTTAGCTCCAAGACCTCATAACAGTGGCCATTTTTCAATTGAAGCATGTCAAAGCTCACAGTTTCAACAACATATCAGGGCTATATTTAATTTGAAATTAGGAGAAACAAATCATTTAGGATCAGCAATAATGTTAAATATAGTTGGGAGTGAAGGATACAGCGGAAAAGTTTATTATGAAAATTTAGATCATGTTTTCAAATCTAAATTTTCAAATCTTCATCTTTATGGAAAAGAGGAGACAAGACCTAACAGGAAGATGGGGCATGTAACAATAATTTGTGATAAATTTGAGGATTCATATGAAAAAGCAAAATTCTTAAAAGAAACTATAAAGGTTAAATCAAAATAAATATGTCAAAAGTTGGAATAATAATGGGAAGCAAATCAGACTACCCAGTCATGAAGGAGGCTATAGAGGTTCTGAAAAGTTTTGAAATTGATCATGAAGTTAATATTGTTTCTGCTCACAGAACTCCTCAAAAAATGATGGAATATAGTAAGGATGCCCATCATAAAGGAATAAGAGTAATCATTGCAGGAGCTGGTGGTGCTGCACATCTACCTGGTATGATTGCATCTAATTCACATCTGCCAGTAATTGGTGTTCCTATTAAATCAAGAAACTCTATAGACGGATGGGATTCTCTATTATCAATATTACAGATGCCCGGTGGAGTTCCTGTAGCTACCGTAGCACTTGATGGTGCAAAGAATGCTGGAATTCTTGCAGCTCAAATCCTTGGAACTTCTGACCATAATATATCTGATAAGATAAAAAAATATAAAAGTGATCTTGCTGATAAAGTTGTAAGAGATGACTCAACGTTATAAGAATTGCAAATGAGCAGATCGGATTCACCTATCTCTAATGAGAACTTTTTAGAGCAAATTATTAATGAGGATTTATCTAATGGGTTTGATAAAAATAAATTAAGGTTTAGATTTCCTCCTGAGCCAAATGGGTACCTTCACATAGGCCACGCTAAGTCTATATGCTTAAATTTTGGATTTGGAAAAACTTTTTCTTCACCAGTTAATTTAAGATTTGACGATACTAATCCTGAAAAAGAAAACATAACTTTTATAAATTCTATAAAAGAAGATATTAAATGGCTTGGTTTTACATGGGACTCTGAATGCTATGCCTCTGATTATTTCGATAAATTATTTGATTGGGCTATTCATTTAATAAAAAACAATAATGCTTATGTAGACTCTCAAGATCAAGAAACTATCTCAGAACAACGTGGCATCCCTACAAGTCCTGGTGTGCTTAGTCCTTACAGAGAAAGGTCAGTAGAAGAAAATTTAGATCTTTTCAATAAAATGAAAGAAGGAGGTTTTCTCCCAGGAGAATGTGTTTTGCGTGCTAAAATAAATATGTCATCTCCAAATATGCACATGAGAGATCCGGTTCTTTATAGAATAATAAATCATGATCATCATAGAACAAAAGATAAGTGGAAAATATATCCAACTTATGACTGGGCTCATGGCCAGTCAGATTATATAGAAAATATTTCTCATTCTTTATGTACTCTTGAGTTTTTAGTTCATAGGGAACTTTACGACTGGTTAATAGCACATATTCCAAAAGAAAAAGAAATTTTACCTAAGCAGAGAGAATTTGCTCGATTAAATCTTTCTTATACGATAATGAGTAAAAGAAAGCTAGCCGATATAGTTAAATTAGGTGTTGTTTCTGGTTGGGATGATCCTAGGATGCCAACTATATCTGGCCTAAGGAGAAGGGGTGTGCCTCCTGGGGCAATATTGAATTTTTGTGATAAAGTTGGTGTTGCAAAAAGAGAAAACATCATTGATTATGCACTTTTAGATTTTTGTACTCGTGAAGTATTAAATAAAATATCTCACAGGGTGATGGTTGTTTTAGACCCTGTAGAATTAGAAATAATTAATTACCCTGAAAATAAATCAGAAACCTTAACAGCTGAAAATAATCAAGAAGATGAAAGTTATGGCAGCAGGAAATTATCTTTTTCTAAAAATTTATATATTGAGAGAGATGATTTCAAAGAAGAGGCTAATAGAAAGTATTTTAGATTAACTCTTGATAAAGAGGTTAGATTAAAGAATGGTTATATTATAAAGGGAGAGAAGGTGGAGATAGATAAGGAAGGAAATATTAAAAAAATATTTTGTACTTATGACCCCAAATCTAAAAGTGGTTCAGGATCTCCTGAGAGTCTGAGAAAGGTTAAGGGCACTATCCACTGGGTTGATAAGAATAATTATGAAAACATCTCTGTCAACATTTATGATAAATTATTCTTATCTGAAACTCCTGGAGAAAATGATGACGGTGATATTACAACTCAAATTAATAATGAATCCATTAAAACTTTTGATGGAGCATGTGCGGAAATTAGTCTTCGAGATGCTACTTTTGATAAATATTATCAATTTCAGAGAAAAGGTTACTTTAAACTTGATAGCAAAAGCTCAAAAATTATTTTTAATAGGACAGTAACTTTGAGGGATAACATTAAATATTAAAGAAACTTTTTTTTATTAATTAAGTATAACTGAAGTATAAAATATCAAATATGAATACAAAGAAAATAGATTTAATTGGAGATAATCATGAATTCTTTTCATTAGACACACCTATTAGAGAAGATGCCTTCAAAAAATCTAATGATGAAAAAATAAAAAACATTCAAAAACACTTTACAAAAATTATAGATGAGTTAGGACTTGATCTAAATGACGATAGTATAAGTGGAACTCCTTACAGAGTCGCAAAAATGTATGTGAAAGAGATCTTTAGTGGTTTAGATCCAAAAAATAAACCTAAAATATCATTATTTAATAATAAGTATAATTATAATAAAATGCTTATTGAGAAAAATATTAATCTTAATTCAACTTGTGAGCATCACTTTCTGCCTATAACTGGTAAAGCTCATGTATCATATATATCAAGTGGTAAAGTGATAGGTCTCTCAAAATTGAATAGAATAGTTCAATATTATTCACATAGACCTCAAGTTCAAGAAAGGTTAACTACACAAATTTATAATGAATTGAAAGAGGTTTTAGGTACAGATAGTGTGATGGTAGTTGTAGAAGCGAAACATTTATGTATATCTGCAAGGGGTATAAAAGACTTCTCTAGTTCTACTGTTACTGAAATGTATGGTGGTGATTTTAATATATATAATAAAAGAGACGAGTTCTATAAGCTGCTCAATTCTGTAGTTATTTAACTAACATAATCACTTAAATAATTATATTTTTCTGTAAGCCTCCCATCTTTGGTGATGGTTGCACCATCTATAATTTCATTATTTTCTTCATTCAAAATAGGTAGTATTTTTTCTTTAAGGATCTTCCCAAAAAACCTTGAGGAATCTCTTGGAAGCTCTGATGGTAGATTATCTATAGACATTACTGTTATGTTTTTTTTATTTGAGAAGGGTTTCGTTATTTTTTTACTTTCAGTACAATAATCAAAAAAAGGATTTTGAATAGTTGAAGCAATTTTAGTGCAAGGTATTGCACCATCTATATCACAGCTTATATCCCCTATAACTCTTGCAGAAAAATCATCATTTATATTATCTTCTTCAAATAGTTTTGGTGATTTTGGATCCCAAAATGCTGCATTAATTAGAATTTCAGTAGTCTTACTAAATTTATGATAATTAGAAACAAATGATTCAGGTTCATTAAAGTATTCCTGTTCTTCAAATTTTTTTCCGTCTTTTCTTTTTACATATTCTCTAACACCAAGTTGACAATATACAGGATGATTATAATTTTTATTTATATAATCATTTGTGTTTACCTTAATTATTTTGAAGGATTCAAGAAGTTCAACTGCTCCTTTTGCTACTCTTCCATCTCCAATTATTAAAATTCTTATTTGGCCCTTAAATTTGAATGATGAAGTAAATTTATAAAGATCATTTGTGTCTTTAAAACAATCAAGTCTATCTAGATTAAATATATCATATTTTTTTCCATAACACATTAATGAATTATATGCTCCAGCTATTCCAGCATATTTGCCAAAAGCAACTATTCTCTTTCCTCTAGTTGCCAAACATTCATAATCTATTAATCTAATTTTTTTATTTATTATTTCTTTTAAAAGCAGTTGATTATAAAGCTGTTTTTTAATGGTATGTGAAAACATAAAGTATGTTTTATTTGGGATTAATTTTTCTTTTGGAACCTCTTTAATACCAAAAATAATATCACAATCATTTAAGTTATTAACAACATTAACAGATCGATCATTATATTCTTTATCATCAAAACACCGTATCTCGCTAGACTGACAAACTATTAAATACTCTTTAAGTTTATTGATTTCATCTGCCTGTGAAGGTGTAAATGGGGTCCTAAAATCATTTGGAATTTTATATTCCTTTATTATTCCAATTTTAATCATTTATTGAATTTAAGCTAATTTTAATTCGTTGGATCAATCTCTCTTTTTTCAAAATTCTAATGATGGTAAAGAGATCAGCGCCACTAATTTCTCCAGTTATACAAAGTCTAAGTCTCTTCATTCCATCGCCTATCTTTATTTCATTTTCTTTTAATAATTTAAAAAACAACTCTTTCGAATCTTCTTTATTTATATTTTCAAGTTCATTATTAAATGAATTAATTACTTGAAATTCGTTCTGTGAAAATTTAAACTTACTAAGGTTTTCTTTGAATTTATTTTTATTGTATTCTAGAACTAACTTTGATTCCTTTAAGATATTATTTTTAAACTCTACTCGTTCTCTAACTAAATTAATTAGCTCTGGTATTCTTTCTTCATTAATTTCATTACTTAATCCCTTTATAATTTCGTCCTTATTTTCATTAATTAATATATTAGAATCAATTTTCTTAATATGTTCTCCATTAAACCATTTCGCTTTATCATAATCATATTTAGCTCCACTTTTTATTATTCTATTTATATTAAATTTTTCTATTAATTCATTTTTTGTGAAAACTTCATCTTGAGAGCCTGGGTTCCATCCAATCATGCAAATGAAATTCACGAATGCTTCGCTTTCAAAACCCAACTCTTTGAAGCCTTGATACTTTAATTTTTCATTTTCTTCCCATTTGATTGGATAAACAGGGACTCCAAACTTTTCACCATCTCTTTTACTTAATTTACCCTTTCCTGAAGGTTTCAGGATAAGAGGTAAGTGAGCAAATATTGGCTTTTTCCATTTAAAAGAATCATATAAAAGAAAGTGAAGAGCTAGTGAAGGTAACCACTCCTCTCCTCTGACAACATGTGTAATTTTCATTAAGTGATCATCCACTACATTAGCTAAATGGTAAGTAGGCATTCCATCATTTTTGAAGATTATTTTATCATCTAATATTTTTAAATCAACTTCTATCTCTCCTCTTATTTTGTCACGAATTAATATAAAGTCTTTGTTTTGATCTTTGGTATATGACTTATATCTGATTACATATTTGTCTTCCTTTATTAAGTTTTCTGTTTCTGTAGGATTAAGGGTGAGAGAATTTTTAAAATCATTTCTATTCTCCCAGTTGTAAATAAATGTTTTTCCTTGTTTTTCATGTCTTTTTCTATTTAAATCTAACTCTTCTTTATCATCAAAAGCATAATAAGCATGGCCAGATTCGATTAGTTTATTAACAAATTTTTTATATATATTTTTCCTTTCAGACTGTCTGTATGGACCATATTTTCCTGGCTTTTCTGGACTTTCATCAGGAACTATATTGCACCACTTTAATGATTCATTTATATGAAATTCAGCATTTTTATTGAACCTGCTTTGGTCGGTATCTTCAATTCTTAAAATAAATTTTCCTTTTTTACTTTTAGCTAAAAGATAGTTATATAGAGCTGTTCTAAGGCCCCCAATATGAAGAGGCCCTGTAGGGCTAGGAGCAAATCTTAGTCTTATGTCTTGCATTTATTTTTTTATAGCAATGCAAGAGATTTCTACATTTACATTTAGAGGTAATTTAGATACCTCTACAGTTTCTCTTGCCGGAGGAATCAAATTTTCAAAACTTTTTCCGTACTCTGCATTGACTTCAGCGAAATTTCCCATGTCTTTAAGAAAAATTGATGTTTTAACTATGTCGTTAAAGCCCATGTCGGCTTCATTAAGAATAGCTTCAATGTTTTTCATAACCTGACTTGTCTCATCTATAATTCCAGACTCAACAAGAGTCCCAGTGTCAGGATTAACTGGAATTTGTCCAGATACAAATAACATATTTTCGTGTTTTATTGCCTGATTATATGGCCCTATTGGTTCTGGTGCTTTTTTAGTTAATATTGGTTTTTTCATAGTTTTGTGTTTTTTACAATTTAATGTTTTTTATTTTCTTCTTAAAAAGTTTTCAGTAATCATACACCTAGCGCTACCTCCTCCTAATTTTTCGATTGTATCTAAACTACTATAAATGATTTCATTATGTGAAGTTATTAATTTTAGTTGTTCTTTTGATAAAGATTTATAAGCAGATTTACTCATTATTAGAAACTTTTTGTTTTGATTATTTTTTACTTGAATCATATTCCCTGCAAAATTATTACATTGTTTTTCGTTTATTTCTATAATCTCTTTTTTTGATTCTATTAATTTTTTAATTACAGATTTTCTCTCATCTATATTATCAATTGAATCAAGGCAGATTATAACGTATTTGTCTGCAATACACATCATCACATTTGTATGATATATTTCTTTTCTTTTATTTTCAAATGTTTGATAAGACTTAAATGCTATGGCCTCATACCCTGATGTCTCACAAAACTTATTTAATACTTCTCTGCTAGTCCTTTCGGAAATGGCAGCGTAACATAATTTATTTTCTCTATCTAGGACCATGCTTCCTGTACCTTCAAGAAATTTATTTTCTTTTTCATACTTACTTAAGTCTATAGTCTCATTAATTAAATACCCATTATCTCTATAAGAATTTATAATATCAATCCTTTTTTCTTTTCTTCTTATCTCAGAAAACATAGGATATAAATATATTTTTCCATCTTTATGAAGGCTTATCCAATTATTAGGAAAAATACTATCTGTTGTTATAACGTCTTCTCTATCTTCAAATATTTCAACCTTAATGTTCTTCTGTTTAATTTTCTTAACAAGTTCTTCAAATTCAGAAATAGCATTCTGTAATATCTCTTTATTTTTTAATGTTTTTTCTTCTTTTTGAAAGTGATTATTTTTTGCTGTTTCAGGGTTAAAATTAAAATGCTTAGGTCTGATCATAAATATTTCTGATGTAATTTGATTCATTCTTTTTTTTATTTTATTTTATTAATTATATTAATTTATACGTAATTGTATTATCTATTTGTATTTATGTATCCTATTATGTATCCTATTATGTATCTTTTTTATATGATAAAAGATTTCCTCTTTTAAATAGTTTTGTTTCTATTTTTACCTCTTTTTTTTCATTCTTTATATCATCAATATTCATCTCTTTACTGATATAATCAAGCTCACTCATATACTCATATATTTCTTTTGTTTTTTGAATTGAATCATGTCCTAGTACTGCTGAAATTTTATATATATTTTTTGTTTTATAATAAATATTTGAAGCATATGTATTGACTGCGTCATTAAATGTTTTATGTTCATTCACACTCGCTTCTTTTATCCATTTTTTAAATGTTTTAGTTCTACTTGATTTTTTTTCAGGTATTTTAAAGATTAAATTTTTATCATCTTTTCTCTTACCTAGAAGTTTTCTTGTGTTAGAGGAAAATGTATTTACAAATTCTCTTTTATTTTTTTCTATTCTATAATAGTAGGTATTCTCTTTCAACCTTTTTATATGTCTCCACTTAAGTTCTTCTATTACATTTAGTTTTGTTCCGGTTTTATATGAAAATAAAAATGCAATTTTTAAATCTTTCCATTTTTTAATATCTGTTTTTTCTAGTTTTTTGATTTCTGAATCAGTAAATACATTTCTTTTTCTTTTTTCTTTTTTATATAGAATCCCTGACACATTTGGATATTCACAAACTCTATTATTATAAAGGGCAATTAGAACTGATTTAAAGTTATTCCAGTATTTTGAAGCAGTACTTCCCTTTAGCTCTCCCTCTTTTATTTTTAGTTCAATTATTTTTTTAATATTTAATAATATATCTGAGTTTAATTTGTTTGTTTTTATATGATCTAAATCTTCGTATTGTTTTCTTATAAAATTATATACTGCGTTTGGGTTATTAATATTTGAGTAAAGAAAAAATTTATTCTTAAAAAGATATTCCTCTTTATTCTCAGGTTCTGGTGTAATTCTGCCGTTATCTAGATCATCTTTTGCTCTCCTCACGATCTCATCACATGCTATTTTTACATTATTATTATGTTCTTCTTCAATCTTATTTTTTGGCAATACCCACTCCCATAATTTAAGGCTTTCTACCTTTGCCTTATTCTGATTAATTCTAAATCTCAGATAAATATTATTTTTATCCTGTTTAGGATTCTTTCTTTTCCAAAGTTGAATTTTCAAATTATGTATCCTTTATTGTATCCTATATATAAACTTAAAAATAAGTCATATTATTTAAATAAAAGATATTTTTTTAAATTCTATTCAGTGGTAAAGTAGAACATCGGAATAAACCTCCATATTTAGAAATCTCTCTATAGTAAACCTTTTCAACGTTAATTCCTTTACTAGTAAGAATTTTATTGAGTCTAGTAAATGTTGAATCAGATATGATGGTTTTTTCGTTAATTGAAAATAAATTAGAGCACCCATCATACTGTTCTTCCTTACTTATTTTAATTATGCTATTCTCTCCAAAAATTTCTATTAGTTTTTCTAATTCATCTTTCTTCTTAAACCCACCTTCATAAATTATAATATTATCCTTTCCAACTGGCTGCATGACACAGTCTAGGTGAAGTATATTTTTATATGGGTCATTGTCATCTTTTACTAAGTCAAAACCCAATACTTTTTTATCTGGGAAGTGTTTCTGGATAAATGGAATTGATTTAGATGATGTTCTTGATACTTTTAACTTGTCATCATTAGAGTAACCGATAAAAATATAGTTATTATGAATAATAATATCACCTCCTTCAATACTTATATCCTCAGGAATAATTATTTTTTCATCTTTTTCAAAGTTGTCTAATAAATATTTAATTCCACCTTTCTCTTTATTCCTTTCTTTGATAATATCCGGAATAAACAATTTATCTTCTATAACAAATGCTATATCTCTTGTAAAGATCTGATTTAAATTTTGAATATTATTTGGTCTTAATACCTCTACACCATTTCTTAAAAGAATAGTATTAAGATTTTCTATCTCATTAATACAATCTCCCTCTTTAGGATAGGTATTATTTATTAAATTTTCTTTTGTTTTAGGATCAATGCACTCTTCTATTGAAGGTGGTTTGCCCATATCTTCAGCTATCCCAAGGACTACTGTAACAAGCTTTCCAGTCTCATTTTTTATATTTAATCCCATTATTTAGATATAGGCATTTTTAATTTTAAATATTTTTTTGGCCCAATGATAGCATTCAGTACTTCAAAATTTAATTCTTTGAATGGTTTCCCTCTAGTCTTAATAGATAAAGTATGAGTGGAGTTAGGTTTTATACTAATTACGTCACTACTTGTCTCAAAGGTATACTCACTTAAATTTTTTAATAAGAAGGGTGCGTCAGAAATATTTTTTAACCTTACATTTTTGATTGTAGACTTTCCATCTTCTGAATATCCAAGCTCAAGGTCTCCTATATTATCAATAGTTAATGATTTTTTTACTAATTGATTTATATATTCCTCTTTCCCAATTAGAAGTTCATTATAAAAAACAGCAGTTCTTCCTGAAAAAAGAGCTTCCTTTATCCCTTCCTTACTCTTATCCTTTGAAAATACTAAGGTTATAGGTCTGTGACCAGGTAATATATTGTCATGAATCTCACCATCATCAGGAACTTTAAATAACCAATCTATAAGACCATGAATATCTGATGTCCCCATAATTGTCAAATTATGTTCAAGTGCAATTTGTAAAGCTTCTTCAGAATAATATAATTCATTAACGACCTCTATACCATGAAGCAAATTATTTTTAATTAGATACTTATGAAAATCATCTAATTTTGCAATTCCATCACTTCTTTGGGCAGGCCATGCTGGATGATTCCAAAAAACAAAAGCGTTTTGTTTATTAGCTTCTTCTATACCTTTTAATGAATCATTTTCATGTAATAATTTATTAGCATCATTGATAAATATTGCATTTATATGTCCAGGGGGCATTGATCTCGTTATTTCTTGACCATTAATTACAATTAGTTTTTTTTCTAAGTTTTTATTCTGTCTTTCTGCAAATTGACTTGCTATTATATAGACTCTATTTCTATCTGGATTTTCTATATCTTGAGAATGTGGTTGATACTCCAAGTGATCAGTTAAAGAAATTGCATCAAGTCCATCTTTTATTGCTTCTTCAACCCTAATTGAAGGCCAAACTTTGCCATCTGAGAAAACAGTATGTTGATGGAAATCTGTAAGCAATGTTTTGTAATTATCCAGATCAGGAAAAAACATTTTTCTTTCATATTTTGAAGTAACTTGGGCTTGGATAGATGTAACATATAATGGGAATAGTAGTATTAGAAATATTGGTTTAATATTTATCATTCTAATTGTTGGGTTTTTTTATTGTTATTAAATATATAAGTATTATTTTATTAAAAATTATGAGATCATATTATTTTTTATTTATAATCTGTTTACTCTTTAGTTGTAAGTCATCGAGATACCTTTTGTCAGAGACAGGTTTTCCTAAAGCTCCAGATTATAAATACATGAAAAACTGGATTTCTTCGCCTAAAAAAGAGATTGCTTTACCATCAAATTATATAGATTCTCTTTCTGACTTTAAGTCTAATATTGATGTTTTTTATATATATCCTACAGTTTATTACTCAGGGTATAATGGTAATTTTTGGAATTCTGACATTGAGAGTCAAGATCATATAAACAGAGTTGATGCTCTTGCATTAAAAAATCAAGCAAGTGTTTTTTCAGGTATCACAAATGTATATACTCCATTATATAGACAACTTTTTTATGATGGTTTAATTTACCAAAATACTAATGAAATATTAACTGATATAGCTCTTGATCCGGTCCTGAAAAAAGATTTTAAATACTATAAAGATTTAATATATTCTAATAAGTCTCTAGCTCTATTCTCTTTTGAAAACACAAAACAAAAATTATATGCTAAAGAATCTTATGATATAGCTTATAATGATCTTAAAAGAGCCTTCCTTACTTATTTAGAATTTGAAAATAAAAATAAAAAAATTATTATAGCGGCTCATAGTCAAGGAACTCTACATGCATCTAGACTTATAAATGAAGTTATTTTACCTGATAAGGAGTTAAGACAAAAGCTAGTACTTGCTTATTTGGTTGGAATGCCTATCAAAAGTGAATTTAATAGTTTTCCTGAATGCAGCAGTCCCGATCAAATAAATTGTTTTATGTCTTGGAATACACATGCAGGAAATTATTACCCTTATGATAATGAAGTTTATGGTAAAATAACAGCAACCAATCCCATAACATTTTCTTCAAGTAGTACTACTAGTTTATTAGAGGCTCACAAGGGTATACTAATGCCTAATTTTTTTCAGATGTTTAAGTATCAGGTATTGAAACAGCCAATAGGTAGTCTCAAATTAAAAAACCCTAATAAAATATCAGCCTTATCCGAAAGGGGGTCTTTGCAATTAAAAGAATTGAATATCCCTTGGATAAAAATCTTTGAAAAAGAAAGTTTTCATGCTGGAGATTATAATTTCTTTTGGTTAAATATAAGAGAAAATTTACATCATAGATTATCAAAATATTTTGAGTAAAAACATTTTCACCTTACTTCTTATCATAGTTGCTTCTTTTATAGCATGTGATAAGAATGAAGAAGAATATGGTGATAATATAGAGAAAGAAGTTTTTAAAGATCTTGGCTATGATGGCCCTTATGAATACGGCAGGAAATATTATGGAAGAAATCAGTATGTTGAATTCCATGTTGGAAATTTGCCTATAGTATTATCTGTTCCTCATGATGGAGATTTAGAACCTGTTGAAATTGCTGATAGATCTTACGGTGTTTCTGTAACAGATACCAATACCAAAAAATTAACACTAGCTATTAAAAATGCATTTCTTACCAAATTTGGTAAGACACCATATGTAATTATTAATAATTTAAAAAGAACAAAATTAGATGCTAATAGAGATAGTATTGAAGGAGCTCAAGGTAACAGGTTTGCTAAGAGAGCATGGGAGGAGTATCACTATTATGTTGAGGAATCAAAAAAGAAAATAATTAAAGACTTCAATTATGGATTATTTTTAGATATTCATGGGCACGGAGCAAATCCAGATGGCTTTTATGATCTTAGGTCATGGCTTGGGTATCTTATAAGTGGAGATGAATTACAATTAAGTAATATAGAATTGAATAAAAGTAAATATGAAAATAAGAGCAGTATCAAGACTCTTTCATATCTATCAGACAATTCTTTTATAGAAGTATTAAGAGGAAAAAATAGTCTAGGAGAAATTCTTGATAGCCTAGGTTATAGATCTGTGCCAAGTATTAATGATCCTAGTACAGAAGGAAAGTTTTATTATAGTGGTGGTTTTAATACTTTGAAACATGGATCATCAAACTCTGGGGGTCCTATAAGTTCAATACAGCTTGAACTACCTAAGCCTGGTGTCAGAGAAACAGAAACAGATTGGAAAAATTATTCTAATGCTTTAGTTATTGCCTTAGAAAAATATTTTAAAATACACTATGGTATAGACTTATAGATTTAGTCTAACCTGTACCTTCCATTTGGCAGATTAGTTGGAAATTTAAATTTTGGGTCAGTTAATAAAGAGTAAACTAACTGGTCGCCATTTTTTACTTTTTCTTTTGTATTGAGCCTCCATTCGTGTTGTATTTCTTCTAGTCGTCCAGGAAACTCTTGTGCCCCCAGTATAGAAGTCAATGCCCAGTAGGTATATTCTGTGATTTGACAGGAGTAGTTACAGGTTTTATCATCATAAGTATACCAGGCACTAGATGGGTATGAATTAGGAACATTTTTAAAGTATCCTCCTCTGGCTTCATCCATTGCCTTTGCTATTTCCGAATTTTTATTTTCACCAAATTTATTAGGGTACACTTCAGCATAACCACGTTGTGTAATAAGGTGCAGAATTTCTTCGAGAGAAGCATCAAATCTAGGATTCCCATTAATTATTGATACCTCTTCATCATATAATTCTAAAAAAGCTGAATTTCTAATAGGGATCCTTATTGCAGCACTTGATTCTTCTTCATTCATAGCCATTAATAACCAAGCTTTTTTATCAATCAATCTATTTACTATTCTTTGATTATCAGCAGTTCCATCTTCATCATTATCCAAATATTCAGCCAATATAGAGGCTGCGTGAAGTACTTTCTCATTTTCTACATTTTCAGTAGCATAAATTTTAATGCCAAATACCTCTGTTGTTTTACAGAAGTATTTAAAGTAGTTTTTATCGGATTCACTTACTCCAGTTATTTTAATATATTCTGTTCCGTATTCTAAATCCAAACAATTTTCGTAATTATCTTGGCATGAAAAACATAAAAAAAGAATAAATAAGTATAAGTTTCTCATATTAATTAAAGAGTCTTTTTCTTTTATTATATTTTATTTGAGAATTATAGTATTGTGATGACTTGTCATTTGACTCAAGTCTTTGAATATCAAAAAACTCAGGAATTTCTTTATTTTCTAAGACTATATCTCTTACTAATTCACCTAATCCTGGACCCAATTTAAAACCATGACCAGAGCTTCCAGCAAGAACTAAAACATCATCGTTTTTTTTATGCCAATTAATTATAAAATTACCGTCTAGGCTGTTTTCATATTGACAAACTCTAGTCTCTGAGATAGGGAGTCCTTTAAGCTTTGGGAACCTATGATATAAATAAGATTTTGTTCTTTTTACCAGGTCGGGTATAGGTATTCTATCTGAAGTATCTGGATCAAATAGAGTTGATCTCTCATCATAGGCAATCTTGAAACCCTTATTTAGATGGAAAGGAATTCCGTAATATGATGGATTATTTTCATTTAAATCTAGCCAGCAAGGCATCGAATTCAGGTCAAATTCTATTGCTTTATTATTAGGCACAGAAAAATAATATACTTCTTGTCTGGAGACATATGTGCTTTTCCCAAGCATTTCAGGTAAAAGTTTTCTTCCCCAAGGCCCACATGCAATTACATATTTATCTGCATTAATTTTTTTTTTATTAAAATATATGTGGTTTTTATCTAGATTGCTCTCATTAATTTCTACTTCTCCAATATAAATTTTTCCACCATTTGCTTTAAAGTTTCTTACTACACTTTTACAACACCTGCTTGCAAATAAAGCACCTGCTTTTTTTTCATAATAAATTTCATTTATATCATCTAAATTAATGTGAGGGTATTTTTTGATGACTTCATTTTTTGATAGGCTAGATATTGAGTATCCACAACTTTCTATATGTTTAGAAGAGTTCTTTATGTAGTTACTATCATCTTGGCTAACGAGCCAGAGCATTCCACACTCATGGTAAAGTTTTCGTTCACTTTTATTTGAAAGTTCCTCCCAAAATTGAAATGAATTATTAGTTAGTTCAGTATATATTTTATCTTCACCATAAGCTAACCTAATAATCCTAGACGCACCGCCAGAACCTGATCTTGAATTTCCTGCTCCCCACATATCATATAGATCGACATCTAATCCCTCTTTCTGGAGGTGATATGCTGTACATGCTCCCCATATTCCAGAACCAATAACTGCTACTTTCATTTTCTAATTTTATTTAAAAATAGTTTCTATAAATATAGATTTATTATTTTTAACTGTGAGAAAAATATTTATAAATCAAGGTTATATAGGAATCATACTTTTT
>TARA_B110000008_G_scaffold20722_2_pt1 | contig 39901 bp, 31 predicted proteins | sample TARA_B110000008 | Tara Oceans TARA_B110000008 (sample SAMEA4396496) | marine metagenome | biome: Westerlies Biome; feature: [DCM] deep chlorophyll maximum layer (ENVO:01000326); material: water (ENVO:00002006), including particulate matter (ENVO:01000060) such as... | depth 40 m
ATCTCCAAGCGCAAAAAACTATAATTTTTCAATAAAGGAGAAACTAATGGCAATTATTTGGAGACATTCTGCACTAGCTCAGAGGCATGCTGAAATTGGAGGTGAGCTGGAAGACTGGAATGGAATGGGAACAGCATGGTTTTATGATGACACATCTGAACGTGCACAAGCTGATTATGAAGCTATAAGAACAAAAGCTGGTCTCATGGATGTATCTGGACTAAAAAAAGTTCATTTAGTTGGTCCAGACGCTGCATATGTAATTGACAGAGTTACCACAAGAAATGTTGACAAAATTGGTGTTGGGCGATGTACTTATGCAGCTATTTTAAATGATGATGGCAAATTTATTGATGATTGTGTGATTTATCATTTAAATGTTAATCAATGGATGGTTGTGCATGGTACTGGTACTGGAATGGAGCAACTTACATCAGTTGCAGCAGCTAAGAACTGTGCAGTTTTATTTGATGATGATTTGCATGATATGTCTCTTCAAGGTCCTGTAGCAATAGATTTCCTTGCAAAGCATATCAAAGGTATACGAGATTTAGCATATTTTGGCGTAATACACACAAAGCTTTTTGGTAAAAATGTTATGATCTCTCGTACAGGATATACTGGTGAGCGTGGATATGAGATTTATGTAGCAGCTAAAGATGCAGTTCATGTATGGGATAATATCCTTTCAGATGGAGCTGATATGGGCATTACTGCAGTACAGTTCTCAACATTGGATCTTTTAAGAACTGAAAGTTATCTTCTATTCTATCCTGGTGATAATTCTGAAACTTATCCATTTGAAGATGAAGTATGTGGTGACACACTTTGGGAATTAGGCCTAGAGTTTGTCGTATCACCTGGTAAAACTGGTTTCATCGGAGCTGAAAATCATTACGCAGCAGCCGGTAAAGAACGCTTCAAGATTTATGGAGTTTTACTAGACGGAACTACACCTGCTGACGAAGGCGCAGAATTACACCAAGATGGTAAAAAAGTTGGAGATGTTACTTTTGGAATGTATTCAAATGTAAACAAACATAACGTTGGCATAGCGCGAATGCCTGTTGCCGCAGCCATACCAGGAACATCTTTGACAGTTCGTAATAATGATGGAACTGAAATATCTTGTACAGCTCAAGAAATGCCTTTTTATGATAAAGATAAATCAATTCGTGAAGCAAAAGGTTGATGATATACTTGGTGCGGAGAAATCCGCACCAGATAAATAATAGTAAATAAATCCTAAAGCTTATAAAAATGAGTTCTTATTATTTACTATATAATACAAATGAGAATAAATTAATTATGAAGAGCAGGGTCTAAAGGATCTGCAAGAAGAGAGAGGGATAAATAAATTACATGTCTACCTTTGAATTCCCAGAATCCATAAAAAGCCGTCCGACTTATGGTAAACTTGAAAACCGCAAAGGCCATTCATATTTTTTTATTGCAGATGCAGAAGGTGCAGAAGCGATAATTGAATTGGCAGATGTTGATAAAAGCCTAATGGCAAAATCACATGTTATCTATATCCCAAAAAAAACTGGTGAGAAATATATTAAAAAATTAAACAATTTAGATATTAATCAGCTATACATTGGTCCGTCCTATTCGGCTGCTCAGTACAGGATTACACAAACATTTGAACAATCGCATATGGGTCTTCAAGTTTGTTTAGCTGGCACTGAGGGGCTTATTGGTGAAGCTCTACGAGATGCAATGGCAGCAGGAATACCTCATACATGCATTCAGACTGAGCATAGAGGATCTGTTTCCAGAAGAATGCAATGCGTTCATTGCAAAGGTATTACTGAAGATGTCATATTAGATCCGTTTGTGTGCGATCATTGTGGTTTAAATCTTTTTGTCCGTGATCATTATTCGCGCCGACTTGCGGCTTTTCAAGCAGTGTGTATCGATGCAGAAGATCCGGGAAATATCCCAGACTCAGTGGAGCTTTATAAATGAGTGGTTCAGAAAAAATAAATGCTGTAGTAACAAACATTGTGAAATTAAATGATTTGGTAACTAGGTTTGAATTCAAAAGAACAGATGGTGGTTTGTTTCCTACTTTTTCTGGAGGTGCTCATACTGTAATTGAACTTAAAGATGGTGATATTACTCGACGCAATCCATATTCGCTCATGTCTGATCCGATGAAGCAAGACGGATACTCTATATCAGTTCGGCGAGATGACGAAGGTAGAGGAGGTTCATTGTTTTTACATACTAATGTAAATGTTGGTGATAATGTTGTTCTTAGCCATCCAGTAAATCTATTTTCATTAGATTTAAGGGCAAAAAAACATCTCATGATTGCTGGTGGGATTGGTATAACTCCATTCCTAGCACAAATTAAGCAATTGGATCGTAGTCATGGTAATTGGGAGCTTCATTATAGTGCTCGCAATCATTCTTTGGGCACATATGTTGACGACCTTGAGGCCACGCATCCCAATGATGTAAATATTTATTATGACGATGAAAAGAATTTTATTGATATTTCCAAACTGTTGGACGGGCAGCCACTAGGAACTCATCTATATATATGTGGGCCAAAAGGTATGATAGATTGGGTTGTATCGGAAGCGGATAAACTTGGGTGGCCAAGTGAAGTAGTTCATTATGAAGAATTCTTAGCACCCAAACCTGGTAAGCCATTTCAAGTAAAATTATCTGTATCAGATAAATTGATAAATGTTGGTGAAAATGAAAGTTTACTTGAAGCAATAGAACGTGAAGGTGTTGATGCGCCATATTTGTGCAGAGGTGGCGCTTGTGGGCAATGTGAAACATCTGTGATTGAAGCAGATGGTGAATTTATTCATAGAGACCATTGGTTGGAAGACGAAGATAAATTATCAAGAAAAAAAATTATGCCATGTGTATCACGATTTGATGGTAAAACTCTTGTTTTAGATAGGTAAACATCATGACAATTCAATTTAAAGATGAAACTTTTAGAGATGATTATACGTTCAAAAATTCAGAATGGGCTATAAAACGTTTTCCGTTCCCTTTCCATGAGGATAGTTACATGTATTCAGTTAACATGGAGCAGCATAAAGGTGGCCCTGAGAATTCAATATATGAAAAGCGTTTTGACGTTGATGAACATTATCTTTCAGAAATGAAAGATCGTGCACAAGTGTTAAGAGATGATCCATTGCGGTGTCAGTCTTTGCCCCACATGACATTAGCGGGATGGGATTTACTTGAATTAATAATGGTCTCTAAATCAGAAGACTATCCTGATTTGTTTGAATTGCACCGTGATGGTAATAATTGGCGATGGGTTAATAAACCAATGCAAATTGATGATAGTTTTACATTTCTTGATGAAGCTACATTGCCGTATGGGCCTATGGAATATATCACTAGGCAGACACAAGGTGATTTTGCTGTGCTAGACCAAAGAGAAAGCAACCTTTGGATGGATGCTGGAATGATAACAACACAAGCAGACTGGTCTTTAGACTTTGACCTTGGGATGAACTTTTTTGAGTGGCATGCACCTGTACCGAAAGCTCATGAAATGGGAATCTTTACGCGGGCATTAAAGTTTTTATTGAGTATCCAACAGGGTGCACCAGCTCGAAGATTGAACTGGACAATGACCGTTAATCCGCTGCTAGATACTAGTCCAGAAAACTATCATAAATGGGGTGTGCAAAAAGGAACGTTAAATTCAAAAAATATTGGTGAGAAACAGTATTTACGAGTAGAGTTACAAACCTTTTTTCGACTCCCTAGATCAAACGCTTTGGTTTTCCCTATTAGATGTTATTTGGCATCGTTTGATGATTTGATGACTGTTCCAAAATGGGGCCGCCGATTACATAGGGTAATTCGTGATCTTCCAGAAGAGTTGGCAGCTTACAAAGGTTTTATAGATAATCGGCCTATGATGTTAGATTACTTATCTCAATATGATGATGGAAAGCCTACGTCAGATGGTATTTGGCCAGATTTACAGACAGAACCTGCTAGGGATTAAGTAACTTGTGGATAAGATATAATCGATAGATATTTTGCTGGTAGTTTAGTTAATTTCCCAGGACCGTGAGGTGCGTCTGCATCGAAAAATAGAGTATCACCAGGTTCAAGTGAGTAAACGTTATCCCCATGACGATAATCAATTTCACCCTCGAGCATATAAATAGTTTCAATTCCGTCATGTTGAAATGTTTCAAATGTGTCAGATTCGCTTGTGAGAGAAATTAGATATGGCTCAACAATAACACCGCTTGAGTTACCACCAATATGGCCTAGTAAATTATATTGATGGCCTGCACGAGTTCCTGCTCGCTCAAGTTCAACTCCCTTTCCTGATTTTGTATGTTCAGCTGTTCGAGAGCTTTCATAACCACGAAATAAAGATGTAATAGGTATCATTAATGCGTCAGCAAGTGTTTGAAGGGTATTTAAAGACGCTGATGTGTTTCCGTTTTCAATTTTAGATAACATTCCAATAGATAACCCAGTTGATGCTGCTAAGTCAGCAACAGTCATTGATCTTTGGCGCCGGTGGGATTTAACTTCTCTACCAATTGCAAGTTCAAGTACCTTTTCGCGAGGTTCTCTGATTCGGTGTGGATTTTGATCTAGTTTCACAATTTTAGCTTCTTTATTAATTACTATGTACCCCTATGCTTAAAGTTAAGTCAAAAATCTAGTTTTAAAGTGATATATACATTCAAACATGAAAATAATTCAAAATATACAAGATTTATTCTTTATGTTAAAAAAAAGATCCATCTGTGGAATATAATTATTTATTTAGCCTTGTTTTGTATTAAATCAAGATAAAAATTGTCTATTTATTATAAACTTCAAAAAAAATCGCCCCTATCAATAAAAAAACTTGATTGATAGGAAAATTATGACAGTATACACATACTAAGATTTCTAAAAAATTAATGAATGGCAATAAGCCATCTAGAATTTGCGGGATTACTCGCCTTATAACTTGGAGGAATAAATGAAAAAATTTACTTTAACATTAGCGGCTTCGGCAATGATGGCTATGCCATTCACTGCTTCAGCTGATGACAGTAGTGACCCAATTGTAATACCAATCCACAACTGGTCATCACAAATTGTAATGAGCCATGCGGTTGGTCAAATTTTCGAATCAATGGGAAATGCAGTAGAGTTTGTGACTACAGATAGCCAAGCAGTGTATGAATCAGTTCGTATGGGCGATGTTGCACTCGAACTAGAAGTTTGGGAAGGTGCATTTGGAGCTTCATTCCGTGCTGCTTTAGAAAAAGGTGGATTACACGATGTAGGTGACCATAATGCAGTTACTCGTGAAGACTGGTGGTATCCAATGTGGACAAAAGATGCATGTCCTGGATTGCCTTCATGGGAAGCTTTAAATGCTTGTGCAGACTTATTTAAAACAGCTGAAACTGGTGACAAAGGCAGATATTTAGATGGCCCAGTTGACTGGTTGAAACATGGTAAAGAGCGTGTAGATGCGTTGGGCATGGATTTCGTTGTTGTGAATGCTGGATCAGCTGCTGCACTTTGGGCAGAAATTGGTGCTGCTGAAAAAGATAAGACCCCTGTAGTTGTATTTAACTGGACACCAAACTTTGCCGAAGCAGTATGGCCTGGTGAATTCGTTGAGTTCCCTGAGTGGGTTGATGGTTGTGATAAAGATCCATCAGTAGGACCTAACCCTAATGCTCTTTATGATTGTGGTAATCCTGCAAAAGGATACCTTAAGAAAGCAGCATGGGACGGCATGAAAGACAAATGGCCAGGTGCGTATGCAACTCTTGAAAAGATTTCATTCACTAATCCACAAATTGCTGAAATGGCAAAATTTGTAGATATTGATGAAATGGAACCTGAAGAAGCTGCGGCTGAATGGTTGGCAAACAATGAGTCTGTTTGGAAAGCATGGACTAACTAATATTTAATAAGTTAGATTAAAAAACCTTAACCCTGCCCACGTATTTGGGCAGGGTTTTATTTAAAGTGAGTGATAAAATATGACAAATTCAAAGCCGGTTATATCTTGTAAAAATGTTTGGAAACTTTTTGGGTTTGCGCCAGAAAAATACTTCAACAGTCTACCAAAAAACAGAAGTTATGAAGAGATACAATCAGACGGATATATTGCAGGTGTAAAAGATGTTTCTGTAGACGTTTTTGAAGGTGAAATGCTTGTCATAATGGGTTTGTCTGGATCAGGAAAATCTACTCTATTGAGATGCATGTCACGATTACATGATATTACTGGTGGCACAATAAAAATTGATGATCAAGACATCATGGCGCTTGAAGAAAAAGAGCTTATAAATTTACGCCGAAATAAAATGGGTATGGTGTTTCAAAGTTTTGGTTTATTACCTCATCGCTCAGTTTTAGAAAATGTAGCTTTCCCATTGGAGATGAGAGGGCAAAGCAAGCACGACCGAAGAGATCGTGCTCTAGAAGTCATAAAATTAGTTGGTTTAGAAGGGCGTGAGGATTACTTCCCACGCGAGCTTTCTGGTGGACAACAACAACGTGTTGGTATCGCAAGATCTTTGGCTATTGAACCAGACATTTGGTTTCTTGATGAGCCGTTCTCAGCTTTAGACCCTTTAATTCGAAGAGAAATGCAAGACGAATTCTTACGTTTGCAAGATATGCTTGGGAAAACTATCATTTTTGTGACACATGATTTTGATGAAGCCCTTAGGCTTGCTGATAGAATTGCTATTATGAAAGATGGTGCAATTGAACAGTGTGATACACCTGACAAAATTGTTTTGAACCCTGCTACTGATTATGTGGCTAAATTTACACAAGAAATAGATACTGCGCGTGTCGTTAGAGCTAGAACTTTAATGAAAGCAGGTACAAAAAAATTAATTATGGGTGCTGCACTATCCGCAGATGCAACCATTCAAGAATTGGCAAGAACAATTGTTAACGATGCTCGTAAAGAGTTTCCTATTGAAGATGAAAAAGGGAAAATTATTGGTTCAATGAACAGGCAAGAAGCTTTGGATGTATTGTTAGGAGATAAATAATGCAAAGTTTGGTATTTTCTAAACAAAAAATTCTTAATGATAAATCAATATTATTTAGCCTTTTGGGTTTAAGCATTTTAATAGTCTTAGCAAAAATTATTGGTATTTTACCCGATTTTTTAAACCGTATTCCAGAAGATGTAATTCCTAAATATGCAGAAACTTTTGACGAGAAATTCAATAATAATCGAGACTGGATTACTTCTATAACGCGGTTCTTTTCTCAACGGCTAGAATTCCAGCTCAAAGTAATGGCGCATTTATTTTATGGAGCTAGGGTTCATTTTTTTAATCCTATAGACTGGATATCACTAATATTTCCTGCAACTGCATTTGTATATTTTCTGGATGGACGCAAAATAGCTGCCGTAACTGCAAGTGTGATTTCCTTTTCAGCAATTTTGTTTACGTTTTTTATTGGTGATGAAAGTCAATTAACACTTATGTGGCTATTCCTCGGTTTGGCTGCGCTTGGGTGTATTTACACATTTATCAAGCATGGATTTGTATCGCCAATGATAACTCTAGGTGCTGTTAGTATATATGCAGTAATTTTAAATGGATACAAACTAGGTCCACTGCCGTGGTCTTCAATTGCAGCAACAGCTGCAGTAATCGGTTACTATTTAGGTGGTTGGCGCCTAGCTCTTCTGGGTGGTGGTACATTTATTTGGACTGCACTTATAGGGCAATGGAAATTAGCAATGGAAACACTATCTGTTTTAGTAGTGGCTGCTCCAATTTCATTTATTATTGGATTACTTCTTGGTATTGCTGCGTGGAAATTTGCAAAATTTGATAAATTTCTTAGACCTCTACTGTCTGTGCTTCAAACATTACCGTTTTTTACATACTTACTTCCTGCAGTTATCTTTTTTAAAGTTGGGCCCACGGCTGGGGCAATGGCCACTATTATTTATGCAATACCTCCAATGATTTTGATGACTACATTAGGTTTGAAAAAAGTAAGTCCTGAAATAGTTGAAGCTGGAAAAATGGCTGGATGTTCTCGTTGGCAAATGCTTAGCAAGGTTTATATTCCTGCAGCACGCACCGAGCTTTTAGTGGGATTGAATCAAGTTATTATGCTTTGTTTAGCAATGGTTGTTTTAACCGCATTTATAGGTATGCCTGGACTAGGAGCAAAACTTCTGGCTATGATGAATTCTTTTAAATTGGGTCGCTCATTTGAAATTGGAGTAACAATTGTACTTGTTGCTGTAATGTTAGATAGGCTTTCAAAAGCCTGGGTTGTTAAACAACCAGTTCATTTCGAACGTGGAGCTCCATGGTGGCAGCGCCATTTCTTTTTATTAGCTGCTGTTGTCGCATTTTTTGGATTTTTGTTGTTTAGTATGGAGGTTCAATTTGCTGATCAAATTGGCAGAAAACAACATTTCTCTAAGGGTAAAGAAATTGATGGATTAATTAAAGGGTTTCTTGATATTGATGGAGTACAGGCTGTAACAGGCTGGTTGCGGTGGTTTTTAATTACAAAGGTTCTTATTCCTTTTCGTGATACTTTATTATGGATTCCTACAAGTTCTTTTATATTATTTATTACAGTTTTCTCTTTTTGGTTAGGTGGTAAGAAACCTGCTATTTACGCTTTTCTTTTCTTTTGCTTTGTAGCTTCAACAGGATGGTGGGATCGTTCTGTAATTACTCTTTACACAGTTATATCGGCAGTTGCTTTAGCTATGCTCATTGGATTGCCAATGGCTATTTGGTCAGCGAGAAGCGATAAATGGTCTCGGCGGATATTACTGTTTTGTGATACAGCGCAAACTTTTCCAAGTTTTATTTATCTACTGCCTGCTATTATGCTTTTTGGGATTAATGACGTTGCGGTAATATTTTCTATTTTAATTTTTACATTGGTTCCTTTGATTAGATATACTGTTGAAGGTCTTAGAGGTGTACCTCCTGAAATGACTGAGGCAGCAGATATGGCTGGAGCTTCTAGATTTCAAAAATTAATAAATGTTCAGCTTCCACTTGCTTTGCCCACCATGGCTGTTGGATTCAATCAAGCAATTATGTTTGCTTTTTTCATGGTTATTATTGCTGCATTTATAGGTACACAAGACTTAGGCCAAGAATTGCAAAGAACATTGGCCGGTACGGATTTAGGTAAGAATTTTGTATTGGGTTTATGTGTATCACTTATGGCTTTAACTTTTGATCAAACTATTATGAGTTGGACTGAAAAGAGGAAAAAAGCTTTAGGTTTAAAATAAAATTTTAACTGTGAAATTAGAATATTGGATTACAATTTTTTATTATATAATCCATGAAATATGTCATTTTAGGGTCTTGTAGTTTTTTATGTGGATAGAGACAGCCAATAATTGATGGTATTGGTGGATTGTTTGGTAAAACTTCAATTAACTTCTCTTTTTCTAAATAATCCTCAATTTCAAAATATGGTTTATTAATAATACCATGCCCTGATAATGCCCAAGCTGTTAAAATATCGTTGTCATCGGCGTCATATTTACCTGAAACATTTAACTTTTGGAAACCATTATTTGTTTTTACAGTCCAAAAATATTCGGGAGATCTAGGGTACCGTAGCAATAAACAATTATGTAAACCATTAATGAGATCATTGGGAGAAGTTGGAGTGCCCATTCTTGAAAGATATTCAGGAGAGGCACATAACATTCTTTTACAATCTGCAATCTTTCTGAGCTTAAGGTTAGAGTCTGGAGGTGTGCCTATAAAGAATGCCATATCTAATTCTTCTGCTAAAATATCAACTTTACGATCAGATAGCCGCATTCTGATTTCTGTCCCGGGAAATCTATCAACAAAACCAGGAACCAATGGTGCAATAACTCGACGCCCAAACCCCAAGGGAGTAGTAACTCGTATTACGCCTTGTGGTGTGTCTGAAAATTGTGAGATTGCATTTTCAGCATCATCTATTGATGCTAAAACCTTTTTTGCTTCTTTATAAAATACTCTACCAATACCAGTTGGAGTAAGTGATCGTGTCGTTCTATTGAAAAGCCTAACGCCAAGATGTTTCTCTAATTCTTTAATTCTCTTGCTGGCAACAGCGGGCGTCATTCGCAAATCACGCCCCCCTGAAGTGATACTGCCTAGTTCAATAATTCTAGCAAACACCCTTAAACTATCAACATATGCCATTTTTATTCCTATGTGCATTATCTAATTATTTTTTATGTGATACCATTTTCAACATATTGTTGAAAGTATTTTAATAATGCAACGCTTTTAAGTAGTATTCAGCTAGGATATAAACTTAATAAATAAGATAGCTCGAGCCTATACGAAGGAATATAAATGCAAATTCGTAATGAAATAAAATTTATATTGAATGAACGTGATATTAAATTGGACGCTTTTGAAGCTGAACAAACTCTTTTGGAGTTTCTACGTTTAGATCAACAATTATTTGGAACCAAAGAGGGTTGTGCTGAAGGTGATTGTGGTGCCTGTACGGTTTTAGTAGGAAGATTAGTTGACGGCGGACTGAAATATGAAATCGTCAATGCTTGCATAAGATTTTTAGCTTCGTTGGATGGTTGTCACGTAGTAACGATTGAATATTTATCTGGGTCTAATGGTGATTTGCACCCGGTGCAAAGAGCAATGGTAGAATGCCATGCAAGTCAATGTGGATTTTGCACCCCTGGATTTGTAATGTCATTATACTCATTATGGATGGAAAATTCCAATCCATCCAAACGCGAAGTAGAAATCGCAGTTCAGGGAAATCTCTGCCGTTGCACAGGTTATGAACCAATAATTAATGCTGCTTTAGCTGTAAATAAGTTTGGGAATCCTATTTCAGATCAATTAATTACAGAACGTAAAAACATAATAAAAAATCTTTCTAAACTGCAAGACGATGCAAGAGTGGAAATCCGCGATAGTACTATCAAATCAATTTTACCTGCGAATATTGATGATTTAGCTGATGTCTTAATAGACCAACCATTTGCAACGATTGTTGCTGGGGCAACTGATGTTGGATTGTGGGTTACGAAATTTTTAAAACCAATATCTCCGGCATTGTTTATTGGACACCTAACAGATTTAAAGAAAATAGAAGTCAAAGATGATGTATTAATTTTTGGTGCAGGGGTTACTTATACAGAAATTCAAGAATACTTATCTAAGTTCTTTCCATTTTTAGATAGTTATTGGGATCGGATAGCCGGATGGCAGGTGAGAAATATGGGAACTATAGGTGGAAATATTGCAAATGGATCACCAATTGGTGATACACCGCCTGTACTAATCGCTTTGAATTCAGAAATTATATTGCGCAAAGGCAATCAAACCCGAGTATTGCCTATAGAAAATTTTTTTATTGAATATGGCAAACAAGATCTTAAAAAATCTGAGTTTATTTTGAGTATTAGAGTGCCTTTACCAAACAAAGATCAACTAAACTCTGCCTATAAAATATCAAAGCGTAGTGAAGATGATATATCTACACTTGCAGTTGGAATTAGTATGGGTGTCGAAAGTGGGAAAATAAAAGATTGTCGAATTGCATTTGGTGGTATGGCTGCGACACCCAAAAGAGCTTTAATGACTGAGAACTCTTTAAAGGGAAAAACATGGTGTAATAAAACGATTTATGAGGCATCAAAAATGCTTGATGAAGATTTTTCACCTCTTTCAGATTGGCGCGCAACAAAAGAATACCGCATAACCGTTGCGCGTAACCTTTTGCATAGGTTCTTCCTTGAACATGATTTGGATACACTTGAAACAATTCAGATACATTCAAACGTTTGAGGGAATATCTATGGATAATATAAATAAAATATCTGGTGGAGTTCATTCAAATCGAATTCATGATAGTGCTACAAAACATGTTACTGGTCAGGCTAAATATACTGATGACATTACAGAACCTGTTGGAACTCTTCATGCCTACCTTGGAGTTTCAGAGGTGGCCCATGCTAATATAAAAAGTATTGATTTATCCGAAGTAGAAGAGTTGCCAGGTGTCATCGGGACAATAACTGCTTCAGATATACCAGGTGTAAACGATATAAGTCCCACAGGACAAAACGATGAGCCCGTTTTCCCAATTGATAAGGTGCAATTTCATGGTCAGCCATTATTTGCGGTTATAGCTAAAACGCGAAATATTGCGCGCCATGCAGCTAAACTAGCTAATATTGAATATGAAATACTTCCTCATGCATTGAATATTTCTAGCGCTCAAGGGGCTGATTATCCACATGTGACGGCACCATTAAAATTAGAAAGGGGAAATATAAGTAACGCTGTTTCTAATGATATGAATCGAATTAAAAACAAAATTACTATTGGTGGTCAGGATCATATGTATCTTGAAGGTCATATTGCATTTGCAATACCTGGAGAGGATGATGAGTTAGTCATTCATTGCTCTACACAACATCCGAGTGAAGCGCAGCATATGGTTGCTCATGTTATGGGTATTCCTAACAATGCTGTCACAGTAAATGTTCGAAGGATGGGTGGTGGTTTTGGTGGCAAAGAAAGCCAAATGAATTTATTTTGCGTAGTTGCTGCAATTGCTGCAAAAAAATGGGATTGTGCGGTCAAACTTCGACCTGATCGAGATCAGGATATGACATCAACTGGAAAGCGACATGATTTTATTATTGATTATGATGTAACATTTAACGACGATGGTCTTATTGATGCAGTTGACAGTATTTTTTCTGCTCGATGCGGATACTCTTCTGATTTATCCGGACCAGTAACTGATCGAGCGCTATTTCATGCTGATAATGCATACTATTACCCAAATGTAAGATTAAAAAGTCGTCCAATGAAAACAAATACAGTATCCAATACTGCATTTAGAGGGTTTGGAGGACCCCAAGGTGTTCTTGCAGCTGAAAGAATAATTGAAGAAATATCATTTGCTACAGGAAAAGACCCATTAGATATTCGTAAATTAAATCTTTATGGTGAGACTGATAGAAATGTAACCCCCTACCATCAAAAAATCAAAGATAATATATTACCAAAGCTTATCGATGAACTGGAAAAAAAATCAAATTATCGTTCACGAAGAACAGCAATAAAATTTTTTAATAAAACTTCTAGAGTGATAAAAAAAGGTATTGCGTTAACTCCAGTGAAGTTTGGAATTTCTTTTACTGCAACTTGGTATAATCAAGCTGGTGCATTAATCCATATATACAATGATGGTTCAATTCATTTAAACCACGGTGGAACAGAAATGGGCCAAGGTTTAAATACCAAAATTGCTCAAATAGTTGCAGATGCATTTCAAGTGGATTTTGAAAGAATTAAAATTACAAAAACTACAACTGAAAAAGTTCCAAATACTTCTGCAACCGCGGCTTCTTCGGGTACTGATTTAAATGGAATGGCTGCATTAGATGCAGCTGATCAAATCAAAGATAGATTAATAAAATTTGCAGCAGCTCATTGGGGTGTGCAAGAAACTGAAATTAAATTTTTATCTAACATGGTTTATGTTGGAGAAGAAACTGTTCCATTTAATGAATTTATTAAGATGGCTTATATGCAGCGCACTCAATTATCTGCTACTGGCTTTTATAAAACCCCTGATATTTATTGGGATAGGGCTGCTGGAAAAGGTAACCCATTTTATTATTATGCATATGGTGCAGCATGTTCTGAAGTTTTAATCGATACTCTAACAGGAGAGTATCGTATAGAAAAAACAGATATTTTGCATGATGTCGGTCGTTCATTAAATCCAATTTTAGATAAGGGACAAATTGAGGGTGCTTTTATTCAAGGTATGGGATGGTTAACTTCCGAAGAATTGTGGTGGGATGAAGATGGTAAATTGAAAACACATGCGCCATCAACCTATAAAATCCCACTTGCCTCAGATATGCCTCGAGAGTTTAATGTTGAACTGGCAGATTGGTCAGAAAATAGAGAGCTTACTATCAAAAGATCAAAAGCTGTTGGGGAGCCGCCATTTATGTTAGGAATTTCAGTTTTGGAAGCCTTATCAATGGCAATATCAAGTATTAATGATTATCAAACATGTCCAAGGCTGGATACTCCTGCTACCCCAGAAAGGGTTTTATCAGCTATAGAGAATATGCATGAGCGGACAAATAAATGACGAAATATTTTAACGAGTTCCTTAATTTTTTAAAGGACAATGAATTTATTATTCAAGCTTCAATTGTAAAAACTGTCGGCTCTTCTCCGCGCAATGCAGATACAGAAATGTTCATAAGTGATTTAGATTCATTTGGCACCGTAGGGGGTGGACAATTAGAATATTTGGTTATTAATCATTCTAGAAAAATGCTAATTAAAAATATTAAAAAAGATATTTTAAAAATTCCGCTCGGTCCTGAAATTGGTCAATGTTGTGGTGGTAATGTAGAAGTTTCATTAGTTATAATGACTAAAAAATCTAAAACTTTTACATTAAATTCTTTTAATGAGAATGATAAAACACTACCTCATGTGTATGTCCTAGGCTCAGGGCATGTTGGACGTGCATTAGCACTCCAGCTTCAACATTTACCTGTAAAGTGTATTTTGATTGACAGTAGGTCTCATGAGCTTGAAAAATGTGATGCCAATGTTGAAAAAAGATTGAGTGCAATTCCTGAGATTGACATTAAATCATCTCCAGCAGGAAGTGCGTACATAATACTTTCGCATGATCATGCACTTGATTTTATTTTATGTGCTGCTGCACTAGAACGAAATGATGCGAATTATGTCGGTATGATTGGTTCAAAAACAAAAAAAACTAAATTTAAAAGATGGTATCAATCAAACTTTGATAATAGCTCTATTGAAGCTCTCACTTGTCCTATTGGAAGTGAAAGAAATCATGATAAGCGACCAAGTGTTATTGCTTCATTTGTCACTGCAGAAGTAATTGATTTGCTTACTTCAAACATTAATTCATCAAATAAATATGATTTGAACTTAAGGATGGTAGTAGGCTAAAGGAAATTGATAGAAATGGAGCAAAAATTTTTATATTTTTGCTCCCATATCATCTACATCTTGTAGTATTATATTTTATTTAAATTAAAATAGTCTGGGTCAATATTTACACCGCGTTTAATAAGGTGATCTACACTACCTTTTGCAACTGCATTAATATCACCACGGCAAAGTCCAATATCGGCTAAATCTTTATCAGTTAATTGGTTCAATTCTTTGATCGTTTGACGCTGTTTTTTCTTAGCTTGTAATGATTTATTTAGATTTCCCCAAACAATTGAAATGTTCTCTGATGATGGAAATAATTGATTTAAATTTGTTGTACTTGATGCAAATGCCATTTTAACATTTCCTTTTATGTTTATTGTTTTTTTATTAATTATGGATATTTTTCTTGAAAAACAATAAACAGGTTTGCAATTCCGCTATGCATAAACTGCAAACGTGAACTCAGATAAATATAAACAAATTTTTATGCCGTACAGCTGAACAATTATAAATTTAATCAATGAAGAAATTAAGAGAATATTTCAGTGTCATATGAAACTTGAGCTAAATATAATCCATGGGGTGGGCAGACTGGGCCACATTGTGATCTATCTTTTGCAATTAGTGCCTCATGTACTCTCTCTGGATTCCAAGAACCTGACCCAACACGCTCTAAAGTACCAATAAAGCTTCTGACTTGATTGTGTAAAAAACTCCGAGCTATAATCGTAAATTCGAATTCTTTACCGTGCTCTAAACTAATTTCTTTTATACTAATTTCTTTCACTGACTTTATAGGACTTTGAGCTTGGCAAATAGAGGAACGAAATGTTGTAAAATCATGCTTCCCTACAAGATAGTTTGCGCCTTCCTGCATTAGTTCTAGATCTAAATCATGTTGGATTTGCCAAACCCAACCCACATCTACAATTGCAGGTGCACGTCTACTTAGTAGCCTAAATACATACCGGCGTTCTTTTGCGGAAAATCTTGCATGAAAATCATCTGCAACAATCGAACATTTAGTAATCGAAATAGGTTCAGGTCTTAAATGATAATTTATTGCTTCAGATAAGCGAAAACTGTCCCAAGGTTTATTCAGATCAACATGTGCGATTTGGCCTGTTGCATGAACTCCTGCATCTGTCCGGCCTGCACCTTGTATTTCAGGTTTTTCGGGTGCAATTTTTGAAATTGCTATTTCAATAGTTTGCTGCACAGACCGTACATCACGCTGACGTTGCCAACCGTGATATGGTTTCCCATCGTATTCAACTTTTAGTGCATATCGAGGCATAAATTCTCGATACCCCGTAAATTACTTTTTGCCAAGTTTTATTCTTTTATCTAATTGTAGGATCTTAAATTGTGTACTTTAATTATTTAAAGAAACTAAATGATGTTATGCTAGACCTTTTCTTGCTTGCACATTATAAAACGTTTTATGGAGCTAATATTTAAAATAATTATTCGAATTATTGGCCCGGTGATCTGAAACAAAGATCTGCCGGGAGAAGTCGTTTGAGTATTCGCGCCGAACAAACCCCAACTTTAAATTTTCCATGACTGGAACATGATATGTGTGCTGAAACGCCTGATTACAAAGATACAATAAACTTACCGGTAACCGATTTCCCTATGAGGGCAGGTCTGCCAGGTCGTGAACCTATCTGGTTAGAACGTTGGGCTAAAATAGGTATCTATGAGAAATTAAGAGAGAAAAAAGGGCGTGAGTCATTTGTACTTCATGATGGACCACCTTATGCAAACGGTCATCTTCATATTGGTCATGCTTTAAATAAAATTTTAAAAGACATGGTTGTAAGATCTCAGCAGATGATGGGAAAAGATGCACGATATATACCTGGATGGGATTGCCATGGCTTACCAATTGAATGGAAAATTGAAGAGCAATACCGAAAAAAAGGTAAAAATAAAGATGATGTTCCTGTAGTTGAATTGCGTCAGGAATGTAGGAAATTCGCAGAGGGTTGGGTTGATATTCAAAGAGAGGAGTTCAAAAGATTAGGGATTACGGGTAAATGGGATAACCCATACTTAACGATGAATTTTCATGCAGAAGCAGTAATTGCAGATGAATTCATGAAATTTGCAATGAACGGATCTCTATACCAAGGCTCAAAACCGGTTATGTGGTCCCCGGTTGAAAAGACTGCTTTGGCTGAAGCTGAAATAGAATACCATAATCATAAATCTCATACTATTTGGGTGCCGTTTAATTTTAAATCTGCACCGGAAAAAATAAAAAATGCCCGAGTGGTCATATGGACGACAACTCCATGGACAATACCTTCAAACAAGGCCGTAGCTTTTAACCCAAAAATTTCTTATGGATTATATGAAGTTCTAGAGACTGAAGAAGAAAGTTGGACTGCACCGGGGCAGCAGTATATCTTTGCTGATATTTTGGCAGAAGATACATTAACAAAATCTCGAGTTGTTAAATTTAATCGTATTTCAGATGTATTAGCATCTGATTTAGACAATGCTATCTGTTCACACCCACTTTCAGAGATGGATGAATATTGGTCATATGATGTCCCTATGATTGATGGTGAACATGTTACAGATGAAGCTGGAACGGGTTTTGTTCATACGGCGCCAAGTCATGGTGCCGATGATTATGAATGTTTTGTCAAACGAAATTGGTTAGATAGAATGACACATAACATTGGAGAAGCATCACAGTTTTTAGATCATGTCCCTTTTTTTGCAGGATTAGAAGTATTTGATAGAAAAGGAAAAGAAGGAAAAGCAAATAATGCTGTTATTGCCAAATTAGTTGAGGCTGGTGGGATAATAGCAAGGGGTCGAGTTGAACATAGTTATCCGCATTCATGGCGCTCCAAAGCTCCAATTATATTTAGAAATACACCCCAATGGTTTACTTCTATAGACAAAGAAATTGGTGGAAATGATGAGCATGGAAAGACTATACGTCAGCGTGCGCTTACAGAAATTGATAATGTAAAATGGACACCTCAATCTGGTAGGAACCGATTGTTTTCAATGATTGAAGCTCGACCTGATTGGGTAATGTCTCGACAACGTGCCTGGGGAGTTCCTTTAACCTGTTTCACCAAAAAAGATGCTTTACCTACTGATCCAAATTTTATCTTGAAAGATGCTAAAGTCAATGCCCGCATTGTAGCTGCATTTGAAAACGAAAGTGCTGATTGTTGGTTTGAAGACGGAGCAAAAGAGCGATTTTTAGGTACAGAATACAATGCTGAAGAATGGGATCAAGTTTTTGATGTTTTGGATGTTTGGTTCGATAGTGGCTCAACACATGCTTTTGTAATGCGTGATCGAAATGATGGAGCGGATGATGGTATCGCAGATTTATACTTAGAAGGTACGGATCAACATAGAGGTTGGTTTCATTCTTCTTTGCTGCAATCTTGTGGAACAAATGGGCGTGCACCTTATAAAGGTGTGCTAACGCATGGTTTTACACTTGATGAAAAAGGCATGAAAATGTCAAAATCTGTAGGTAACACAATTGCTCCAGAACAAGTGATCAAACAATATGGTGCGGATATTCTACGTTTATGGGTTGCTCAAGCTGACTACACTGCAGACTTACGTATTGGTCAAGAAATATTAAAAAATGTTGCTGATAGTTATAGAAGACTTCGCAATACAATGAGGTTTATTCTTGGAAATCTTAATGATTTTAATGAATCTGAAAAAATTGATTACTCTGAGATGCCTGAGCTTGAGCAATGGGTTTTACATCGTCTGGCTGAATTAGATGCTGTTGTTAGAGATGGCTATGCTGCGTATGATTTTCAAGGTGTTTTCAGCCAGGTCTTCCAGTTTGCAACAGTCGACCTATCAAGTTTCTATTTTGATATAAGGAAAGATGTTCTTTATTGTGATGATGTAAATGGTACAAAGCGTAAAGCCGCAAGAACAGTTCTTGATATATTATTTCACCGATTAACAACTTGGTTAGCGCCAATGCTTTGTTTCACTATGGAAGATGTCTGGTTGCAACGTAATCATGAAAATGAATCTTCAATTCATCTTGTTGATATACCTGAGACATCGTCTGATTGGTTGAATGTAAAAGTAGCTTCAAAATGGGAAGCTATCCGAAATGTTAGACGTGTTGTGACAGGAGCAATTGAAGTAGAGCGAACAGCAAAGAATATTGGCTCTTCTCTTGAAGCTGCGCCAGAAGTGTATTTCAACTCAAATGTTGATTTAAAGAGCCTATCAGAGATAGTAGATTTCGCAGATATTTGTATTACATCAGATATCAAATTGATTGATGGTAAACCATCGGCTCAAGGCTTTAGGCTTGATGATGTGCCCGATATTGAAGTAATTTTTAAGAAAGCTGATGGTGAAAAGTGTATGCGCTGTTGGAAGATTAACTCACAAGTTGGTAAACAAAAACATGATGGTTGCTGCCAACGGTGTAGTGATGCGTTAGGTTAAAGATATGTCCCTAAGCGTTTTTATTGCTGTATTATTTGCTGCAATACTACACGCATCATGGAACGCTATAATCAAATTTGGTGATGACAAACTTCAAGGTATGGTATTGCTGTCATTAGCTCATGGTATAATTGGGTTTATTCTACTTATATTATTTCCATTACCTAATGCCGAAGCATGGCCATGGTTGATTGCTTCAGTAGGGTTTCACTTATGGTATAAATTATTCTTAACTAGTGCATATGAACAAGGTGATCTCAGCCGTGTTTATCCAATTGCACGCGGAACTGCACCATTACTAGTTTTAGTTTTGAGTTCTATTTTTATAATAGATGCCATTTCCAATCAGGATATTTTTTCAATTATTGCAATCGGAATAGGGATTTTTATCCTTGGTATTGGTGTATTTAGTAATAAAGAAACAGTTGCGTTGTTACCATTTGCATTGTGTTCGGCAATTGGAACTGCAGGCTATTCTATTACCGATGGCCTTGGTGCAAGAGCATCTGGTGATGTTACAAGTTATATTGGTTGGTTGTTTTTCTTAGATGCAGTTGTATTTATGTTTTATGCTTTTTTTAAAAGAGGTTTGAGTATTATACCAAAAAAAATATCAGTTTGGATTCTGGGATTAATTGCAGGTTCGGCATCAGTTTTAGCCTATTGGATAGCGGTCTGGGCAATGACAATTGCTCCAATAGCATTAGTAGCTGCATTGCGTGAAACGTCGGTATTATTTGCAGTTTTGATAGGCGTTTTATTTTTTAAAGAAAGTATGGGTAAGAGTAAAATTATTGCTTCTTTAATAATTGTATTTGGTATTATTATTACTCGTCTTTAGCTGGAAGAAACTGTTGTACAATCCCAACCGTTAATAAGTAAACTGAAGTTATTGCTAGTGCAGTTGTAATAAGCGGTCCTGCATTAAAGTTTGTCCAGGCAGATACACCAGCAAGTGCAGTCCAAATTATAGCAATTGGTAAACTTATTGATCGCCACCTTTGTGTTCTGACAGGGTGAATGAATTTCAGGGGTGTAAACATTGAAGCAGCGAGTATTATTACTAAAGCTAAAATAATATAGAAATTTGGATGAGTTGCAAAAACAACGACTGCAAACATATTCCAACATCCAGGAAAACCAGAAAAGGAATTATCCTTTGTTTTCATTCTTGTGTCAGCAAAATATAATGCGGAAGTAAATGTGATTATTATTATAGTAACCCAGCCAGTCCATCCATCTAATAAGCCAGACTGAAAGAGCGCATATGCTGGTATAAATACATATGTTAAGTAATCAATTATTAAATCTAACAAGACGCCATCATACTCTGATGCATTATCTTTGACATTATAATGTCTTGCCAATGGTCCATCTATGCCGTCTACAAAAAATGCTATAACTAACCATAAAAACATCATATCCCAGTTGCTTCCAACTGCAGCAAGCATTGCTAGCATTGCAAAAACTGCGCCTGTAGCGGTCAAATAATGAACTAAAAGAGCTTTTACATGTGATGTCATTGGGGCTTAATATAGGAGTTTAAGAAAAACTCAACTACTAGATTTATCATGCTTTAGGGTGTGCTTTTTTATAAACATCCATTAACCGAGTTTGATCAACTGCAGTATATGCTTGAGTGGAAGAGAGAGATGCATGGCCAAGTAACTCTTGTATCACCCTTAAATCTCCACCTGCTTCCAAGAGGTGGGTTGCAAATGAATGGCGCATAGAATGTGGCGTTGCAGTTGATGGCAAGCCTAACTGCATTCTGGTTTGTTCCATTACTTTTCTGATTAAGCGTTGATTTAATGGGCCACCCCTTGCGCCTTTGAATAACCGGTCATTTGGTAAAAAAGAATAGGGGCAGCATTTTAAATAATTTTTAACTGCAGCTTTGGCTACTGGTAAGATTGGTACGATCCTTTCTTTGTTACCCTTACCTATGATTTTCAAAACTTCAGGAAGTGGCGTTTTATCAAATGTAATAGACAGAGCTTCGGATATACGTAATCCACATCCATATAATAATGTTATAACTGCAACGTTTCGCGCATTTATCCATTCATGCTCAGATTGCAGGTCTATCTGTTTAATAAGATCTTTTGCATCTGATTTTTTTACTGGACGTGGAAGTGGTTTCTCAAATTTTGGTGTTCGAGTAGAAAGTACAGCTGTTGTTGAAACACCATATGTTTGACCCATCCAACGATAAAAACTTTTAATTGCTGATAATGCCCTTGCAAGAGAGCGAGGTGACAATCCAGACCTCCTTGCATGTGATATCCATGATCGCATGTCTTTAACGCTAACTTTTGATAAAATAGCTTTTGATGGCATTTCTCCATTATGCTGAGAAAGAAAATGAATAAAGTGTGATACATCATGACGATATGCATCAATAGTTTTTTCAGCCCTTCCACCAACTGCAGAGAGGCTAGACAGCCAATTTTCCATTAAATCTATTCCGCCATTAAGATTGCCCATTAAAAAACCATCGTTGCATAATCTTTTCAAAAATTGACCCATAAAATACAAATAAATCTGTTCCCATGTTTGGTAAGAACTGGTCTGAATTAATTGAACCTAATAAAAGCAATCCTGGTGAATTTCCTTGACCCAAATCTAGTTTCATTAGAGCTTCAGACCTAAGCTTAGGTGCAATATTGTTATAAATATTTGAAGCACCTTTCCTTATTTGGCGCAATGTAACGGGACGTAGATCACTATCTTGCCCCAAGGAAATATAGTGATTAATTTCACCTTCTTGAAGAAAAACTACACTGGGTCCAAATTCTATCTCGAGTTGAGGTATATCGTCTTGATTAATGGATGGCGCTTCTAAACATAATCTGGCTACATCAATGTTCAAAGAACTAGCCCAATCTGTTTTTAAAAAATGTAAAAATTCAGTAAAAGTTTTAGGCTCTAGAGCATCTAAGATAGCAGAGTGTACTTTAGTTGTTGTTGAAATATTTTTATATGCTGCAGATATGATATTGCTATTTTGCCCTTCAATCTCCTCAACACGACCTTCTAAGCGCTTTAATACTACACTTTTTAAATCTATTACATTTGTTGGAGCATTACTTGAACTTGCAGAAATTAATGCACGCATAACTTCTCTATCGTTTAACAATGCTTCTGGATCTTGTAGAATACGTTTTCGAAAATCACTAATTTGAGTTGTGTCATCCATGTATATTTCTCATTTTGTCTATAAATTCTGAATTTTATTTCATGTATCGGGCTTGTTTATTATAACGTAACCTCATTAATATATAAACAAATATTAACATTTGAGGAAACAAGAGATTGAGTGATCAAATTAAACATACCTCATCTCAAAATTTCTCTGATGGTGAGTTAGTATCAGTATTAACAACTCAGCCTATTGATAGATTTCTTGACTACAAAGCCCCTAAAGAAGGTGTAAATTTGGGTTCTTATGTAGAAGTTCCATTAGGCTCCAGAAAAGTAATTGGTGTTGTTTGGTGCGCAGGAAAGGGTGATTATGATCAAAATAAGATCCGGACAATTTCAAACAGATTAGATGTTCCTGAAATGCGACCTGAAATGATGGAGTTTCTTTCACGCGTTGGGCGATATACTCTAACCCCCTTGAATGGGATGCTCAAACTCGCCACGCGTGCACCTGGCTTAACTGATCCACCCAGTATGAAAATAGTTTATGCAAAAGGGGATGGAGACGTAGACCGAATGACACCAGCACGTGAAAGAGTCTTAAAAATTCTTAAAGATACTGCTGATATGCAATTTACTGGCAAAGAATTAAAAGAAGCTGCAAACGTTACTATTTCAGTTATAAAAGGTTTGGTTTCTCAAGGAGCTGTTACTGAATTAGAAAGTCCTCGTGACATACCATATGCTGAACTTGATCCATGCCTACCATCCAAGAAACTCACATCTGCCCAAAAGGATGCAGGCGACAGATTACGCAAAAATATACGTATGAATACATACAATACTACCCTTTTACGAGGTATTACAGGTTCAGGAAAAACTGAGGTTTATTTAGAAGCTGTGGCTGAGTGCTTGTTATTAGGCAAGCAGGCATTAATTCTAATTCCAGAGATAGCTCTAACTGTCGAATTCTTAGACAGGCTAAAAAAACGATTTGGCCAGAAACCTGCACAATGGCATTCAGGCGTTACTATGACAGAAAAAAGGCGTTGTTGGCGCATGGTAGCAGAAGCTAAAGCACAAGTAGTCGTTGGTGCGAGATCATCTTTGTATCTCCCATTTAAGAATTTAGGATTGATTGTAGTAGATGAAGAACATGATACATCATATAAACAAGAAGATGGTGTGTTATATTCAGCTCGTGATATGGCTGTTATGAGAGCCTCTATTGAACAAGGTTCAGTGATTTTAGCTTCTGCCACACCTTCTTTGGAAACTTGGGTAAATGCTGATACTGGAAAATATAATCGTGTTGATCTTACAGAAAGATTTGGTGATGCTAGAATCCCTGAAATTTTTACAATAGACATGCGTGATCAGCCAATGGAAAGAAATTCGTGGATTTCTCCCCAATTAAAAGATGAAGTTGAGTTAAGGCTCGAACGTAGTGAGCAATCTTTATTGTTTTTAAACAGAAGGGGATATGCACCTATTACAGTTTGCCGTAAATGTGGAGATCAACTCGGTTGTGAGCAATGTGATGCCCGCATGGTCGAACATAGATTTCATGGGCACCTGATGTGTCACCAATGTGGTGAAACAAAAGAAATGCCAAATACTTGCCCTTCATGTGGAGAAGTTGATTGCTTAACGGCGGTGGGTCCTGGAGTAGAACGATTAGCTGAAGAGGCTCAGGTTAAGTTTCCTAATGCAAAAATCTCTGTATTATCTTCAGACATGCTAATTTCTGCACAAGCATTAAAAAAAAGAATTAAAGGAATTGCATCAGGTGATGCTGATATAATAATTGGCACACAATTGGTTGCAAAGGGCCATAACTTTCCTTTGCTAACTTTGGTTGGTGTGATTGACTCTGACTTAGCGCTTATGGGTGGAGATTTACGAGCAGCAGAACGTACATTTCAATTGATGCGTCAAGTGGCTGGGCGGGCAGGCCGTGCAGATAAAAAAGGAATTGCTTTTTTGCAGACCCACCAACCTGAACATCCTGTAGTTAAAGCAATCTTGAAAGGTGATGAAGAAGAATTTTGGCAATCTGAAGCGCAACAGAGACGTCTTGCAGGTATGCCACCATTTGGCAGGCTAGCTGGAATAATTTTAAAAGGCCCAAATTTAAATAATGTTTTTAATGTAGCAAATCATATGGTTAAAAATGCTCAAACGTTAGACATAATAAATGCCCAAGTTTTTGGGCCTGCTCCAGCGCCTATTGCAAGAGTACGCGGTAATCATCGTGTCCGGATATTAGTAAAAGCATCAAAAGAAACAATGCTTCAAAGCTCTTTGATGAAATGGAGAAACTCATTTAAGATTCCAAAGGATATACAAATTAGTATAGATATTGATCCACAGTCATTTTATTAGCCGTTAAAGACTAGAAATAACTACTCCAAATATGTAAGAGAAATATAGAAACAGTTAGAGACATCAAAATGACAAATATCATTAAGCCGAAGCCAGGCATTATGGACATAGAATTATATGTTGGTGGTAAATCTCATGCTGTAGGCGTTGAAAATACTGTAAAATTAAGTTCAAATGAAAATCCATTTGGTCCAAGTCCCAAAGCAAAAGACGCATATATAAAACAATCAGACTCTTTAGCGGTTTACCCCTCTTCAGATCACTCTGCGTTAAGGTTAGCGATAGCAGAGAATAACGGATTAAATGCTGAACAAATTATTTGTGGTAATGGATCTGACGAAATAATTACATTTTTGTGTCAGGCTTTTGCAAGTGTTGGGGATGAAGTTTTATTTACAGAACATGGCTTTGGGATGTACCGTATCTGTGCTTTAGGTGTTGGGGCAACTCCTATAGTGGCGCTCGAAAAAGAACGTGTAACAAATGTTGATGCATTAATTGATTGTTGTACTGCAAATACAAAGTTAATTTTTGTTGCAAATCCAAATAATCCTACGGGTACATTTATTCCATTATCAGAAATTGAACGCTTAATAAATGGTGTTCCAGAAAACACAGTAGTAGTTTTAGATGGTGCTTATGCAGAATATATTGAAGGATATGACGGCGGAGCAAAATTGGTTGAAAAATATGAAAATGTTGTAATGACCAGAACTTTTTCTAAAATTTATGGACTTGGTGGTTTGAGGGTTGGTTGGGGTTATGCATCTCCAATCATAATTGATATTTTGTCTCGCTTAAGAGGTCCATTTAATATCAACCGTGCAGCTTTATCAGCGGCTACTGCAGCAGTTAATGATGAGGAATATGTAAAAAATTGTTTGTTGCACAATAGAAATTTGGGCGATTTTTTAATCAATGAAATAAGAAATCTGGGGTTTAAATGCGATGATACATTTGCAAATTTCATACTTCCTCGATTTGCTGATGAAAAACAAGCTGATGCTGTCAATGATACTTTAGAAAAAGATGGATTAATTGTAAGACAAGTAAAGGGGTATAATTTACACAATTGCCTTCGAATAACTATTGGTAAAGAGGCTGACTGTTTTAGAATAATTGCTTCATTGAAAAAGTTTAAAGGAAGCCCATTATGAAGGTTATATATGATAAAGTAACACTAATTGGATTAGGGTTGATTGCTTCATCTATGGGGCATGCAATGAAAAAAATTGGCTTAGCTAATGAAATAGTAGGATTTTCACAAACAAAAGAAACTCGAGAGATATCATTAGATATTGGATTTGTTGACAGTGTCGCTGAAACAATTGAAGAGGCTGTTGCTGGTGCAGATCTAATCGTATTATCGGTTCCAGTTGGTGCTATGGCTGAAGTTGCAAAGAAAATTGGTCCCAAATTAAAGCTTGGTGCAACGATAACTGATGTCGGTTCGGTTAAAAAATCTGTAATTGATATGGTTAAACCTCATATTCCTGCAGGAGTACATTTTATTCCAGGGCATCCTTTGGCCGGTACTGAACAATCAGGTCCAAAGTCAGGGTTCCCAGAATTATTCAAAAACCGTTGGTGTATTTTGACCCCACTTGAAAACTGTAACGAAGAAGCAAGAAATAAGTTAGAACAATATTGGGAGGCGCTAGGTGCTAATGTTGAATTTATGGACGCTGAACACCATGATTTAGTGCTTGCTGTAACAAGCCATGCACCTCATTTAATTGCATATACAATGGTTGGTGTTGCTGATGATTTGGGCCGAATAACCGATAAAGAGGTCATCAATTTTTCAGCGGCCGGATTTCGTGACTTTACTAGGATTGCAGCAAGTGATCCAACAATGTGGCGTGATGTATTTTTAAATAATAAAGAAGCAACATTGGAAATACTTGGTCGATTTACAGAGGAACTATTTGATTTACAAAGAGCCATTCGAAGAGGTGATGGTGATCAACTATTTGAATATTTTGATCGAACACGTGCTATTAGGCGCAGTATCATTGATGCTGGCCAAGATACTGAAGCTGCTAATTTTGGTCGAGGAAGTGTTGATGAATGATTTACTTAATAGAAGTTAATCCTAGGCGAGTCTAATATTGGTATTATACCTACGAATATTTTTTTGTTAGAAAACTTTAAAGGTATCTCTAGCTCTTGCTTATCACCAGATATAGCAGCAAATAGGCTGAACAATGTTCTTATAGTATTTTTTGTATTATTATTTAACTCACCATTATTTAATGCTAGATCCAAAATTTGTTCCCAATTAGATGCTCTTAAGGTGACTTTACCATTTGGGTATCCATCTGAATCTAATATAAGATTACCAGAGGCTTTTAATTTAAAACTTCCCCATTCAAGGTTTGTATTATTAATTTTGAGATTAGAAATATTTTTTAATTCGTGCTCAAATGATCTTTGAGTTATAGGTTCATCAAATTTTGCTGATACATCCAATCTGAAAGTCCCAAACTTAATGGGCATTGTTCCAGTAGGATCATATTCTTTCAAATTAAACTTATCAGAAGAAAAGTTTGTCAAATCTAAACCTATGTCATATTCGTTTTCAGTACTATTAGTCTTTCGCAATGCCAAAATTATTTTTTCAGTTGATGCAAACGAGTCTTTGGCAAAATTAATTTGTAAATTTTCGCTTGAAATAGTTGTGCGATTTAACTCTAGTTCTTCTTTTGGATCAAACACTAAAGATCCTCGGAGCTTTTGGGATGTTACTAATAGCTCTTGCCCAGATATTTTTAGTTTTTGTTCTAATGGACCCAAAACAATAAAATGATTAGGTTTATATGATAACTGTAATATTTCAAACTGCTTGGCTGACCATTCCAGCCCAGATTTAGGATTTGATAGTTTTATATTTTTAATGATTGCATCAAATCTATTTGGAAAACCTCTTAATGATAGTGATTTTTGAACAATCCATCCATTTTCTGACTTTTCATTAAACCAATCATTTAATGTTGATTGTCTGATAGATTTGCCAACAAACCAATATGCACTCCATCCTACTGAAGCTGCTAAAATGATAATTACTAATGATCTCATTTTTTAACCTTTTCTTTTTGGTCTATGCGCTTCTATATTTAAAGCCAAGTCTAAAGGTAAATGATATGTACGAACAAGATATATGGGTATTTGGATATGGATCACTCATCTGGAAACCTGGATTTGAATTTGCACACCAAGAAATAGGAAGGTTGCAGAATTACAAAAGATCTTTTTGTATTTGGTCGATTCATTATAGAGGCACCCCAGAACATATGGGATTAGTTCTGGCTTTAGATAAGGTTCAGGGTTCAAATTGTGATGGCCTATTATTCAAAATTAAAGCAAAAAATGTAGAAAAAGTTTTAAGTTACTTAAGAAAAAGAGAGTTAATATCTGATGCCTATTTGGAAGTAATAGTCGATGTTAAATTAAACTCAGGTGAAACAGTAAAAGCATATACATATTTGGTTAATCGCAATCATGAACAATATGCTGGTTCTTTAACGATCGATGATCAGGCTTTAATTATAAAATCAGCTAAGGGCACAATAGGTTCAAATACTGAATATTTGTATAATGTAACAAAATGTTTACGAGATTTAGGAATTAAAGATCCTGAGTTAGAAAAACTTTCTTACCAAACACGTAAGTTAAGTGAGTAAATTTACGAAAAGCAACTATATTTTCCTTTGATTGAATTACTCTACTCACAAATGTTGAATATAGACTAAGAACGAAATCATAATAATGGAAATATAAACTCAACTAGTTGTTTCTCAAACTTAACAATTGGAATGAAGCTCTCAACACGTTAGTATTCATATAAAATAATCCAAAAGAGGCTAAATAATGGCGCAAAAAGATTTAGGGTTCCAAAATCAATTTACTCAACCAGTAAATCAGATAATTACTATGCTTTTAATTGTCATTGCTGTTTTTGTTGGGGGCTATTTCCTCTATCCAGCTGTTTCTCCAATTTTTGTTGCATCTCCCTATCTAAATAGTTTCATATTTTTTGTTTTTTTAGGGGGCTTAGTTTCCTGTTTTGGTCAGGTAGTTTCTCTCGTTAAATCAGTAAGCTGGATCGAAGGCTTTGTAATTGACCGTGTTGGTCATGATTTAATAAAACCGCCAGGATTAATGGCCAGTTTGGCTGCTCTTTTATCAGATTCTGGTGCAAGGCATGCATTAACCTCAACTTCGACGCGTTCTATATTAGATAGCTCTGCTACGAGATTAGATGAAGGAAGGGAAATAACTCGTTATATCATAAATTTATTAATTTTTTTGGGATTATTAGGTACATTTTATGGACTTGCTACAACAGTTCCGGCTGTAGTTGATACGATAAGATCACTGGCACCACAAGAAGGCTCAACAGGTTTAGATGTTTTTGCAAAGCTAATGACAGGTCTTGAAGCACAGTTAGGTGGAATGGGCACTGCTTTTGGTTCATCCTTACTTGGATTAGCGGGTTCTTTAGTTATTGGGATATTAGACTTATTTGCAGGACGTGGGCAAAATCGATTTTACCGTGAATTAGAAGAATGGTTGTCATCAATAACCAAAATTACAATTGGTGGTGAAGGTGATGGAAATCTCGCTGGAGCAGGATTATTTCAGCATGCTAATTCTAACATGGAAAATATGACAAGTCTTTTTGCTCAAACTGCAGGGCGAATGGATCAACTTGCTGTTTCTATTGAGCATATGGTCCAACACACTGCATCTCTACATGATGTAAACAATCTTGCGTTCCAATCAATTGCTCAAGGGCAGCAAAATTTGGTTGATGCTGTTATGAAAATGCAGGAAGATGGCGATGGAATTCTTGACGCAGAAACACGTATGCGTTTGAGAAATATTGATACCCAGTTATTAAGAATTTTGGAAGAAACAACTGTGGGGCGTCAAGAAACTAACCAAGAATTACGACAAAATATAAATGCCCTTACCGATGCTATAAATAACTTGGCAAAGAGTTAATCAATGGCGTTAAAGAGATCAGGATCCAGATTTGAAGCTAGTATATGGCCGGGTTTTGTTGATGCTATGACTGCATTGCTATTAATCTTATTTTTTGTTCTTTCTATCTTTATGATCGTACAATTTACTTTACGTGAGACTATCACAGATCAAGATTTAGAGCTTAATAATCTTTCTTCTCAAATAGAACAGCAAGACTCAGAGCTTAATAATTTATCTACGTTAATAGATAAAAAGGAGGCTGAATTAAAAAACTTATCAGTAGAAATATTAACAAAAGAGGAAAGATTAAATAAATTAAGTTCAGATATTTCTCAAAAAGATTTAATGCTTGAAAGTTTGTCGTCTCAAGTGACTGAACAGGATACGGAATTAGATGATTTAGCATTACAATTGAGTGATCTTGCAAGTGCATTAGGATTAGAAAAGTTGCGGGCTAATAATATTGAGGATGATTTGGGTAAAACTAAGGATATACTTGATAAGGCTGAAGATCAAATTTCTTTACACCTCTCAACGATTTCAAATTTAACAAAAAAATCTACTATACAAACAAAAACAATTGATGGATATAAACTCCAGGTTGAAACTTTGTTATCAAATAATATTCAACTTGAAAACTCCAATGAAGATTTAGCGGTTAGTAAATCTGCGCTTGAATTGCAAATTGCTGGTTTATTATTAGCAAAGTCAAAATTAGAAGTTAAAAATGTTGATACAATAAATGAGAAAAAAGCAATTGAATTGGCATTATTAAGTGCGCGAACTGAAATAAATGAAGATAAAGAAGCTGCAAGATTGGCAGCAGCTAAACGTGAAGCATTAGAATTATTAATAGTAAAACTCCGCAATGAAGGAGAATTGCAAGCTGAAAAAATAACATCAGTTAGGAAACAATTGTCTGAGACTGAAAAAACACGTCTTGTTGAACAAGCAGCTGCAGAAAATTTAAAAGAAAAATTAAAATCTACAAATGATGAATTAACTTCTTTATTATTAACCAAGGCAAAATTAGAAACTGAAAATATTAATACTTTAAATGATAAAAGTGCTATTGAATTGGCATTAGCAAGCGCTCGAAACGAAATAAATGAACAAGTGGAAAGTGCTCGATTAGCAGCAGCTAAACGTGAAGCATTAGAATTATTAATTGTTAAACTTCAGAATGAAGGCAAGTTACAGTTAGCAGAAGCATCTTCAATATCTGAAACTTTAACAGAAACAGAAAAAAGACGTATGGCTGAGTCTGCCGCAGCAGAGCTTTTAAGAGAAAAGTTAAAAAATGCTAACACTGAGTTAACAGCAATGTCACTTGCACTTGAGGCTGAACGAAAAGAAGCTGAAATTACTTTAACAAAAATTGCCGCTGCTAATGCGTTAGAAAAATCTCTTAAAATTGATTTAAGTAAAAGTTTTACTGAGGTAGAGCGTCAAGCTGCTTTAATTGCTGAAGCTAATTCACTCCTTGAAAATGAAAAAGACATATCAACGATAGCGCAAAGAAAACTTGCATTATTAAACACACAATCTTCTCAACTTCGAAATCAATTAAACGAATTGCAAGGATTATTAGACAAATCAAAAGAAGCAGATTCAAATGCTAAAGTGCAAATTGAATCACTAGGTAAAGATTTGAATTTGGCATTGGCACGTGTGGCTGCCAAGCAAAGAAAACTTGCCGCTGAGCAAGCAAAAGTTGCAGAAGAGCAAAAGAAAATTGCTGAACTGGAAGCTAGAGAAAAGCAAAGATATGCTGAAGAAGCAAATGATTTAAAAAAGTTTCGTTCTCAATTTTTTGGTGAATCTAGAAAATTAATGGAAGGTAAAGAGGGTGTTCGCATAGTTGGGGATCGGTTTGTTTTTTCTTCCGAGGTATTGTTTTCGATTGGTTCAGCTGATTTGGGGATTTCAGGTAAAAAAGAAATAGATAAAGTAGCAAAAATAATTAAAGAAATAGCAGATAAAATACCACCAAATATTGATTGGATTTTACGTGTAGATGGCCATACAGATATATTATCCTTCAGTGGTATTGGAAAGAAATACAAAGATAACTGGGAGTTAAGTCAAGCAAGAGCTTTGTCAGTGGTTCGTTATTTGATGGATGATCAGAAAATACCTGCAAATCGTCTCGCAGCTAATGGATTTGGTGAATTCCATCCAATTGACAGCCGTAATATTGAAGAGGCTTATAAAACAAATAGACGAATTGAGTTAAAATTTACAGAAAGATAGATATATTTTCTAAAAATAACTTAATTTAAATAAACCATATTTTTATTTTGCAGTAAGCAGTGGAGGTTTTCTTTTCGTAATTTGCCGAGCCTCTGGTGAGATCAATTCTAGGTCTAGTTTATCATCTTTTAGATGCACCTTCACTAATCCGCCTTTAGAAAGTTTTCCAAATAACAGTTCCTCAGCTAAAGGTTTTTTAAGATGCTCTTGAATTACTCTTGCCAAGGGCCTTGCCCCCATTTTGTCGTCATATCCTTTATCAGCCAACCAGCTTGCTGCATCTGAAGAAAGTTCAAACGTAACATTTCTGTCCATCAACTGCGCTTCTAGTTGTAATACGAATTTATCAACAACTTTAATTATCACTTCTTTAGATAGTGGTGCAAAACTTATCGTTGCATCTAATCTGTTTCTAAACTCTGGAGAAAAAGTTATCTCTATTGCTGCTGTATCTTCGCCTTCTCTTCTATCACGACCAAAGCCAATAGCTTCTTTTGCTTGCTCCGTGGCGCCAGCGTTCGATGTCATAATTAAGATTACATTTCTAAAATCTGTAGAACGTCCATTGTGATCAGTTAATTTCCCATGATCCATGACTTGAAGTAAAATATTAAATACATCAGGGTGAGCTTTTTCAATTTCATCTAAAAGTAAGACACAATGAGGGTTTTGATCAACACCATCAGTTAATAAACCACCTTGATCGAAACCAACATAACCAGGAGGAGCTCCAATTAGTCGGCTAATTGCATGCTTTTCCATATATTCAGACATATCAAATCTGATTAATTCGACACCTAAAGTGTCAGCTAGTTGTTTTGCTACTTCTGTTTTTCCAACCCCTGTTGGTCCAGCAAATAAATAATTGCCGATTGGTTTTTCAGGTTCTCGTAATCCAGCACGTGCAAGTTTAATTGCCGACGCTAATGCATCGATTGCTGGATCTTGGCCAAATACTACACGTTTTAATGATGCATCTAATTCTCGAAGTAATTCTGCGTCATCACGTGATATATTTTTTGCAGGTATTCTTGCAAGTTTGGCTATCACATCTTCAATTTCTTTTACACCTAGGGATTTTCTTCGTTTTGACGCAACAACTAACCTTTGAGAAGCTCCAGCTTCATCTATAACATCAATTGCTTTATCTGGTAACTTTCTATCATGTATGTATCTTGCCGATAATTCTACAGCTGTTTTTATAGCATCCATAGAATATTTTACATCATGATGTTGCTCAAAACGCGATTTAAGTCCTTTTAGGATGTTTATTGTATCTTCAATATTTGGCTCAATTACATCAATTTTTTGAAATCTTCTCGCAAGCGCGCGATCTTTCTCAAAGTGTTGTCTGTATTCTTTATATGTTGTTGAACCCATACAACGTAGCTTTCCACCTTGAAGTGCTGGTTTTAATAGGTTGGAAGCATCCATTGCTCCTCCTGAAGTTGCACCAGCTCCTATAACAGTATGGATTTCATCTATAAATAGTACTGCATCTGGGTGGTCTTCTAATTCTGTCATCACCGATTTTAAGCGTTCTTCAAAGTCACCACGATATTTTGTTCCAGCTAATAAAGAGCCCATGTCTAGTGAATATATTGTAGTTTCAGATAATATCTCTGGTGTTTCACCTGAAATAATTTTTACAGCTAACCCTTCAGCGATAGCTGTTTTTCCAACGCCTGGATCACCCACTAAAATTGGGTTATTTTTACGTCTTCGGCATAAAATCTGGATGCATCTTTCAACTTCGTGACTACGGCCAATTAATGGATCAATATTACCTTCGCTTGCCTGGTGGTTTAAGTCCACACAATATTTTGCAAGTGCTGTTTCATCAGCATCAGAGATTTCCTCATCCTGATCATTAAATTCTTCTGAACCAGTAACTTCCCTTGGCTCGTTCATCGATGGATCTTTTGCAACACCGTGAGCAATGAAATTTACAGCGTCATAGCGCGTCATTTCTTGTTCTTGCAAGAAATAAGCAGCATGACTTTCTCTTTCTGCAAAAATTGCGACAAGAACGTTTGCACCAGTGACTTCTTGTTTACTTGAGCTTTGCACGTGTATGACAGATCTTTGGATTACTCGTTGAAATGCTGTGGTGGGAGTGGCATCTACACCTTCTAGATTTGTTACTAAACTATCTAATTCATTCTCTAAAAAATAAGTTAATTTAGCTCTTAGTTCATCTAATGACACTGCACATGCTCGCATAACCCGACTTGCATTTGGTTCGTCAATTAATGCTAATAGTAGGTGTTCAAGAGTAGCTAGTTCGTGATTCCGTTGGGTTGCATATGCTAAAGATGCATGGATTGCATTTTCTAGACTACTTGAGAATGTTGGCATTAATCATTACCTTTCAGGCGTGTATCATTTTTTATTATTATTATATGTAGTTCATTATTAATAGATTTCTCCCTATTTTCAGAATCTTCAAGCCAAAAGTGAATTTTTTCTAAATTTTGTTTAACTATTTCAAAATAAATAGACTGTTCTATCTTAAATTTATCAAAAATTATCTTTTAAAATTCGAAGGTACTGAAAAACCTCTTGATCCGTTTTCTGACTCATATTTAATCCTAATTTGAATTCTGGCAAAGCCGACCTTAAAAAGGGATTAATTGCGAATTCTAATTCAAGCGATGTTGGTACAGTATGTTTATTATCTTTCAACAAATCTTGAATTTCTTTATAATATTCTTTCAAGCGTGAATTTGAAGCATCAACACTTAATGCAAATTTTGCATTTGAATATGAATATTCATGCCCTGAGTAAACAAGAGTTTCTCTAGGTAATTTCATAAACAATTTTAATGTGTTCCACATCATTTTATGTGTGCCTTCAAATAGTCGACCACATCCTAACGACATTAAGCTATCACCTGTAAAAACTTTTTTACTATCTTTAAAAAAGTAAGAAATATGTCCGATAGTATGGCCAGGAGTATTTAAGATTTCTGCTTGTTGGTTTCCAATTGAAATAATGTCACCAGTTGACACTGAAATATTTAAATTAGGAAGCCTATGGCTATCACTTTTAGCGCCTATAACATTTGCACCTGTTAACTTCTGTAATTGCTCCACTCCATCTATATGATCTGAATGATGGTGAGTTATTAAAATTGAATTTAATTTCCAACCTAACTCATTAATCATATTTGAAATTGGGTAAGCATCTGGCACATCAATTACAGCGGTATGCCCAGTTTCCTCACATCTAATTAAATAAGCATAGTTATCAACGAGGCAAGGTACTATTATAACAGAAAGAGACATGGTAATATTTCCGTATTATTGTTTATAATTTGAATGATTGCAGAAATTTAAGTCAACTTGAAGTCTAGAATTAAGATAAAAGGTAAATATGCATTTAGATGTAATTGATCTTCGAAAATTTTATTATCGAACTAAGTTAGGGCGTATAGTACAACGTGCTTTAAGAGATAAAGTAGAACGTTTGTTTGGAGATACAAAAGGACAAACGGTTCTTGGGTATGGTTTTGCGGCACCTATGCTCAGACCTTTTTTGAAATCATCAAGGCGTGTCATTTGCTTGATGCCAGGACAGCAAGGAGTCATGCCGTGGCCTGAAGGACAGCTAAATCGATCTGTTTTAACCCCAGAAATTAGTTGGCCATTAGCTACTGGCATTGTCGATAAGATGGTTATTTTGCATGGCCTTGAAACAAGTAATAATCAAAATGGTTTATTGGAAGAAATATGGCGTGTATTAGGGCCGGGAGGGCGAGTATTAATTATTGTACCAAACAGATCTGGATTGTGGGCGCGTAGTGAGAAAACGCCATTTGGTTACGGGCAACCATACAGCATAAGTCAATTAGAAACTCAACTTCGAATTCATAAATTTTCAGTTGAACGGCATATGTCAGCAATGTTTTTTCCGCCAAGTCACAAACCATTTTGGTTGCGAGTGTCAAAATATTTGGAAGGTGTCGGGTTAAAGGGTGTTATTCCTTTAGCGTCTGGTGTGGTTATAGTTGAAGCTACAAAACAGATATATGCTCGGCCTAAAAGTGGATTGGGAGCAACAGTTAAAAATCCTTTAGGTGGAGTTTTAAGGGGTATAAAAAGTCCTGCTGGGAAACCAATTAAAGGTTATAATCCTCAGCGTAAATCTTGAACTTTTGAAAGTTTCTTTAAACAAAATTCCAAAGGCTTCTTCTTTGGGAGTTGGCAATAAGAAGTACTATCTTTTTTAATTTTAGGATTAATTTTTCCACCAATAATTATTGAAATTAACCTCGATGGATCAGATAAAATATTGATAGCTTTATTATTTAATTCAGAAATAGATACATCAAAACTGGCGTCTATCAATTCCAGATTTATTGAAGCCTTGGGTGGTTGTTCAGGATGCAATTCTAAATAACGTTTTACGAGCCAATTGGGTTTCCGTCGAAGATTTGATATCAATTCATTTATTACAGTATTGTGTGAATTTTTTAACCCTTTTGATGTATTCAAACCCATTCGTGTATTGTTATGAATATCAAACATTAGACTATAAATTTCATCCCATCTATCTGATCCAACAGTTGCTGATAGCCCTATGAATGCAAGTTTTTCGCCAATTTGGCTGAAATGTGAACGCGGGTCGTAAGACGCACGCTTTTCTTGTCTTACAATTCTAAACATTTCTGAACCTGCTCCATAGCCCATGTATTTGTATAGTGTATTACTTTCTGCCTGATGTATTAGTGATTCAAAATTTTGTACGGTACCTATAAAAATTAAAGTCTCTGTTGATTTTTTATCTTCTAAATGAATAACTCCATTCGGAAGTTTATAAGGCGGTTTATTTATTTCATTGTTTAAAATTGCATCATATGTGGGCAAACCTTCAAGCAATATATTTGAGATATTATCAAAGTCAAAATCTCTTGCATTAAGTATTATTTGATTTGGTCTTCGTAAAATTTCTGAACTGATGTTCTTTTTAGTTAATATTTTGTTATTTCCGGTAAAAAGAACGTAATCTACTAATTCATTTTCGAGTATTTCTGGTGTACGGAGTTGAGTTGAAGAAATGTTTCTGAATGAATGTCTTTTTCGTTTCAGCCATATATCGTTAATTTCGAAATTTTTAAGTATTTGATTTGTATGCTTTACAGCAGTATGGAAGCTTTCCTTTGGAGACTGCATGGTTAAAATCAAATGTTTTGGTGTTGCGTCTATAGAAAAATTAATATCATTAATTATTCTAAAACCAATTACTTCACCTACTGATTTATTGCCAATCGGCCCATTAAGCTTTGCCGCAAGGAATGCTTGAAGTATTCTATTTTGTTCTTTTGTTTGTGAATTAAGAGCCCAGACTAAAGATACAGATGCAACATTATTGTTTAACGTAGCAAATTCTGTAACGTAGGAAACATCATCATTAATTTTTGTGTCAGCAAAAACTGAGGTGGTTGAAAAAAATATTCCAAACAATAAAATATAAATATGTTTAAAAAAATTCATGATTGGCTGTCTAATTTTGCTAATATTACTGCAGAAGGACTATCAGCAGCAAAAGCAGAAATTATTTTTAATATATCCTCAACTGGAGCTCTTGCTATCATTTTAGAAAATTCTGTTGGAGATACAGGTGGTAAACCATCAGAGCCTAAATTTTGAAAGAAATCGAGATAAGCACGAGGACTTTGAGATAGAGATTTTGTATATGCAACATTTTTACTTCGAGCAGTTTCAATTTCTTTGTTCGTAATACTAATAGACTCAAGATTTTTTATAGCTATTTTTAAATTTTCATATGCTTCTTCTAATGTAATTCCTTCAAATGGGATTAACGAAGCAGTATATTCAATATCACCATTTACTGCTATGTACGAACTTTGAGAAAATGACTGAGCAGTGTTACCATCTAAATACAACACATTGTTCAGGTGGGAGTTGTAAATATCAGAAGCTATGAAAAACGAAGCTTGCATGCCCAAGATATCAGATAAATCATTAAATCTAAAAAACTTAGCAAAAGATAATTGATCATCCATCAGGCGGTTTGTTGAAATTTTTGTAATGCTTTCAAGCCCCTTATTTGGCCTTTGCTTGAGCCATTTGTCCTCAATACGTTTTGTTTTTATAGTATCGCCAAAATATTGGGACAGTTTTTTTTGAGCTAAGCTTTCATTAATATTCCCAGAAATAATTAAAATTGAATTTGAAGGTGTGTAATGCTTATGATGAAAATCCATTGCAGCATTGACTGTGAGTTTATTTAGATCAGAAACTGGTGTTTCTGCTCTACCAAACTTAGAACCATATAACTTTTGTAATGCAAGTCTATTAAGCCATCTAGAAGGTGCATTGCGCTCTTTGAAATAAACTTCCCTTTTTACTATGTCGATTTCGCTTTTTTTGAAATTTTGTGATAAGTTAGGTGTGTTCAATACCGCCCTTGTTAACCTCATTATACGGTCTAAATCATTCTGATTTCCTGTATTTGTATAAACAGTGGAAACTTGGGAGGTAAAGGCATTTAGATCTCTTTGGCGGGGTTCTTGTAAAACAGCTGCGTCCGAAGATAATGCAGCTAAATGTTCTGTATAATGAGCTATTCCAGAAATCTTATCTTCATCATAACTACCTGAGAGAATAATAAGTTGTATGTCTATACGGGATTGACCCTCAATGGGTATGACATAAGCATTGTAAAGACCATAAGTATTTTTTAACGGAATTACTTCTTGTGCATTAATCGCAAATGAAAGTAAAAAAATGATAGTAGATATAAAGAGTGTTTTCATTAAGTTATAAGTATTTCAGCTCGGTTGCAGGGAAACTTGTTATTTTTTGTTGGTTAATTGTTTACAAGTAATATTTAAATCAGATTGTATGAATATCAAACATTTTTCCAAGAAATTTTATCAAAGATTCGGAGTATTTCTAGGATTTACGCCCATTAATTGAGTATAATCAGGTATTTTATTACGTGTTTTGCGAGCAGATTGTCGCGGTTTAATGCTATGTGGCTGAAAACATTGATTTTTCATTATTAAAAAATGTTATTAAGACAGTTGCATACGAGCGTATGCTTTGCTATCACGCCCAAAGTTGGAACGATAATTATCATTATCTTGTTCTAAATTTACGGAACGGGTGTTTACCCATAACAATATCGAAAGGTTCCACGTGTCTGACACAAGTTCGATATCATCAGGCGTTGCCGCGCGTTATGCGACGGCATTGTTTGATTTGGCAAAAGAAGCTGATAAATTGTCTGCCTTAGAAGCAGACTTAGATACATTAGATGTTGCTTTAACAAATAATGAATCCTTGCGTGATCTGTTTAATTCACCTGTTTATTCTCGAGATGAATTGATGAATTCTGTGAATGCTCTATCTGCTAAAATGAAATTATCATCAATTGTATCTAATACACTTGGTTTGATGGCTCAAAAACGCCGTTTGCAAGTTGTTCCGATGCTGATAGATGCTGTTCGTACAAAAATTTCTGATGAAAAAGGTGAAGTAACTGCTGAAGTTACTGCGGCTCAGAAATTATCGTTTGAGCAAATTAAAGAGTTGTCAGAGACACTAAAATCGTCTGTAGGCAAAAATGTAAATATCAAAGCTACAATTGATGAAAGTCTAATTGGTGGTTTGATCGTAAAAGTGGGTTCAAAAATGATCGATAGCTCGAT
>TARA_B110000008_G_scaffold273445_1_pt1 | contig 39611 bp, 41 predicted proteins | sample TARA_B110000008 | Tara Oceans TARA_B110000008 (sample SAMEA4396496) | marine metagenome | biome: Westerlies Biome; feature: [DCM] deep chlorophyll maximum layer (ENVO:01000326); material: water (ENVO:00002006), including particulate matter (ENVO:01000060) such as... | depth 40 m
AATGGACAGTTTGTTTTTAAACATGCAGTTGTTAGGTTTTCAGAGGCAATTATCGAGGGTTTAGAAGCAAATGGCTTTCAAAAAGAGGATATAAATATGTTAATCCCACATCAAGCAAACTTAAGAATAGCACAATTTATTCAGCGCAAATTTCAATTGAATGATGATCAGGTTTATAATAACATTATGAATTATGGAAATACCACAGCAGCTTCAGTAATAATAGCATTAACAGAGGCTTGGGAAAAAGGTAAGATAAATGACGGTGATTTGGTCGTTTTGGCAGCCTTTGGAAGTGGTTTTACTTGGGGAAGTGTAGTGGTTCGATGGTAATATTTTATAATGGGAAAAAAAACATTAGTTCTAGGTGTTTCACTAAAAGAAGCAAGATATTCAAATAAAGTCATTCATAAATTAATAAGTGATAACCACGAAGTTAGAGCTATTGGCTTCAAGGAGGGTTGTGTTGCCAACATTAATGTAAGCATCGAAAAAAAAATATTTAAAAATATTGATACTGTTAGCTTGTATCTAAGTCCAGTAAATCAAGTTAGCTTTTATACTTACGTAGTGGCTTTAAAGCCAGATAGGGTGATTTTTAACCCTGGAACAGAGAATAAAGAATTTCAAGATATTTTAAAAGAAAACGCTATTAAAACTGAAATTGCCTGTACCTTAGTTTTATTATCAACTAATCAATATTAATCCCTTTTTATTATGAAAAATAGATTCATAAGAGCAGCCGTAGTTACATTTATTGTTTATATTTTATATGGTTTTTTTTATTGATGATGTGATTGATGTTCCACTAAATATAGTAGCTATTTCAGTTGAAAATAATAATTTAGAAAATAAAGAAGACGCACTTTTACATGAAAAAGATAGCGTTATAAAATTAGAAGTAAATAAAAAATTCTTATATGTCTCTAATCATATTGAAATAACCTTTCCACTCTCAGCTAAAATTACATCCTTGAAAATTTCTTCAGCTTCTTTTTTAAATAAAGATATGTCTTTATACCTACTAGAGTAGTGTCCAAGTATTAACTTTTTAACATTCGCTTTTTTTGCTATTAGGGCAGCTTGTTCTGCTGTAGAATGTCTTGTTTTTTTTGCTAAATCTTCTTTATCAGCTAAAAAAGTAGCTTCATGATATAATAAATTAGATTCTTTAATAATTTCTATAATATCTGGTTTGTATGATGTATCGCTACAATAAGCATAACTCTTGGAATCCTCTGGTTCTAGGGTAAGTAATGAGTTTTTTATAATTTCATTAGAACTTAATTTGAAGTCTTTTCCTGCTTTTAAATTATTGTAGTCGCAAATTTCAATTTCCTGAAATTTTTTTATTAGAGGCTTATTCAGTTTTCTTGGCTTTTCTTTTTCCTTAAAAAAGAATCCATTAGTATATACCCTGTGATGAAGTGGAATTGTTCTTATTTCAACCTTTTCATCTTCAAATATTATTTCACTTTCTTTTGAATTAAGTTCATGAAAAATTAAATCATATTTTACGTAAGATTTTGAATATTTCAATTGTAAATTAATAACTTCTTTAATTCCTTTAGGACCATAAATATGAAGTTCTTTTTCTCTATTTAAAATACCAAATGTTGAAATAAGGCCTATCAAGCCAAAATAATGATCTCCATGTAAATGAGAAATAAAAATATGATTAATTTTAGAGAAACCAATCTTGTATTTTCTCATTTGACGCTGAGTTCCCTCTCCACAATCTAATAAAAAGTGATGTGAATTTATTTTTAAGTATTGTGCTGTAGGATAAGCGTTTATTCTTGGTGTGGCAGAATGACAACCTAATATAGTTAGTTCTAAACTCATTTAATTAAATAGAATAAAGCATTTTGAATTTGATCATATAATGTCTGCGTAATCTATATTGTATTTTTTATGTTTAAAACCTTAAATCTCTTTCAATAGTATCCATTTCAAGAATATCTTCTGCTTCTTGTAGTGTTGGAGAAATATTTATATTTTCAGGAAAAATATCAATATCTATATCATTTTTGATTACTACAAATGATAATGCTTTTGATTTAAATTCTATGGCAATATTTGAGAGAGTTGAAATTTTATCATCATCTATTATAATGTCTTTAGAGAGATGTAGAAACAAGTGATTAGTTTTAAATTTAGAGAATTGCTTTATGAAATCAACAAAAGATTTTTTTTCAATTTTAACCAATGTATATTGATTTTTTTCATGAATTCTCATAACTATCTTTTTATTTGTTGAGCTAGTAAATAAATGACAGCCATTCTTACAGCAACTCCATTTTCTACTTGATTCAATATTAGGGATTGATCCGAATCTGCTATATCACTAGTAATTTCGACACCTCTATTAATTGGTCCTGGATGCATAATGACAATTTTTTTCCCAATATTATCTAAAATTTCTTTATTAATACCAAATAACTCAGAGTATTCTCTTGTTGAGGGAAAATATTTAATATCCATTCTTTCATGTTGAACTCTGAGTACATTCGCAACATCACACCATTGTAATGCTTTTTTGATATTTAACTCTACTTCAATACCTAGATTTGTAATATATTTGGGAATCAGGGTATTAGGTCCACACACTTTAACTTCTGCCCCTTGTAGCTTGAGCGCAAATATATTGGATAATGCAACTCTTGAGTGTAATATATCGCCTATTATTACAATCTTTTTTCCTTTTACAGTTCCTAATTTTTCTTTAATAGAATAACTGTCTAACAAAGCTTGTGTTGGATGTTCGTGAGTTCCATCACCTGCATTTATAATTTTAGTATCAACATGTTTAGAAAGAAAAACTCCTGCACCAACATTAGGATGTCTCATGACTAAAATATCAACTTTCATTGATAAGATGTTATTCACAGTGTCAATTAGAGTCTCACCTTTAGTAAGTGAAGATTGAGTAGCAGAAAAGTTAATTACATCAGCAGAGAGTCTTTTTTCTGCCAATTCAAATGATAGTTTTGTTCTAGTACTGTTTTCAAAAAATAGATTAGCAATTGTAATATCTCTTAACGAAGGAACTTTTTTTATAGGTCTGTTGATTACCTCTTTAAAATGATTAGCAGTTTCAAAAATTAGGTCTATATCATTCTTGTTTAGGTATTTAATTCCCAATAAATGTTCTACACTTAACTGCTTCATAATTATTTATTATCTATATAAATTGCATCTTTTGAGTGTAATTCCTTCCAATTTACAATCACTTTTTCTTCGTTAATTGCGTCAACTTGCCTTCCTTTATAATTGGGCTGTATGGGCAAATGTCTACTAAATCGTCTGTCTATTAGAACTAATAACTCAATACTTTCTGGTCTACCATAAGATTGAATTGCAGTTAATGCAGCCCTTACACTTCTGCCAGAAAATAATACATCATCTATTAAAACAACATTTTTATTTTCAATTAAAAAATCTATTTTAGTATTTGTAGGTTCAAGAGGTTCCTCTCTTCTTCTAAAATCATCTCTGAAGAATGTAATATCTAAAAGTCCTAAATTTATTTTTTTTATGTTATATTCCTTAGTTAAAATATTTGCTAATCTTTTTGCTAAAAAACTACCCCTTGGCTGGAGACCGATAAGAACTGTATCTGAAAAATCATTATGATTTTCGATTAACTGGCAGGCTAATCGGTGAAGTATTATTTCAATTTCTTTTGAGTTTAGTAGAACTTTTTTGCTCATGAGAAATATATCAATTTTAACTTTAATTAATAAAGTTTTGTAAAAATACTATAAAAAAAAAAGATGCACAAAATTTATGGCTTCAAATCAAATTTTGATCAATTGTTAATTAAATTGTTGAAAACAAAAGTTAAACTTTATGTATGAAACTCTAATGAATAGCTAAATTTATTAAAAATTCAAATCCTAAAATGCTTATGTCATTGTCTAAGTTTGAATCAATGCTAAAAACAAATAGCATTTATTTTTTTGATTTGTTAGAGTTTGAAGAAATTATCGTTCACTATTTAGATTCAGGTAAGCATTCTCTTGCGAAAAAAGCTATAAAACTTGGCTTAGAACAACATCCAGCATCTGTTGTTCTTAAACTATTGGAAGTTGAAATATTAATATTTGAGAATCAATTAGAAAAAGCATCTTATCAATTAAGGAGAATTGAGTTATTAGCGCCTAACAATGACGAGGTACATATTCAAAAAGCAACTATACTTTCAAAAAGTGGCAGTCACAAAGAAGCGATTGAAAATCTAAAAACCGCTTTGCTTCATACAGTTGAAAAATCAGATATATGGTCAATGATGGGTATGGAATATCTTTACTTAGACGACTTTAAGAATGCACAATTAAGTTTTGCCAAATGTATAGAGGTTGACTATGAAGATTACTCTTCTTTATATAATTTGATTTATTGTTTTGATATGGAAAAAAACCATGATAAAGCTATAATTTTTTTGAATACTTATTTGGATAGTAATCCTTATAGTGAGGTTGCATGGCATCAATTAGGTCGTCAATATTTTGTTTTGAAAAGATTCAAAGAGGCTTTAAGTTGTTTTGATTATGCTGTCTTAATAGATGAATCATTTATTGGAGGATATTTAGAAAAAGCAAAAACATATGAGGAATTAGGACAGTTTGAAGATGCTATTAAAAATTATATGTTAACTTTAGAATTAGATGACCCAACTGCTTTTGCCTATATAAGGATTGGTAAATGTTATCAAAATCTAGGAAAGGTTGATTCTGCTATTCCATTTTATAAAAAATCCGTTCATGAAGATCCTTTTTTGGACAAAGGTTGGATTTTGTTAACCGAAGCTTACTATCAACAAAAAAAATATTCAAAAGCTTTGTATTATATTTCTGAGGCTTTAAAAATTGATGAATCTAATCCATTTTTTTGGAAAAAATATTCAGATATAAATATCAAATTAAATATTTTTGAAGAAGCAATTATAGGATTTTCAAAATGTATAGAATTAAATGATTGTTCAATAGACGTATATCTAGGGATGTCAGATGTATTTTTATTTACAGGGGATTTTAATGATGCAATCAATGTATTAATTTCAGCACAAAAAATACACAAAGGTTTTGCTGAAATCGAGTATAGATTATCAGGTTTGTTTTTTATTTTGAATAAAGAAAATTACGCCCTTTTACATCTGAAAAATGGAATGGAAATTGATTATGATTATCATTTAATTATTCGAGATCTTTTTCCTGTAGTTTTTAAAAATGTAAAAATCCAAAAATTACTTTTAAGCTTCAGAAAAGCAATCGAGTAAATTTTTATAATTAAATTGATCTAATATATATAAAAACCGAAAAATTATTTTCGGTTTTTTTTATTTATGAGTATAATTTCTCTTTTTGAACTATATTCGTAATTAAAAATAAATTAATTATGAAAAGATCTTTCAAAGAGTATATATTTATTTACCTGAAAGGTATGTCTATGGGAGCTGCTGATATTGTCCCAGGAGTTTCTGGTGGAACTATTGCTTTTATTTCCGGAATTTATGAAGAGCTATTAGATTCTATTAGCAATTTTAATTTTGGATTATTTAGAGTTTTAAAAAATAAAGGTTTTAAATCTTTTTGGGAAAAGATAAATGGTAATTTTTTGGCGGCTCTTTTTGCTGGAATTTTTATAAGTATAATTTCTCTAGCTAAGCTAATTGAAACTTTATTAGAAAATCATCCAATATTACTTTGGTCATTTTTCTTTGGTTTGGTTCTCGCAAGTATTATATATATTTGTAAACAAATTACCAAATGGAATTTGCTTTGTTTCATCCTTTTGGTATTCGGTATAGTACTAGCATATTATATTACAACATTAAACCCAATAGTTTCGGTAAAATCTTCTCCTTGGTTTCTATTTTCAGCTGGTATGATTGCTATTTGTGCTATGATTTTACCTGGTATATCTGGTTCTTTTATACTTGTTTTATTAGGAGCATACAAACCTATTTTAATTGCTTTAAACACTAGAGATTTTTTTAGTATTCTAGTCTTTTTAATGGGTGCAATAGTTGGTTTATTAACTTTTTCTAGACTTTTAAAATGGTTTTTTATTAATTATAAAAATTACACTTTAGCTGTATTAACTGGTTTTATAATTGGATCTTTAAACAAAATTTGGCCATGGAAAGAAACGTTAACATGGAGAACTAATTCTAATGGTATAGAGGTTCCTCTTAATCAAATTAGTATATCACCATTTTCATTTGAAGGGAATTCACAATTAGTTTTTGCTATTATTTTATCAATTGTAGGTTTTGCATTAATTTTATTGTTAGAAAAATTAGCAGTAAATAAAAGTTAATGATTAAAGGAAGAACTTATACTGAAAAATTTAGCCTTTTTATCAAAGGATTGATTATGGGTGCGGCTAATAAGGTTCCGGGTATTTCTGGAGGGACCGTTTCTTTTGTTCTTGGATTTTATGAAGAATTAATTTATTCTTTTCAAAAAATAAATTTAAAAGCTTTTAAATTATTAATTAATGGAAGATTTAAAAGTTTTTTTAAATACACAAATTCTCAATTTATCTTATTAGTGTTTTCAGGAAGTATTTTTAGTTATTTTACTATTTCATTGGTATTAGATTTTTTTTTAAGAAATCATGAGCTTTATGTTTGGAGTTGGTTTTTTGGTTTGATTATTGGGTCTATTTATTATTTAGGGAAAGATTTTAGTGATTGGAACTTTAAAAATATAATGTCTTTTATATTAGGTATTAGTCTAGGTCTTGGGATTAGCTTTTTTACTCCAGCCGGCGAAAATGATAATTTATGGTTTGTGTTTTTTTGTGGAATCATTGGAGTTTCTGGAATGACTTTGCCAGGACTTTCAGGGTCATTTATTTTAATTCTTTTAGGCAATTATGTTCTCCTTTTAGTAGATTCTGTTGCTATTTTATTTGGTGTATTAAAAGATGTTATTTTCTGGGATTTTACTTTTTTACAAGACCCTTCAAAACTACGCTACTTAAAAATAATTTCTGTTTTTACAATCGGCTCTACTTTTGGACTTATTACTTTGTCTCATATTTTGGGCTACGTGTTAAAAAGATGTCACCAGCTTGTAACAGCAATAATTATAGGTTTTATTACGGGATCTTTAGGAATTGTTTGGCCCTGGAAAGAAAAAGTTTTTAAACAAGAAAACGGAAACATAATTCTAGATCAAAACGGAGATCGAGTTATAGAAAATTATCAGCGGTTTATTCCTAATATTTTAGATTCTTCAAATTTAATAGCTCTGATTTATATTATTTTAGGAATTAGTTTAATACTATTTGTAGATTATTATGAAAAAACAAGAAAAATTTGATAAAGTAATATTTGGACTTGTTGGTAAAAATATATCGTATTCTTTTTCTAAGGGATATTTTTTAAATAAGTTTATAAAACATAAATTAGATAATCACTTATATTTAAATTTTGATATTGAAAATATTGAAGATTTATTAGGAGTAATTAATAAATATAAAACTTCGATTAAGGGTTTAAATATAACTATTCCTTACAAGCAATCTATTTTTAAATACTTAGACAAAATAGATAAAACAGCAAAAAAAATAGGTGCTGTAAATACTGTTGGATTTACAGATAATGGAGAGTTGAAAGGTTATAATTCGGATGTTTTTGGGTTTAAAAACTCTTTAGTTCCTCTTTTACAAAAACACCATACAAATGCATTAATTCTTGGAACAGGTGGTGCTTCAAATGCTGTTTCTTTCGTACTTGAAGAACTAGGTTTAAAGTATTATAAGGTATCTAGAGCCCCGAAACAAAAGGAACAAATTTCATATTCAGAAATTAACAAAGAATTGATTAGGGAAACTACTATTATAATTAATTGTTCCCCTGTTGGAACATTTCCAAATATTGAAGATAAACCATTGCTTCCCTATCAATTTATTACAAATAACCATCTATTATACGATTTAATATATAACCCTGAAGAAACTTCTTTTTTGGCTGAAGGTAAAAAACATGGTGCCCAGATAAAAAATGGACTTGAAATGTTAGAGCTTCAAGCGGAAGAGTCATGGAGAATCTGGAACAAATAGTTTTATTAAACATTTTAATATTCTTTTGTTGTTTTGTGAGACATTGTTATCTTTATGAACAAGATTATAGGAACTTTAAACATTGTAGATATGTCAGACTCAAAAGAAATAAAGACTAAAGGAGAAGAACTTTCTCAAACTAAAAGTAAAGAGTCTGCTCAAAAACTCATAGATAAATTAGTTGTTAAAGAAGCAGATATATCAGACAACAAACTTATTAATAGTGATAATCCTAAACCATTAAAAAATAAAGAAGAGTCTGAAGAGGGGGTTCTAAAAACTTCAGATATTATCGATAATATTTCTGACGATATTGAGACATCTTCAGGAGTTAATGAAGTTAAAGATATTATAATAGAAGAATCCGATAATTCATCTAAAGAGACAAAAATAATCCAATATGATAACTTTTCAATTGAAGAGCTCACTGATGAATTAGAGAAATTAATAAAAACAGAGAAAATAAGTCAAATTAAATCAAGTACAGATGCAATTAAAAATATTTTTAATTTAAAATTTGGAAAGCTATTAGCAGAAAAAAAGACAGCATTTTTATCTGAAGGCGGTAATTCTATAGACTTTCAATTCTCAAGCCCAATAAAATCTCGATATAATAAATTACTTTCAGACTATAAGAAACAAAGAGAAGCTTACTACTCTAAACTAGAAAAGCAATTAAAAGCTAATCTTGAAAAAAGAGTTCAAGTTATAGAAGATTTAAAATCCTTGATTGAAAATGCAGATACAAATACCATGTACAAATCTTTCAGAAATTTGCAAAATACTTGGAGGTCTATAGGTTCCGTTCCAAAAACTAAATACAATGATACTTGGAAAATTTATCATCATCACGTAGAGCGTTTTTATGACTTATTACATTTAAGTAATGACTTTAGAGACCTTGATTTTAAAAATAATTTAGAAGAAAAACTAAAATTGATTCAAAAGGCAGAATCTTTAGCTGAAGAAAAAGATATCAATTTTGCTTTCAAACAATTACAAGAATTACATAAACGTTGGAAAGAAGATATTGGCCCTGTTTCAAGAGAAATGAGGGAAGGTATTTGGTCTAAATTTAGTGCAGCAACAAAGATAATTCATGATAAAAGACATGGCTATTATAGAGATATGAAATCTCAGTATGGTGAAATTATTGAAGCAAAACTTCTAGTTGTTGAAGAGATTTTAAATTTTGATTCATCTAAAAATAAGACTCACAATGATTGGCAAAAAAGTATTAGAGATATAGAAACTTTAAGAAAAAAATATTTTGATGTAGGAAAATTACCATATTCTAAAAGTGAGTCAGTTTGGCAAAAGTTTAAAGAAGCTACAAAAAAATTTAATAAAGAAAAAAATAAATTTTACAAAAAAGAGAAAAGTTCGCAACAAAAAAATCTTCATGCCAAACAAGAGCTTATCAAGCTAGCCGAATCACTTAAAGATAGTGATGATTGGGAAAGTGCAACAAATACATTTAAAAAAATTCAATCTGATTGGAAAAAAATTGGACACGTACCTAGAAAGTTTTCTGATGATATTTGGAAAAAATTTAAAGCAGCTTGTAACCATTATTTTGATCGTTATCACACTCATAAAAATACTATGAGTTCAGAACAGAAAGAGATTTTAGATAAAAAAGTAGCATTCGTAGAAAGTTTAAAAGCTGAAGATTATTCCACGAAAGATCACGTCAGCGATCTTTTGAATAAATGGAATCAATTTGGTAGTTCACCAAGAGGATCTAAAGCAGTAGATGTTGAGTTTAATAAATTCATTGATTTTGTTTTATCAAGTATTGCTATTCCAAAAGATGAAATTGTTTTATTAAAATTTAAAAACATTATAAATGGTTACTTAGCTAATAATGATAGTAGAAAATTAGATTCAGAATTAATGTTTATTCGAAAAAAAATTGAGGAAACTATCCGTGAAATTCAACAGCTTGAAAATAATTTAAGTTTTTTCTCTAATGCTTCAGATGATAATCCTCTAATGAAAAGTGTCCATAAAAGTATAAATGATTATAAAGACGCACTGGCAATTTGGAAAAATAAATTAGTATATATAAGATCTTTAGACTACTAACATTTTTTATTAGTATTTACTTGTTAAGAAAATATATTATCAATTTTTTCTTTTTCTTCAGCAGCCAAAGTTGAATCAATAAGTATTCTACCGCTATGCTCGTCTATTGTGATTTTTTTTCTATTTGCAATTTCTAATTGAACTTGAGGAGGAATTGTAAAGAAAGATCCTCCAGATGCTCCTCTTTCAATAGATACTACAGCCAACCCATTTTTTACTTTATTTCTAATTCTTGTATAGGCTTTTAATAAGTGCTCATCAATGGAGGCTGAAAATTCTTTTGATTTATCTTGTAAAATCTTTTCTTCTTTTTCAGTTTCCTTTAAAATACTATCTAATTCAGCTCTTTTGTGATCCAGGTGTTGCTGTTGCTTATCTAATTTTTCTTTTGTAGTAGAAATAACATCATTTTTTTGTTGAATTTTTACTTGGAACTCTTTTATACGTTTTTCGGACAATTGAATTTCTAATTCTTGGAATTCAGTTTCTTTGGACAAAGAATCAAATTCTCTATTATTTCTTACATTTTTTTGTTGTTCCTCGTATTTTTTCATTAATGACTTAGATTCTTCTATAGCTATTTTTTTGTTATTGATATCTGTTTCTAAATTTGAAACATCTTCAGATAAATTAGAAAGTCTAGTATTTAATCCAGTGACTTCATCTTGTAAATCTTCAACTTCTAGAGGTAATTCACCTCTTACATTTCTAATCTCATCTATTCTAGAGTCAATTAATTGAAGATCATATAGTGCTCTTAATTTTTCTTCTACAGTAACTTCTTTCTTCTTTGCCATGTTTATAAATAATAAATAGGATTTGTACTTTTTTCCGATAAAATGATTGCAAAACTAGTGAATTTTTTCGTAAGATACTCAACCAAAAGGTTTTTTGTAAACTGTTCACTTTCGTAATGGCCAACATCGATCAATAGGATTTTATCTTCTGCTTTAAAAAAATCATGGTACTTAAAATCTGCAGAGATATAAGCATCTGCTTTGTCTTTAATGGCATTAGGAATTGCAAAACTACCTGAACCGCCCAAGACAGCTACTTTATTGATATATTTGCCGATTTTTTTAGAGTGACGAATACATCCTGAATTGAAAATCATTTTAGTATAATTTAAGAAATCCTCTTCTTTCATAGGATTTGCTAATTCCCCTATCATCCCCATGCCTGTAGATTTATCTTTTTTTGGAATCAGTATATTATAGTTTTTTATCCCTAAAATTTCACACATTTTTGCACTCACCCCTACCTTACTATTATCCAAAGCAGTATGTGTGGCATAGATGGCAATATTATTTTTTATTGCTTTCAAAACAACTCTTTCTACATATGATTCCCCATTAATTTTTTTTAAACCGCTAAAAATAATTGGATGAAAACTTACAATTAAATTACAATTTTTAGCAATAGCTTCATCTATGGTTTCCTCCAAGGTATCAAGAGTAACAAGAATACCACTTACATCTGTTTTGTAATCTCCAACCAATAACCCTACATTATCAAAGTCTTCTGCTTGATCAATAGGAGCAATTTCTTCAAGATAATTAGCTATATTTTTAATATTCATAATATCATATTTTCAATGTTACTAGTCTAGACTTGTATTGTAAAGGTATTTTTTTAAATATTTTATCTACAAGTATAAAATCAAATAAAGACTACTTTCAAAGTTACTATTTTATATTAAAAGAGTTTTATAAATATCTATAATCTACTTTTTGAAAAAACTTATAAAAATCAAAAGGAAATTTTTATTGTATTTTCGTATTGTTTTTTCTTGTTATATAGTTTTTAGTTAGCCAATTTATACTAATAGTTTTGGTTTTTAATACAGACTTTAAAAAAAAATATAATTAGTGATTTTTTTTCGATACTTATTGTTTCCATTGTCCATCAAGTATTATTTGGTGACGAAACTTCGTAATTATTTCTATGATATAGGTCTCTTTAAATCCATTACTTTTGACATTCCAGTAATTGCTGTTGGAAACTTAAGCATTGGAGGTACAGGTAAAACTCCTCAAATTGAATATTTGATTAAACTTTTACAAAATAACCATCAAATTGCAGTTTTAAGTAGGGGATACAAGCGAAAAACAACTGGCTTTATTGAAGTAGATAATACTCATACAGTTGATGACGTAGGGGATGAACCCCTACAATTTTTTAAGAAATTCTCAAAAATATTAGTTGCGGTTGATGAAAATCGAGTGAGCGGTATCAAAGCTTTACAAAGTAAATATTCCTTAGATGTTGTATTGTTGGATGATGCATTTCAGCATAGGAAAGTAAAAGCTCAGTGTTACATTTTGTTAACCAAGTTTGATGATTTATACATAGATGACTTTGTTTTACCCACAGGAAATTTACGTGAAAGTAAAGAAGGAGCCAAAAGAGCAAAGATCATTGTAGTGACTAAATGCCCAATAAATCTTACCCAAGAAAAACAACAAAACATAAAAAGAAAATTAAAAGCAACGACTAATCAGCATGTTTTTTTCTCTAATATTAGTTATCATACTCATACATCAGGGCATTTAAATATTTCATTGAAAGATTTAATTATTTACGAGATAATACTCCTTACAGGAATTGCTAACCCAACTCCTTTGGTTGAATTTCTTAAAGTAAAAGGGTGTCTTGTACATCATTTAAAATTTCCAGACCACCATCATTTTACTCAAAAAGAAATTGATGTAATTATCTCTAGATATGATGCAATCACCAAGGAGAAGAAAATTCTTTTAACCACAGAAAAAGATTTTATGAGACTATCTGAAAAGATATCTTCCTTAAGTTACCTTCAGATGTCTACAAAGTTTGTTGAGGGTGAGGATTTATTTAATATGATAATAAAATCTTTTTTAAAAAACTAGCGAATTCCTTAGGGATAATTTTTTTGAACCCAATTATAGTTATTTCCTTACTTGTGATTTTTAGGAAAATCTATTAAGATGGTCTTCCCTTTTTTGATGTCCTTCCAGTGTTTTTCTTGAAACTGAATTCCTATCACTCCACAAGTACTTACATGGTCAATAGGCTTGTTTCCAAATTTATTAACAAAAGTATTGATACCATGATCATGACTAAAAATTATAGCTGAATCAAAACTATTATCAAGAGCTCTTACGGTTTTTACAAGATATCCATCACTAAAGCTATAAAGTTCTTTTTTGATTTTAAGGTTTGAAAGCGGATAGTTGAAATTCTGACAAAATATAACACTAGTATGTAATGCTCTGTTAGCTACACTTGATATAAAAACATCAGGTTTACTAATTTTTTTTGATAAAAACTTTGACATTAAATAGGCATCTTTTATCCCTCTTTTTTTTAAAGGTCTATCTATGTCATTTACACCTTGATATTCCCAAGATGATTTTGCATGTCTAACAATGTATAATGTTTTCACACAGTGAATATTTAGTTTAGTAAATATAAAAAATTAAGGTTCTAATCTCTCAATTTGCCATGATAAATCTTCATTTAATGAGAAGAGAATTCTATCGTGCATTCTATTGGGTCTTCCTTGCCAAAATTCAATAGATATTGGTTTTACTAAAAAACCACCCCAATGAGGGGGTCTCGATATTTCTTTTCCTTTAAATTTTTTTTCAAATTTTTGCAGGCTTTTTTCTAAAACTTCTCTAGATTCAACAACTTTACTTTGGTTAGATGCCCAAGCACCAAGTTTACTTCCTGTTGGTCTAGATTCAAAATATCCATCTGATAAATTTTCCAATAATTTTTCAGCTTTACCTTTAATGATAATTTGTTGTTCTAGAGCTGGCCAAAAAAAAGATAAACAAACTTGATTATTTTCTAAAATTGCTTTTCCTTTTTCTGAATTATAATTGGTGTAGAAAATAAACCCTTCCTGGGAATATTTCTTAAGAAGTACGATCCTGCTTTTAGGATATCCATCTTTGCCAATTGTGCTAAGAGATACGGCGTTTGTTTCCTCTACGGTGTCAGATACATCTGCATTTAAAAACCATTTTTGAAATAATTCTAAAGGATTTTTTGGGCAATTACTCTCCAATAGCTCTTGTTTTTCGTAAGATTTTCGGTAGTTACTTAGATCTTTTGACATTAGATAATAGTTATGAAGGTAAAAATACAAAGGATTTTAAAAATCAAAAGTAAATAAGTTTAAAAAAAATTAAGTTTTAGAAGATTTTTTTTGTTGAATTCCAAAATACATAATAATGTATCCAAATAAAACTATAATATGAAATAGAGTACTATTATTTATTAATTCATATATATTTATTTTGGCAACCTTTACAAATGTCCCAAAGTTCATAACAATGCAGAAAAATGTAAAATACTTTTCTTTTTTTAAAATTGATAACATTCATCAGAAAAAAGAGTAATAAAATTGGCGCATAATTTCCAATTACCAATATAAAATTATCAATATAAAATGAGGCTAATACAAAACCTACAAGCTGTATATATCTAACAATAGTCAAAATATTGGCAATTTTATCTGAAGTAAATACTTTAATAGTATAGTTAAAAATGCTGAAAGTTCCTCCCGTAGCAAATATGTAGGTTAAAAGCTTTGGGTAATAACTTTGATTTAAAAGTTCGAAAAAACCGTGATTTATTACCCCATAAAAGTAGACAGATCTACAAATAAAATAAAAAAACCTAATGAGTTATCAGGAGATGTATTAGTCTTAGCATTTCCCAATGTTAATTCAGCAAGAAAAAGACAAACTATGGAAAGCACTAAATCTGATATTGAAACTAATTCTAATGCATTGATCATAATGATATTTTTTAGTTAACGACTTTTTATGGTATTGAAACTATTTTTTTGATTTTTTCAATAAAATTAAGCCAATAAATGTATAGGCTCCATTTAATACTAGAACAAAAAATTCAAAATCAAATTCAAAATAATTAATTGTTATGTAGTTGGTTAGTAATGTTAGTAAAGGAGAAAAAATACAAATAAAGGGAACGGCTTTATCTATAACTTTAACTTTGGTAAAAAGTCCGAAAGCATATAACCCTAACAATGGGCCATAAGTATAGCCTGCAAATGTGAATATTTTTGCAATAACACTTTCATCTGCAATAAAATACTTGAAAATTAGAATAACAGCTATGAGTATAATTGAAAATAAGACATGTATTTTTTTTCTAATATTTTCCTGTTTTTGAGTGTTTTTCTTCTTATCTATTTCTAAAATATCTATGCTAAATGAAGTAGTTAATGAAGTCAACGCCGAATCTGCACTTGAGTAAGCAGCAGCTATTAAACCCAGTAGAAAAAACATCGCAGTGGTTAAGCCTAAAGATCCTTTTGTAGCAATAATAGGGAAGAGTTCATCTTTATGGGCATCGATTCCGTTTTGGAGAGCATAATCTGTTAATAAAACTCCCAATGCTAAAAAGAAAAAATTAACAATAACTAAAACAATGGTAAACCAAAACATGTTCTTTTGTGCATCTTTTAAGTTCCTACAACTTAGATTTTTTTGCATCATATCTTGGTCTAAACCTGTCATTACAATGGCTATGAAAGCTCCAGAGAAGAACCGTTTCCAAAAATAGCTTCCTGCTTTATAATCTTCAAAGAAAAAAGCTTCAGATAATTCATTATCAGAAATATAGCTAAATATATTTGAAATATTCATTTCGTTAGAAATGGTATAAATACAAATACCAACTGCTATAAGCATAAATAATGTTTGTAATGTATCAGTCCATACAATAGTTTTAATTCCCCCTTTAAAAGTATATAGCCAAATTAATAAAATAGTAATGGTTACAGTAAGCCAAAACGGAATTCCGAATTCATCAAATATTAGTAACTGTAATACATTAGCAACTAAAAATAGACGAAACGCTGCACCAATAGTTCTGGATAATAAAAAAAAGGAAGCTCCTGTTTTGTATGAATATCTCCCAAATCTATCTTGAAGATAAGTATAGATAGACGTTAGATTTAATCGATAATATAAAGGAAGTAAAATTAATCCAATGACAGCATATCCAACAATATAGCCTAATACCATTTGCATATAGCTCATGCTTTGATCCTCTACCCAGCCAGGAACGGAGATGAAGGTTACGCCAGAGAGCGAGGCACCAATCATACCAAAAGCTACTAAATACCAGGGAGATGAATTATTTGCTTTAAAAAAAGTATTATTGTTTGCCTTTCTTCCTGTAATAAATGAAATAAATAGTAGCACACTAAAATATCCAACAATTAAGAGTAATATGTGTAAAGGTTTCATTGTTACAAATTTCTATTAATGAATACGAATATATGTTTTTTAGAATTTAGATAATATAAAATAACAGAAAGACTCAAAAGAAAAAATTATACGATTATCTTTTCTTTTTTTTAGTTAATTCGTCATTCATAATTCGTAATTTTACTTCCATGGATTTTTCTTCAAAACTTCTTGAAAATGCAGTAAATGAAGTAGCTCGTCTACCAGGTATTGGTAAAAGAACTGCATTACGGTTAGTATTACACTTATTAAAACAACCTGTTGAAAACACCAATTATTTAACAGAATCCCTTAAGGTTTTGAGGACAGAAGTTAAAACTTGTGAAAAGTGTCATAATATTTCTGACACTATATTGTGTGAAATTTGTAATAATCCAAAAAGAGATGCTTCTATTGTTTGTGTTGTTGAAGATATTCGTGATGTTTTAGCCATTGAAAATACATCTCAATTTAGAGGTTTATACCATGTCTTGGGAGGAAAGATTTCACCAATTGAAGGTGTTGGGCCTCAGAATTTAGAGATAGAAAGTTTGATAGAAAAAGTAAAAAATAATGAAGTCAAAGAATTGATTTTTGCTTTAAGTTCTACCATGGAAGGAGACACAACTAATTTTTACATTTTCAAACAAATAGAAAAGTATGAGGTGTCTATTTCTACAATAGCAAGAGGCATATCTGTGGGGGATGAACTAGAGTATGCTGATGAGGTTACTCTGGGAAGAAGTATTGTAAATAGGATACCCTTTGAGCAAAGTATCAAGCTGTAAAAATAAACATTGGTGAGATTTAAACTTTAATGTCATTTAAATACATTTTTAATTTTCCCAGTTATTTTTTTTTCGAATGTTTTTGTAAAGTTTAATTCCTAACATCATTAAAATTCCAAATAATACAATCCCAATAACTCCCCAAACCCAAGAAATTGCACTTTTTAAAACAACTAAAAACACTATTGCAAATAATAAAATGGTAGCTACTTCATTCCATATTCTTAATTTAAAAGAAGAAAATTTCACAATTCCTTTTTGTTGTTGTATAAATACCTTGTGACACCCAGCATGGTAAAAATATAAGGCTAAAACAAATGACAGTTTAACATGCATCCAAGGCATTAGTAAATATGAGGGTTCTAAATAGAGCATCCAAAAGGCAAATAAACTTGCTAGAACTGCCGAAGGCCAGGTAATAATATGCCAAAGCCGTTTGCTCATTAGCTTGTATTGTGTTTGTAAGATAAACTTTGCTGTTTCTTCTTTTTCTTCAGCTTCAGCGTAATATATAAATAATCTAACTATATAAAATAAGCCAGCAAACCAGGTAATAACAAAGATGATATGTAATGCTTTTATATAAGCGATGTTCATAAATATTAATTTAGAATAGCTTTCTTTTCCCAGTTATTAATCCAATTTACCATTACGTCTACCCAATCATCATTATCATTCATACATGGTATGTGTTTGTAATCAGTTCCGCCTGCTTCTAAGAAATCTTCCTTTCCTTCCATTGCAATTTCCTCAAGAGTTTCTAAACAGTCAGAAACAAAAGCAGGAGTAATCACAGCTACTCTTTTCTTTCCTATTTCAGGAAATTTTTCCAATTCAAAATCAGTGTAGGGTTTCAGCCATGGATCTTTTAATAATCGAGATTGAAAAGAGTTACTGTAAGTTCCCTCTTTTAAGCCTAATGTTTTTACAATTCCTTTGGTAGTTTCAAAACATTGATGTCTATAACAAGTATGATGTGCCACAGAATTACGCTCACAACAATTGCCATCTAATTTACAATGATTATTTGTAGGGTCTGATTTTCTGATATGTCTTTCAGGAATTCCGTGATAAGAAAACAATACATGATCATACTCAAAACCATTGAGATGATTTTTAATATTATCACTCATTGCTTTAATATACTCAGGTTTATTGAAAAAAGTAGGTAAAATATCCATAATTACATTTGGATATTTTTTAGCAACAATTTCCTCTGCTTTTACAGTTACTGTCTCATAGGAAGACATTGCATAGTGAGGATATAGTGGCACTAATAAAATTTCATCTACTCCCATATCAGTTAGTTCTTTAAACCCTTTTTCCATACTCATTGAACCATATCTCATGGCTAGACTGACGGGAACTTCAACTTTTTCAGTAACTTTTTTGGAAAACCGTTCGGATATCACTACCAATGGGGATCCTTCACCCCACCAAATCTTTTTATAAGCTGCTCCAGATTTTTTTGGTCTAATTTGCAAAATTATTCCTTTTATAAGAAGATAACGTTTCCAATAAGCAATATCAATTACTCGTTCATCCATTAAAAACTCATCTAAATAACGTTTGACATCTTTTGTTTCTGTGGTGTCGGGCGAGCCTAAGTTAATAAGTAAAACTCCTTTCATTTTTTATGTTGAATTTATTTCAGTGATTAATTTATTTTAATTGATTTGTCACTTCGTACAAAGCAATACTTAAACTATGAATTACATTCATAGAAGAATTTTTTCCATACATTGGGATAGCGATACTATAATCCAAATTATTAATATTTTCTATTCCATTTCTTTCGCTTCCCAAAAGTAATACGATTTTTTCGTGATTTTTAAAATTAAAATTCTGAATATCGATGCTTTTATCAGTAATTTCTATACCTATAATTGTATTTCCATCATCTTTTAATTGTTGGATGGTATTTTTAAAATTTGAGTAAGTAGTGTGCTCTAATTGTTTTATAGTACTTCTTGCAGTTCTTCTAACTATATTATTTTCAATAGCTGGAGAATTTTCATGTAAATAAATTTTTGAAACCCCAAAATTTTCCGAAATCCGAAAACACATTCCAATATTCTCTGGAGTTCTGAAGGCATCACAAACAATAGTTATTGGGAATTGTTGTTGCTGGTTTTGAATGTCTTTATGTGTAAGCTGTTTCAAGATCTTTGTATTAAGATAATATTAAAATTACTACTAATTAATTATTTAGTGACATTACATATTTCTTTGGTGTTGTCCCAAATTTCTTCTTAAAAGCTGCTATAAAATGACTAGATGTACTATAGCCCACTTTAAGACCTACCTCATTTACATTGTGCTGATTGCTCTCTAAAAGACGTCTTGCGTGTTCCATTTTATAATCAAATAAAAAACTAAAAACAGTATCTCCATATATCTGTTTAAACCCCTCTTTTAATTTTTTAATATTAAGCCCAATTTCATTGGCTAATTCTTGAAGCCTCGGTGGTTCTAGCATGTTTGCAATGATAATATCTTTTGCTTTTCTAATTTTTAGTACATTTTGTTCATCCACTAAAAAAGGGCAATATTCACCTAAATTAGATTCATCTTGTTGAAAATGAAGACTTAATAATTCATAAATTTTTCCTTTGATATACAAGTCTCTTATAGAGCTGTTAATACTAGAATTTATTATTTGATTTAAAACCAATAAAACCATTGGTTTAATTTCTACATCATCATAGTATTTTTTATTGCTATTTTCTTCACTCAAAAAAGGGATATAACTAGCTTCTTTAGAAAATAAAGAATGAAATTTCTCAATAGAAATAAGAAGAGATACTAAAACAGTTTTTGGATATATTTCTAAATTTATTGGTAAATTTCTTTGAGGATTGTAAAGTATAATAGAGCGTTTGTCTAATACATCAAAAGTGTAATTCCCGTTATTGAATAAAAATTTAGAATGTCCCTTTATACAAAAATGAATTTGAATTAAAGTACTGTCAATATTTCTTTCAAAACGCAGAGTTTCATCACTCTCGTTTTGAAACTCAAGAATATGAAATCCATTTTCTAAGTTAATTTCATCAAATGAACTTCCAGCGACATTTTTTAACATTATGAAAAAATTATTTAAAACCCTATTTATTTAGAATGATTCTACACAATTAGGTTTGTGTATATTGATTTTACTGTAAAAATACAATATTATGGATGTTTATAAAATAAAAAGCATTTAAATAACAAATAACGATATAAAAAGTACTTTTAGCGACATTTTTATCTACAATAACTTTTTACTTTTGAACTTTCTTTTAATTGTTTGTATGAAATTAGATTACCACCAAAGAAATTTATACAATATTGGAGTTAGTTACAAAAAAGCCGATGTCCATACTCGCGGTCGCTACAGTTTATCCAAACAAAATCAAATAGATTTATTAAAAGAAGCCAAAATTGTTGGTTTTGATGGAGTTTTTATTCTTTCTACATGCAACAGAACTGAAATTACTGGTTTTGCGGAGCATCCTTTTCAACTCATACAATTATTATGTAAATATTCTGGGGGTAACGTTGATGAATTCACTCAAATCTCATCCATTTTCAAATCTAATGAAGCAGTAAATCAATTGTTTAGAATTGGGACAGGCTTAGAAAGTCAAATTTTAGGTGATTATGAAATTGTTGGCCAGTTAAAATTAGCCTTTAAGCTAGCTAAGAAATATCAAACCATCAATGCGCCTTTAGAAAGACTTTTAAACCTAGTTTTACAAGCTAGTAAGAAAGTAAAAAATACAACTCAACTAAGTTCAGGAACCACATCAGTGTCTTATGCTGCTGTCCAATATATCATTCAAAACATTCCTAGTTATGATCAAAAAAATATTTTAGTATTTGGATTGGGGAAAATGGGAAAGCATACCTGCAAGAATTTAGCTCAGTACACAAAAAATAAATCTGTATGCTTAATTAATAGAACAGAAGAAAAAGCTATTTCTTTTGTGAAAGAGCATTCATCTATCAGAAATTCATCAATAACCAACCTCACTCAAGAAATTGCCAAATCTGATATTTTGATAGTATCTACAGGTTCGGATACTCCAACAATTACGAAACAACATGTCTCACCTGAAAAGGAAATTTTAATTTTGGATTTATCAATGCCTGAGAATGTAGATTCCTCTGTTAACCAATTTGAAAATGTATCTTTAGTAAACGTAGATGAATTGTCTAAAATAACACTAGAAACATTATCTACAAGGCAAAACGAGGTTCCAAAAGCAGAGAAAATTATTGAAGTTTACAAAGAAGAATTTAGCGATTGGTTAAACAATAGGAAATTAGTGCCCGCCATAAATGCTTTAAAAGAATCTTTAGAAACAATAAAAAAAGACGAAATTAATTTTCATAAGAAGAAAATTAAGAACTTCGATGAAAGCCAAGCAGAGATACTTACAACTAGATTTATACAAAAAATTACAACACAGTTTGTTAAACATCTAAAAGAACAAGAGACATCTGTGAATGATAGTATTCAAATAATGTCTAAAGTTTTCAGAAATTCATAATAGCATCCTATGCGAAAAATCATTAGAATAGGGACACGCGATAGTGAATTAGCTTTATGGCAGGCCAATAGGGTTAAACAGATGTTGAATGAACTAGGTTATGAAACAGAAATAATTTCCATAAAATCCACAGGAGATATTGTTCTTAATAAACCTATTTATGAATTAGGAATTTCAGGTGTTTTTACAAGAAGTCTAGATATTGCATTATTAAATAATGATATAGACATTGCTGTTCACTCTATGAAAGATGTTCCAACTGTTTTACCAGAGGGAATAATTCAAGCAGCAGTTTTAAAAAGAGCAAATCATAGTGATATTCTTGTTTTAAAAGATACTGAGGAGTTTTTTGCAGCTAAAGAAGCAACTATAGCTAGTGGGAGTTTGAGAAGAAAAGCGATGTGGTTAAATCGTTTTCCAACCCATACAGTTGTTAATTTGAGAGGAAATGTAAATACTCGACTAAAAAAATTAGATGATAAAAATTGGGATGGAGCTATCTTTGCTGCAGCAGGTCTAGAGAGAATAGGTAAGCGTCCCGCGGGAGCTGTCAATCTTTCATGGATGATTCCAGCACCAGCTCAAGGAGTAATTATGATAGCTTCCTTAGCTGAAGACGATTTTGTAAAAGATGCATGTGAACAATTGAATCACCATCAAACAGAGGTGTGTACCAAAATCGAACGTGAATTCTTACATTTTTTAGAAGGTGGATGTACAGCACCAATTGGAGCACTTGCCTATGTAGATGAGAAAACCGAAGAAATAAAATTTAAAGGAGTTTTACTTAGTAAAAATGGAAAAAAGAAAATTGAGGTTACTAAAAATATACCCTTTAATAGACATCGTTATTTAGCGAAAGATTGTGCAGATTATATTATTAATAGAGGGGGAAAGCAATTAATACTTGATGACATAGATATTGAAGAAGAAAAATGTATTTTGGTTTATTCAACTAAATCACTTTCATTAAGTCAAACTAAATTATTTCATGATACAATATCTGTAGATAGCTCTGATTTTATCAAAGTAAGGTCGAATAGAATTGCTCCAAAAGTAGTTAAAGATGAAATTGAAAATGTAATTATTACAAGCAAAAATAGTGTAGAAGCATTATTAGATAATTTCATCAAAGATGAATTGAATTTTAAAAATATTTTTTGTGTAGGTAGAAGAACTAAAAGGTTGATTCAACAGAAAATAGGACCTGTAAATCATATCGAAAAGAATGCTGAAAAGTTAGCAGAATACCTTTCTAAAGAAATGAAAGGTGACAGTGTCACTTATTTCTGTAGTGATTTACGTTTAGATACTTTAACTAAAATATTAACCAAAAATGAAATTAAAGTTAACGAGGTTGAGGCATACAAGACCATGTTAAGTCCAGAGGTAGTTTCTAAAAATATTGTTGGAGTTTTATTTTATAGCCCTTCTACAATAGAAAGCTACTTGCAAAAAAACACAGTAGATGTAGTAGCATTTTGTATTGGTGAATCCACTGCGAAAGAAGCAAGAAAACATTTTAATACTGTTAAAGTTGCAAAAGTTCCTACTGTGGAAAGTGTAATTGAATTAGTAAATCTTTATTATGTACAATAAATCAAGAAGACCAAGAAGGAATCGTAAATCCTCGGCCATAAGAGCCATGGTGCAAGAAACTACCTTGTCAATAAATGACTTTATTTATCCTATATTTCTTATTGAAGGCTCAGGGAAAAAGGAGGAAATTGCTTCCATGCCAGGTATCTACCGTTATTCGCTTGATTTGATGTTGAAAGAAATTCAAGAATGCACGGATTTAGGAATCATAGGGTTTTGTGTTTTTCCCTCATTGGGTGATGATAAAAAAGATAAATATGCTACTGAGGGTCACAACAAAGACAGTCTATATAATAAGTCATTGCAAAAAATCAAAGAACAATTTCCAAGCATAGCTTTGATGACTGATATAGCTATGGATCCATACTCTAGCGATGGACATGATGGTATTGTGGAAGATGGAGAGATTCTTAATGACGAAACTTTGGAAATTTTGGGGAAGATGGCTTTAACACAAGCAGAATCTGGTGCTGATATTTTAGGGCCATCTGATATGATGGATGGACGTGTTGGATATATTAGAAATGTATTAGATCAAGCAGGATATACTGAAGTGTCAATTATGTCTTACACAGCAAAATACGCAAGTGCTTTTTATGGACCATTTCGAGAGGCTTTAGACTCAGTTCCAAAATTTGGAGACAAAAAAACATATCAAATGAATCCAGCTAATACCAGTGAGGCACTTATTGAAGCTGATATGGATATTGAAGAAGGTGCAGATATTATAATGGTAAAACCGGCTTTGGCTTATTTAGACATTATTAAGTTACTTAAAGATAATTTTGACGTACCTGTCGCTGCATATAATGTAAGTGGTGAATATGCTATGATTAAGGCTGCCGCAGAAAAAGGATGGCTAGATGGTGAGAAGGTGATGATGGAAAGTTTGTTAAGTATCAAAAGAGCTGGAGCTGATATCATAATCACGTATTTTGCTAAAGAAGCAGCAAAAATATTAAGTAAATAGAATTTTCTCTTCGATTACAGGTCTGGTATTTTCAATAGGTATTGATTGTGTTAGACAAAAAAAATAAAAAATAATGAGTTTTAAGAAATCTCAAAAATTATACAAAAAAGGACTTGTTAATCTTGTAGGAGCTGTTAATTCTCCTGTAAGAGCATTTACGTCTGTTGGAGGAAACCCTTTATTTATTAAAAGAGGTAGAGGTTCTCAAATTATAGATGTTGATGGGAATAAGTATGTAGATTTAGTATTATCATATGGGCCAATGATTCTAGGTCACCGTCATAACAAAGTTCAGAAAGCTATAAATAAAGCATTAAAAAATGGTTATTCTTTTGGTGCCTCAACAGAAAATGAAATTACATTAGCAAAGATTGTATGTGATGCATTTCCTGGAATGGACAAAGTTCGTTTTGTGAATTCAGGAACTGAGGCAGTTTTGAGTGGAATTCGTTTGGCTAGAGCTTTTACAGGTAAAAATAAAATTATTAAATTTTCAGGATGTTATCATGGTCATCAAGATGCGCTATTAGTTGCTGCTGGTTCTGGATTGGCTACTCTTAGCCTACCAGGAAGCAAAGGAGTTCCAGAAGGAGCTGTAAAAAATACTTTAATTGCCACCTACAATGATTTAGATAGTGTAAAAAAACACTTTGATGAAAATCATGATATCGCAGCTGTTATTATTGAACCAGTAGGAGGGAATATGGGGGTTGTTATTCCTCAGAATAGTTTTTTAAAAGAATTAAAAGAATATCTTCAGACCAAGGGGGCCTTATTGATTGCCGATGAAGTAATGACAGGTTTTCGTTCTAAATTCGGAGGTGCTCAAGAGCTCTTAGGTGCTGAAGCAGACATTACATGTCTGGGAAAGGTTATCGGTGGTGGTTTTCCTGTGGGTGCCTATGGTGCTAGAGATGAAATTATGGAAAATGTTGCTCCTTTAGGTGGTATGTATCAAGCTGGAACATTAAGTGGAAATCCAATTGCAATGGCAGGAGGTATTTCTACCCTAAAAGAATTAAAAAGACAAAATCCGTATGCAAAATTTGATAATATAGGCGACAAAATACAATCCATTATTTTAAATGCAGGCAAAAAATATGATGTAGATGTAACGGTAAACAGGTTTGGATCTATGATGAATCCATTTTTCACGAAAGTAGAGGTTACAAATTTTGAACAAGCTCAAACATCAGATACCAATAAGTTTGCCGTTTTCTTTTGGGAAATGATTAAAAACGGTGTGTTTTTACCACCATCTCAATTTGAAGCATGGTTTTTATCATCTGCTATTTCTGAGGAAGATATTCTTAAGATTGAAAAAGCAGTAAATAAATCATTTCAAAAAATTCAAGAAGAAGAATGAGAATAATTAGTATATTCTTACTAGTATTGGTAAGTTGTAAATCAACAATTACTAAAACTTCAAAAATTCAAGAAGTTACTTTTCAAGCAGTTTCTAAAGGCGCATTGTTTGGAAATGGTATTGAAGGGATTTCAGAAAGTAATTTTACTATTAGCAATGCAAATGAATGGAAGGTTTTCAAAGAGAAAATAGATATACAAAATAAGGTTTCTACTACTTTTTCAAAAGAATCTATTAATTTTTCCAAGGAGTTACTTGTTTGTGTTTTTGATACGATTAGAAATACCGGAGGGTTTGAAATAGAAATAGAAAATATTATCATTAAAAAGAATGGTATAAATATACTATATACTACTAAGAAACCTGGACCCACAGATATAGTATCAATGGTTATAACTCAGCCTTACCATCTTGTGAAAACAGAAAAAAGAGAAGGAACCATCATTTTTATAAATAAAGATAATATACAATAATATGATAAAAAACGATTTATTTTTAAGAGCCTTAAAGGGTGAAACAGTAGATAGACCTCCGGTATGGATGATGCGTCAAGCTGGTCGTTATTTACCAGAGTTTATGGAAATTAAAAAGAAATATGATTTCTTTACTCGTTGTAGAACTCCAGAATTGGCCTCTGAAATTACAGTGCAACCCATCCGAAGATACGGAATGGATGCTGCTATTTTATTTTCAGATATTTTAGTCATTCCACAAGCAATGAATATTGAAGTGGAAATGAAACCAGGTTTTGGACCTTATCTGCCAAATCCAGTAAGAGACCAAAAAGGTGTAGATAATGTTATGATTCCTGAAGTACATTCAGAATTAGGCTATGTGATGGATGCAATTAAAGCTACCAAAGAAAAATTGAATGATGATATACCATTAATTGGTTTTGCAGGTTCTCCTTGGACAATATTGTGTTATGTAGTTCAAGGACAAGGATCTAAAAATTTTGATAAAGCTAAAGAGTTTTGTTATACAAATCCTGTTGCAGCACATCAGTTATTACAGAAAATTACAGATACAACCATTGCATATTTAAAAGCAAAAGTAATAGCAGGAGTAAATGCAGTTCAAGTATTTGATTCTTGGGGAGGAATGTTATCTCCTTCAGATTATCAAGAGTTCTCTTGGCGTTATATACAGCAAATTATAGATGCTCTAAAAGATTTTACACCAGTAATCGCTTTCGGAAAAGGGTGTTGGTTTGCGCTAAATGAAATGTCAAAATCTGGAGCAGCTGCTTTAGGAGTAGATTGGACTTGTTCGGCCAGAAATGCGCGTTATTTATCTGGAGGAAATATTACACTACAAGGGAATTTTGATCCATCTAGGTTATTTTCATCTCCAGCTGAGATTAAAAAGATGGTACATCAAATGATTAGCGAATTTGGAAAGGATAAATATATTGTAAACCTTGGTCATGGAATTTTACCAAACATTCCTTTAGATAATGCGAAAGCATTTGTAGATGCAGTTAAAGAGTATAAGGAACTGTAAATGAAAGATCAATTTTACCAGTATATAGAAAGTTTGCAAGAAACCATTACTTCAAAATTGGAAGAATTAGATGGGATCGCAAAGTTTAATGAACATATATGGCAAAGAAAAGAAGGAGGAGGAGGTAGGACTCGTGTGATAGAAAACGGAGCTATTTTTGAAAAAGGAGGTGTTAATATATCTGCTGTTCACGGAAAATTACCAAAGGCATTAAGAAAACAATTTGATGTAAAAGAAGGAGATTTCTTTGCTTGTGGATTAAGTTTGGTTTTACATCCAAAGAATCCTTTTGTGCCGACTGTTCATGCAAATTGGCGTTATTTTGAAATGTATGATTCAAAGGGGGACATCGTAACTCAATGGTTTGGTGGAGGTCAAGATTTAACTCCTTATTATTTGTTTGATATTGATGCAATTCACTTTCACACAGTTTGTAAGAGGGTTTGTGATACTTATAACGCAGAATTTTATTCAATATTTAAAAAGAATTGTGATGACTATTTTTGGAATAATCATAGAGATGAGGCTCGAGGAATAGGAGGCTTGTTTTTTGATTTTTTAAAGGAAACAGATACTTACTCAATTCAAGATAGATATAATTTTGTGACATCAGTTGGGAATAGTTTTTTAGAAAGTTATATTCCAATTGTAAACAGACGTAAAGAAATTTTATTTACCAAATCAAACAAAGATTGGCAAGAAGTTAGAAGAGGTAGGTATGTAGAATTTAATTTGGTTCATGATCGAGGAACTTTATTTGGATTAAAAACAAATGGACGGATTGAAAGTATTTTAATGAGTTTACCTCCAGTAGTACAATGGAGGTATGATCATATGCCACCAGAAAATTCTGAAGAGTTAAAATTAGTAACTGTTTTAATGAACCCCAAAGATTGGGTTTGATAATTTATCATTCAATTTTCGTATTTTTGCAATTTTAAAACCGTAGGACAATGGCTAAATTCGAATTAAAATTACCTAAGATGGGAGAAAGTGTTGCAGAAGCAACTATTACCTCTTGGTTAAAAGAAGTTGGAGATACTGTTGAATTAGATGAACCAATTGTCGAAATAGCTACAGATAAGGTAGATTCTGAGGTTCCTAGTGAAGTTGAAGGAGTACTTACTCAAATTTTGTTTGATAAAGATACCATTGTAAAAGTTGGACAAACAATTGCTATTGTTGAAATATTTTCAGATGATGTTATAGAAAATCAATCCAGCCCCAAAACACAAGAAATAGCAGCAGAAGTAACTCAGTTAGAGAAGAGTATTGAAGTTGCTATAGAAGTTACCAATACCCCAATATCTAAAACATCAGATTCAGGTAAATTCTTTTCACCTTTGGTTCGAAAGATTGCAGAAACAGAAGGTTTATCTATGGAACAACTGGAAAGTGTATCTGGAACAGGAAAAGATGGAAGAGTTACAAAAAATGATATCCTATCCTTTATAGAAGAAAGAAATAATGTACAGTCTACAAAAATTTCTGAATCTGAAAATATTGCTTCAGAAACTACAGATATTTTTAAACCAATTCCTGTTTCATTTAATGGTGAAGATGAAATCATAGAAATGACCCGTATGGGTAAATTAGTCTCTAAACACATGGTGGCTTCTGTTCAAACCTCTGCACATGTTCAATCTTTCATTGAAATCGATGTTACTAACATCGTAAAGTGGAGAGCTAAAGTAAAAGATACGTACTTTATTCGAGAAGGCGAAAAATTAACGTTTACACCTATTTTAATGCATGCTGTAGCAGCTACAATCAAGAAATTTCCTATGATAAATATTGCCGTACAAGGTGATGCCATTATAAAAAAGAAAAACATCAATCTAGGAATGGCAGCTGCACTGCCTGATGGTAATTTAATAGTACCTGTCATAAAAAATGCAGATCAATTGAACCTTGTAGGGATGACAAGGCAAGTTAATGACTTAGCATCAAGAGCAAGAAATAACCAACTAAAACCTGATGAAATTCAGAATGGAACCTACACAGTTACTAATGTTGGTAGTTTTGGATCTGTTATGGGTACACCAATAATTAATCAACCCCAGGTTGCGATATTAGCTCTTGGAGCTATACGTAAAGTCCCAGCGGTCATAGAAACCTCTGAAGGGGATTTTATTGGAATTCGGCAAAAGATGTTTGTGTCTCATTCTTATGACCATAGAGTTGTTAATGGAGCATTAGGAGGAATGTTTATCAAAACATTAAAAGAAACCTTAGAGGCTTGGGATTTGAATCAAGAATTTTAATAAATAAACTAAAAAATAAAAAAATGAAAAAAGTACTTATTGCATTATTAGTTATTACGTCTATATCAACAACAGCTCAAGAATCAGTTTTATTACGTTTAAACTATAGTATAGGAGATAGTTTCTTAGTAACTACCGAAAGCAATCAAAGCATGGGAACCCAAGGGGGTATGAATATGAAAATGACCATGGGAACCATAGTTGCCGATGTTGCAGAAGAAAATATTAAAACAGAGTCTCAAATAACTTCTATTGTAATGGATATGATGCAAGGAGGTATGACAATGAATTATGATTCTAATAAGAGTGATGAAGAACTAGACCAGATGGGACAAATGTTAAAATCACAATTTTCACCAATGATGGAAGCGGTCATCTACAATACTTTAGATCATCAGGGGAATATGATAGATATTAAATTAGACCCTGTGATTCCTGGAATGGAACAAATAACAAATAGGTCTATGAACGCGATCAATTTCCCAAAAGAAAAAGTTTCTGTTGGTTCTTCTTGGAGCTCTGAAAATGAAATTCAAGGAATGAAAATGACGATGAACTACACAGTAAGTAGTATTGCAGATGGTGTTGTTACTTTAGACGTTTCTGGAGATATGACTGGGGCAGCTGGAACCGGAACAATTAAAGGAAAAACAACTATTGATATTAGTACTGGTATTTCAAATAATTCAGAAATTGAGATGACTATTGCTACTCAAGGAATAAATATTACTGGAACAACCAAGACTACGATATCTAAAATGTAATTATTTTTAAATCTAAAAAAAAACCTCTAGATTTCTAGAGGTTTTTTTTATGTATAATTTTAAAAATTCTATGCTAACATGGTCACAGGGTTTTCTATGTAAGCTCTTACGGTTTGTAAGAATTGGGCACCGGTAGCTCCATCTACGGTTCTATGATCACATGCTAATGTTACTTTCATAGTGTTTCCAACCACAATTTGACCCTCTTTAACCACAGGTTTTTGTTCTATCGCACCTACAGATAAAATGGCAGAATTTGGCTGATTAATTATGGATGTAAATTCTTGAATTCCGAACATTCCTAAATTAGAAATTGTAAACGTACTGCCTTCCATTTCGTTAGGAGCAATTTTTTTATTCCTTGCTTTACCTGCCAAGTCTCTGACATTTCCACCAATTTGAGTTAAACTCATTTGGTCTGTAAATTTTAATACAGGAACTAAAAGTCCATCGTCTACCGCAACAGCAACTCCAATGTGAATATGATGGTTATATCTTGTAGAATCTCCATTCCAAGAGGTATTTACTTGAGGATGCTTTTTTAATGCCATAGCACAAGCTTTTACAATCATATCGTTAAAAGATACTTTAGTTTCTGGTAAAGCATTAATAGTTTTACGAGATGCGATAGCGCTGTCCATATTTAACTCAATAGTAAGATAATAATGCGGAGCAGTAAATTTAGATTCTCCTAGACGTTTGGCAATTACTTTACGCATTTGAGAGTTATTTACTTCTTCGTAAGACTCCTCACCTACAGGGATATAGGTTGCTAATGGAGTTGCAGCTTGGTTTATTGTTATTGGTTCCTCTAATGTGGCAGAAGCGGTGGTGTATTTTTCCACATCTTTCTTTACTATTCTACCATTTTCTCCAGAACCTTTCACATCTGCTAAGCTAATACCTTTATCTTTTGCAATTTTCTTGGCTAGAGGAGAAGCAAAAATTCTTCCATCAGTGTTATTAGATTTAGAAACCTCAGGTTCATACTTTTCTATTTGAGCCGTTTCAGTAGTTAAGGATTCTGGAGAAGCTACAACTGCATCAACTGAAATAGTTCCTTCTTTATAAGCAGTTACTAATGCAGAAACATCCATACCTTCTGGCCCTATAATTGTCAATAAACTATCTACTTTTGCACTTTCTCCTTCTCCAACTCCTATATATAATAAAACACCTTCATAGAAAGATTCAAATTCCATGGTAGCTTTATCTGTTTCAATTTCAGCTAGAATATCTCCTTCTTCTACTTTGTCACCAATATTTTTTAACCAAGAAGCTACTGTTCCTTCTTCCATGGTATCACTTAATCTAGGCATCGAAATTACTTGAACTCCTTCAGGAATATCAGTAGAACTTAAATCTTTAGAGATCTCTTTTGCGGTATCTTCTGATAATACTTCTTGTGAAGTTTCAGCTACTCCATTTAAAATTTCTGTAATATCTTCTCCTTCCTCACCAATAATGGCTAAAAGAACATCAACAGGAGAAGTTTCTCCTTCTTGAACTCCTATATGCAATAAAATTCCTTCATTAAAAGATTCAAATTCCATAGTCGCTTTGTCAGTTTCAATTTCAGCAAGAATATCTCCTTCTTCAACTTTATCTCCAACTTTTTTTAACCATTTTGCCACAACACCTTCTTCCATGGTGTCACTTAAGCGAGGCATATTTACTAGTATTGCCATATTTCTATTCGTAAATTATTTTTTTAAACTTCAAGTTAAAAATAACTGTAATTTTAAGTATTTTTTTGTATAAAATATCCATTTATTATTATTTGATGAAAGGATAATCTTCTTGTTCGTAAACCATATCATGTAATTGATTAATTTCTGGATATGGAGATTCTTCTGCAAATTTCTCACATTCTTTAACCTTCTCTTTTACCTCTTTATTTATTTTTTCAATTTCTTCGTCAGAGGCATACTTTTTATCTTTAATAACATCAAGTATTTGAGTTATTGGATCAATTTTTTTGTACTCAGCAACTTCATCTTTAGTTCTGTAATGCTGAGCATCTGACATTGAGTGCCCTCTGTAACGGTAGGTTTTCATTTCTAAAAACGTTGGCCCTTCACCACGTCTTGCTCTTTGAATAGCTTCATCTACAGCTTCAGCGACTTTAATTGGGTTCATGCCGTCTACTGGACCACAGGGCATTTCATACCCAAGACCTAATTTCCATATATCGGTATGATTAGCAGTTCTTTCTACTGAAGTTCCCATCGCATAACCGTTATTTTCAACTATAAATATTACAGGTAATTTCCATAACATTGCCATATTAAAAGTTTCGTGAAGAGAACCTTGTCTTGCCGCCCCGTCACCAAAACATGTGAGAGTTACCCCATCACTTCCTTTATATTTGTCACCAAATGCAATTCCAGCTCCTAAAGGGATTTGACCACCAACAATTCCATGACCACCATAAAATCTATGTTTTTTTGAAAATATATGCATAGAACCTCCCATTCCTTTAGAAGTTCCGGTAACTTTACCATATAATTCTGCCATTACTCTTTTTGGATCTTCTCCCATACCAATAGGCTGAACATGATTTCTGTAGGCAGTAATCATTTTATCTTTAGATAAGTCCATTGCATGTAATGCACCTGCTAAAACAGCCTCTTGACCGTTGTACAAGTGTAAGAAACCCCTTACTTTTTGTTGGATATATACAGAAGCTAATTTATCTTCGAATTTTCTCCAAAATAACATGTCTTTATACCAATTAATATAGGTTTGTTTGGTAACTTTTTTCATTATTAATTATTTTTTTTTAAAATTAGGGATCCCACTAATTTGTGGGATTGTTATTACAAAAATAAATGAATTAAATAGAATAAAAAAAGTAGTAGTAATTAAATTAATTATAACCTTTTTATATGGTTAAATTATTTGTCTTTTACTATTAAAACTGTAGCTTTTGCACCTGCTGCGAGGTTCCATTCATTTGATGAAATTAGGTTTCCAACATCGTCAAAAACTTTAAAACCAGCAGTGTTTGGACCAGAAGTTCCTTGATTTAATGCAATAAAAGCGATTTTATTAATTCCAACTTGTAATGTAACATCAAAACTTTGATAAGATTTTCGGAGTGTTATATTTTTTATAATTGGAATATCGTTTATACTGATAGTTACTCTATCTCCATCAGGATATTGAAAGTCTCTACAAATAATTTTAACAGACTTAGATTGTGTTCTAAAGCTTCCTAAATCTTGGTCAATGACTGGATAGGGTGCATTTATTTTTTTCCATGATTTTAAAAAACGTTCTTCAGAAATTTTTTCAGCTGAAAGAATTCCTTTATCATTTAAATCTTCTTCTTTCTTTCTTTTTACTTCTTTCTTCTTCTGTTCATCAAATGCTTTTTTAAATCCATTTTGATTTTTAATATCTATTGAAATTGGCTTTTTTATATTGTTAGAAGGAATTGCAAGTATCCCTATTTTTACATTATTTTTTTTATTTGTGTCTACTTGACTGTTAATGGAAAAGGAAACCAGTAAGAAAATGGAATAAATATATTTTTTAGTAAGGTTCAAAATAGTATTTGAATTTGTTTTTTAAATATTACAAATATAATGCCGATATGATTGTAAGTCGTTTAGATTTTGTTAAAAATTGAATTATTCAATCAGAAAATTAAAGTAGGTGTTTGGATATGGTTCATTTTGTAATGTAAAATGCCACCATTCGCTATCATAAGGGATAAAACCATTTTTAATCATAGTTGTTCGAAGTAGCATTCTATTTTCCTTTTGAATTGTTGTAATGTTTTTAAAAAATGGGTGAGAGACCTCCCCAAAAAAATCATAGTCACTTCCCATGTCTAATTCATTTCCAGTTTTTAAATCAACGATGCTAAGATCTACACTACTACCTCTAGTGTGACCAGATTTTGTCGCAATAAAACCCATTTTGAATAATTCTGACTTTTTAATACTTGGATAGTAATTCTGTTTCATTATTGTATCATTAATTTGTTTTGCCCATCTAACAAAGTGATCTACAGATTGCTGAGGTCTGTAAGCATCAAACACGATAAGACTTTTGCCAATATATAGTAATTCTTCTTGAACTTTTTTCAATGCTATGGCAGCTTGAGAAGAAATAATAACTTTATTTTTTAGATACCCATCAATTGGTTTTCCAATAAAGTTATTTGAACTTAGATACCGTAATTCTTTTTGAATAGTAGTATCTATTTCTGACAAATAAGAAAAGCCTTCTGGTAGTTTCTGACCACTTAGTTCTAAACTAATAAAAGCTATAAAAAAAATAATACCTGCTTTCATGAGCTAAAAGTATAGAAAATATTTAATTTTGTATACTATGGAAACACTAACATTAACGACACCGGCTTTATTATTCTCTGCAATTTCTTTAATCATGTTGGCATTTACAAATCGATTTCTAGCTTATGCAGCTGTTATTAGGAATTTACACGATGTATATTTAGATAAAAAAGATGAATCTCTATTAAGACAAATCCAAAATTTAAAACTTCGTTTGACATTAACTCGTTGGATGCAGATTTTCGGTATTGGAAGTTTATTACTATGTGTTTTAACAATGTTTTTAATATACATAAAATACAAAATCATAGCAGTTTGGTTGTTTGGTGCTGCACTATTGTTGTTAATTAGCTCCCTTGCCTTATTAATTAGGGAGATTCAAATTTCATCAGAAGCATTAGAGCATCACCTTTCGGATATCGAAGATCATTTGAAAAAAAAGTAATTACTATTTTGTTAAAACACAAAATACTCTTGTGATATACCGAATTAATCATTTTTATTGTTGAACATGTTTTTTTAGATATCTTCAATTTTTAGGGTCATATATTTATGATTATCTTTAGGGCTTAATTCTTAATCATAATGATTACACCCAAAAAAATTAATAATTTTATGTTGTTCAAGCTCCCCTTAGCCTACCTTGGCGGGGTAAGAGTAGCCTCTATAGATAAAGATACTGCCATCGTAAATATAACTCATAAATGGTTGAATCAGAATCCGTTTAAATCTATGTTTTGGGCAGCTCAAGGGATGGCTGCAGAAATGGCTACAGGTATTTTGGTGATGAGAGGCATAGAAAATATAAAAAAGAAAGTATCGATGTTGGTTATTAATCAACGAGGAAGTTTTACTAAAAAAGCTACTGGTAAAATTAGATTTGAATGTCACCATGGTAACCTGGTCGCTAATGCTCTTGAAGAATCTATAAAGACTGGTAAGGGAAGGGTTATAACAATGAAATCTGAAGGCTTTAATGCTGAGGGTGAATCAGTCTGTAGCTTTCATTTTGAGTGGAGTTTAAAAGTAAAACAATAAATATTTTTTATCTTATTATTCTGTTTCTTTGATGGTTTTTATAAAACTTGCTAATTCTCTGCCATATATAGATTGCTTTACATTTATCGATAAAGAGTTATTAATACTATCTAGATACTTGATATTGGCATCTACCAATTCTGTTAAGGTAATATATGCTGCGGCCTCAGTATCTGCATGATTCAATGCAAAGTTAATAGTGTAAATATATTTTTTAATATTTTGTCTTTCAGACTGTTTCCTCAGAGACTTAGAAGTTTCTATGTCGTTGTCTTTTTGGGCTTGTATATTCGCTGCCAACAAATCTAATTGTTTTCCTTGAAATTTTGTAGCTACACCTTTGTATTTCTCAATAATTTTTTGGTTTTTTGAACCTTTAATTTGAGGTGAAATTCCAAATTTATCAAGCCTGTCATTAATACTAATAGTTCCTTCTTCACCAAAGAAAGAAATCTTATTTTGGTTACCTTTTAGATAGATATAGTATATTTCAGCAGAACTTATATTATCGGTCAGTGTAAAGCTTTCATTACCAAATAACTGAATTGAATCTACTGAAATTAAAAGGGTGTCTTGCATCTTTTGTAAATACAAAGTACCTTTCTTTAGCCCTTTAATTTTTCCTTGAATAACCATATTACCAAGTTCTTTTTCTTTCGAACATGCTATAATCAAGACCAATAAACAAATCACAAGTATTCTCTTCATAATTTTAAAACATTAGGCTACAAATATGCAGATTTCTATTTAAACTGGTGCAGCTAATTCCAATAAAATGGTACATCCAATGGCAGCAATTGTTCCTATTGCATATCCAAAAACGGCTAGTAAAACTCCAACAGTTGCCAATGATGGATGAAAGGCTGAAGCAACAATAGGTGCAGAGGCGGCACCCCCAACATTCGCCTGACTTCCAACAGCTAAAAAGAAAAAAGGCGCTTTAATAATTTTTGCTACAAGGATTAGTAATCCTGCATGGATACTCATCCAAACAATTCCAATAATAATTAAACCCCAATTATCAAAAATCATGGTTAAATCCATTTTCATTCCAATGGTAGCAACCAGTACATAAATTAAAACACTTCCAATTTTACTAGCTCCTGCTCCTTCATAATTTTTTGCTTTAGTGTAGGATAGTAAGACGGCCATAATTGTAGAAATACTAACTAACCAGAAAAATTGAGATCCTAGGAAAGTAAATATATTTCTTGTAATTTCAGATGAAATACCACTAATAAGACCTTTAAAAAAATCTGCTAAAAAACTTGCTGCAAAGTGTCCAAAACCAACCGTACCGAATGCAATGGCCAGAATAATCATATAATCTGTAAGCGTTGGGGTTTTTTTTATTTTTTGAGTGAAAGAAATTACTTTTTCTTTTAATTCTTCAATAGCAGAAGTGTCTGCTTTAAGCCATTTATTGATGGCGTCTTTTTTTCCAATACCAATTAGCAAAATTGCCATCCAAACATTAGCAACAACAATATCCACAAAGATCATTCCTCCATATTTTGCTGGATTGTATTGATAAATTTCTAACATAGCAGTTTGGTTTGCACCACCACCAATCCAACTTCCCGCAAGGGTAGAAAGACCTCGCCAAACCGCATCAAAATCTCCACCACCAACAGTTTCTGGAGATACCAAAGAAATAAGTAATATGGCAATGGGGCCTCCAATAATAATACCAACAGTACCTGTGAAAAACATAATTAATGCTTTAGATCCCAAATTAAAAATAGCCTTTAAATCTATACTTAAGGTCATTAGTACTAGCGCAGCAGGTAATAAAAATCTACTAGCTACATAGTATAATTGAGAACTTTCTTTTACAATTTCACCGCTAGCATTTGTAGTTTCCCATTCCGTCGCAATAGCGCCTACGGTTGTGAAAATAGCCGGTATAAAATAGGCCATAAAGAGACCAGGTACTATTTTGTAAAACTTATGCCAAAAACCACTTGTTTTAGCTTCTGTATAGAATACAAAACCAAGTGAAATCATTAAAATTCCGAATACAATTGCATCATTGGTAAAAAGAGGTTGTTCCATAATTTTGATTTTAGCTAAAGTACTAAAATAGCAGCATAAAAAAAGCGAAGTTGAAAAACTTCGCTTTAAGAATTAAAACTTCTGCACTTCTTTAAAAGGAGAAATACGAATAGTTTCTACTGTTGTTTTATACGCCTTCCAATCTGTCTCAAAAAACGCATTAGTTTGGCTTATTGCTGTCTCTAATGCCTTTTTATATTGGCTAATTAATTGCTTTTCAGTAGTTGTTAGATGACCAAACCTACTCCCAACATATCTTCTTGCAGAGGAGTAACGTCTGCTTACGGTTACTTCTGGGTTCCTAGTAATTCCTTGGCGTTTGTCTATACTTCCTATATATACAGCAATAAGCTTTTCTATTTTTTTGATAATGTCTTTAGATGCATTAATTTGATTTTTGTATTTCTTTTTGTCTTCTTTGGTCAGATCTTTCTTAAATGCAGTAGCCGTATTTTTACTTTCTACCAATTGTTTTACAGCATCTGCCATTAATTGCTGATCTTTTTCCATGTCTTTACTAGCATTGTAGATTTCTGTCATGGCATCTGTGGACATCTCCAATCTTGGATCAAACTCAACTTTTATGCTACTTTCTGAAATTTGATCTCCAAAAGACATTTTTAAGTTATAGGTGCCGGGTTTTACAGAAACACCTCTAGGCTCATTGGTTCTTTTTCTTATTTTTCTTGAAGGTCTGTCTGCACCTTTTTCGTTCATATACCAATACATTCTATGAATTCCATTCTCTTTTGGGGCTTTTTGGTGTAAAGTTCTAATTAAACGAGCACCCTCAAAAATTTCTAATTTTATAGAATCAAATTTCACCTCAGAGATCAGCTCTTTTTTAATAAGAGGTGCTTCTGTTTTTTTAGCTCCTTTTCGTTTCTTTTTTCTTGCAGTCTCCTTTTCTTTCTTCTCTTCTTTAGCTGCTGGTCTGTTTATGTAATATGAAATCATGGCTCCAGACCGTTTGTTTTCTCCATTAAATAAGGCATCACCTCCAAATCGACTTCCTGTTGGTTGTTGATAAGCAGCTTGGTATGCCGTTGGCGGAGTAAATAACTGTAGGTTTTTAGCAAGTACATTGCCATTAGCCATAGCACGAAGTGGTCTAATATCATCTAAAACCCATGCTGCTCTTCCAAAAGTACCAATTACTAAATCATGTTCTCTAGGTTGTATCACCAAATCTTTTGTAGAAACTGTTGGGAAACCAGCAGTCCATTTCATCCATTGGTTTCCAGCATCTAAAGAGATATACAAACCATCATCTGTTCCTAAGAAAAGTAAATTAGCGTTAATAGGGTCTTCAACAATACTTAAGGTGTAGCTTTTTACGTCATTTTCATCAACAATACGAGACCAGGTAGTACCGTAATCCTTTGTTCTGTAAGCATATGGTGTAAAGTTAAAACGCCTGTAATCATTTGCTATTAATAGAGCTTCTCCTTTGTTTTTGTTGGAAGCTTTTATTTGTGCTATCCAACTCCCTTTGGGTAATCCTGGAATGTTAGCACTAACATCTCTCCAGGTTGAGCCACCATTTCTAGTCATATGAACTCTACCATCATCTGAACCCGTCCACAACATATTTTGTTCAACTTCAGAAGGTTCTATCACTAAAATAGTGGTGTGGTTTTCTGCACCAGTTGCATCCATGGTTAATCCACCACTTTCTGCTTGCTTTTGTTTCTCTTTATCATTGGTAGTTAAATCATTTGATATGATAGTCCATGTAAGTCCTTTGTCTATAGATTTGTGAACAAATTGGCTTCCAAAATATAAAGTGCTATTATCAAATGGATCCATATTAATGGCAGCATTCCAATTAAAACGAAGGGCTACCTTAGGGTCAGGGTGTGTTGGCTTAACAGAATAATTATTTCCTGTGATGTGGTCATATCTTACTACAGAGCCCTGCTGACTCATAGACCATCCATAGCGAGAATCATCTTTGTCTGGGACTACATCAAAACCGTCTCCAAAACTAATTTCTTGCCAATATGAATTTCT
>TARA_B110000008_G_scaffold177042_1_pt1 | contig 38389 bp, 27 predicted proteins | sample TARA_B110000008 | Tara Oceans TARA_B110000008 (sample SAMEA4396496) | marine metagenome | biome: Westerlies Biome; feature: [DCM] deep chlorophyll maximum layer (ENVO:01000326); material: water (ENVO:00002006), including particulate matter (ENVO:01000060) such as... | depth 40 m
AAAAAATGATATGAATTTGAAAATAAAAATGAACAATGTCTTGTTCTTAGATATTGAAACAGTTCCGCAAAAAGAAAATTGGTCTGAGGTACCAAATACAACGCAAGATTTATTTGCAAAAAAAACTGCCTATCAACGTAAAGAAGAGTTTAGCGCAGAAGATTTTTATGAACGTGCTGGAATTTGGGCAGAGTTTGGTAAAATTATCTGTATTTCTGTAGCGTATTTCACCAACAATAAGCAAGAAAGAAATCTGCGAGTTACCTCTTTTAGTGGAGATCATGAAAAGCAAATCTTAATAAGTTTTAAACAACTCTTAGACACACATTTTAATAAATCGTATCATGTATTATGTGCTCATAACGGTAAAGAGTTTGATTTCCCTTATATCGCAAGAAGAATGATTGTAAATCAAGTAGAATTACCTTCTAAACTAAATTTATTTGGTAAAAAACCTTGGGAAGTTCCTCATTTAGATACTATGGAGTTGTGGAAGTTTGGAGATTATAAACATTACAGCTCTTTGCAATTGTTAACCTCAATCTTAGCAATTCCGTCACCTAAAGATGATATAGATGGGAGCGAGGTTGCCAATGTTTATTATAAAGATAAAAACTTAGATAGAATTGTAAAGTACTGTGAAAAGGATACCATAGCTGTTGCACAACTATTAATACGTTTTAATAATGAAAAGCGTATTGAAGAACATGAAATTATTAAAGTTTAACCCTCTAGTTTCATAGATAGTTCAAGCCATCGTTCTTCTTTTTTATCTAGTGAAATAATAATGTGCTGTAGTTCTTCGGATTTTTCTTTTACTTGTTCATGTGAGATTTCTTCATCCATAAAAGAAGTTTCAATTAATTTCTTTTTTTGGACTAATCTTTCTATATCTTTTTCTAAAGAACCAAATTCTCGTTTTTCTTCAAAGGATAGTTTTATTTGGGGAGGTTTTTTCTCAGGTTGTTTTTTTTCAACCTTCACAACCTTTTCTTTAGGCTTAGAATCTTCATAAGTTCTGTAATCTGAGTAATTCCCCGGGAAATTTTCAACAATTCCATCACCTCTAAAAACAAATAAAGAATCCACTATTTTATCCATAAAATACCTATCGTGAGAGACTACAATTAAATTTCCTGGAAAATCTAGCAAGAAACTTTCTAAAACATTTAAGGTAATAACATCTAAATCATTAGTGGGTTCATCAAGAATTAAAAAATTCGGGTTTTGAATTAAGACCGTACAGAGATATAATCGCTTTTGTTCTCCCCCACTTAATTTTTCAACAAAATCATATTGTTTTTTCTTATCAAAAAGAAAACGTTCTAATAATTGAGAAGCAGAAATTCGTCTTCCTTTAGTTAAAGGAATTTCTTCGCCAAATTCTTTAATTACTTCAATTACTTTTTGGCCTTCTTTTACAACAATTCCTTTTTGAGTATAATAGCCAAATTTTACGGTTTCACCAACTACTACTTTTCCTCCATCAATTGGCTCTCTATTAGTGAGTATATTTAAAAAAGAGGATTTACCAGTCCCATTTTTCCCAATAATTCCAATGCGTTCTCCTTTTTGAAATACATATTCAAAACCATCAAGAATTTTTAAATCACCAAATGATTTTTTTAATTTGTGAAGTTCTATGATTTTACTTCCCAAACGTTCCATGTTTATTTCTAGCTGAACGGTATGATCTTGTCTTCTTTTATGCGCTTTTTCTTTAATTTCAAAAAAATCATCAATTCTAGATTTAGACTTTGTAGTTCTCGCTTTAGGTTGTCTACGCATCCAATCTAACTCTTTTTTAAATAGATTTTTTGCTTTATTTGTTGAAGCAGCTTCTTGTGAAATTCTTTCTTCTTTTTTTTCTAAATAATAAGAATAGTTTCCTTTGTATTTATAGAGCTCACCATGATCTAATTCTATAATTTCATTACAAACCCTTTCTAGGAAATAACGATCATGAGTTACCATAAATAAGGTTATTTTCTCTTTCTTAAAGTAGTCTTCAAGCCATTCAATCATTTCTAGATCTAAATGATTAGTTGGCTCATCTAAGATGATTAAATCAGGTTTATTTATTAGTAAAACAGCAAGACTTAGTCTTTTTTTCTGTCCCCCAGATAGCTGTTCTACCTTGAGAGATAAATTGTTAAGTTTCAATTTTGACAACACTAATTTATATTGAGTTTCAAAATCCCAAGCATTATTTTGATCCATTAAGTCAAATGCTTTTTGGTAGTTTTCAGAATCTTCAGGGTTTTCTAGTACTTTTTCATACTGTTTTATGATGGGTAAAATTCTATTTTCAGTAGCAAAAATAGTTTCCTCGATGGAAAGATTATTGTCGAAAATTTGATTTTGAGATAAGTAAGCAACTTGAATATCTTTTCTTTGAATAACCTGTCCATTATCTGGAGTATCTAATCCTGCAATTATATTTAATATCGATGTTTTTCCTGTTCCATTCTTTGCAACAAAAGCAATCTTTTGGTTTTTATTGATTCCAAACGATAGATTACTAAATAATGTTCTATCTCCGTAAGATTTGGAGATGTTTTCTACTGAAATATAATTCACAAAAATAAATTTCGACAAAGGAACTAAAAAATCTCGACTACAACACTTTGGATTTCATTTAATTAAGGTGAGATAATTTAGTACTCATAGCTTTCTAAAGTTTTTAGATTGATTTTTTTTCAATATGATTAATAATAGGAGCTTGTTTTAAAAAGTTGAACACGAATTTTATAAGATAAGGTTATTTTCATATTACTAAATAACTTATGAATAATGATTAGTTCAATATTTATTTTTATATATTTCAATCACCCTTTAGTGCGATGTGTTTTCTTGTATTGGGAGGATGCATAAATTAAAATAAAGTTTTATTTAGTAGCATGTTAAAAGTGAATCAACTTACAGTAAAATTTCCTTCTAATAAACAAGAGAATGTTGTTGTTAAAAAAATCTCTTTTCAACTAAATAAAAATGTAATTATTGGTATTGTTGGTGAGTCAGGTAGTGGAAAATCAGTTACTGCATTAGCCATTTTAGGCTTATTACCCAAAAGTTCTAGTTTAGAAGGTGAGATTTATTTTAATAATAAAAATCTTCTTAAAACCACTGATACTGAATTTCAAAATATAAGAGGTAGAAAAATAGGAATGATTTTTCAAGAACCTATGAGTTCTTTAAACCCTACTTTGACCTGTGGGAAACAAGTTGCTGAAGTTTTAAAACATCACACAGATTTAAATAAAAAAGAAATATATGACGAAGTTATTGCTCTTTTTGAAAAAGTGAAGTTACCGAATCCAAATAGAATTTTTAATTCTTATCCCCATCAAATAAGTGGAGGGCAAAAGCAACGAGTTATGATTGCAATTGCGATAGCATGTAAGCCAGATTTATTAATTGCAGATGAACCAACAACGGCTTTAGATGTAACGGTTCAAAGAGAAATAATATTACTTTTAAAAGATTTACAAAAGCAAAATGATATGAGTATCCTTTTTATATCTCATGATTTATCTCTAGTTTCTGAAATTGCTGATGAAGTTATTGTAATTTATAAAGGAGAAATTATTGAAAAAGGATCTACAAAAAATGTTTTTTACAAACCACAAAAAGAATATACTAAAGGCCTTATTAATTCCAAACCTAGTCTTGAAAAGCGGCTAAAAAGATTACCAACTGTTGATGACTTTATCAAACAGGATTTTACTCCTAAAGTTTATACTAAAAGCCAAAGAGAACAATTTCATCAAAAACTTTATAATTCAAAACCATTACTGGAAGTAGTGAATCTAAAAAAATATTTTAATAACAAAAAGTATTTTTCTAAAACTCCGACTATTAAAGCAGTTGACGATGTATCATTTAAATTATATGAAGGAGAAACATTAGGTTTAGTTGGAGAATCTGGTTGTGGAAAGACTACACTGGGGAGGTCAATTTTACACTTAGAAGAAATTACTTCTGGACAAATATTTTATAAAGGGAAAGATATTACAGTTCTTTCAAAAGCAGAGTTAATACATTTGAGAAAGGAAATTCAAATTATTTTTCAAGACCCATTTTCTTCTTTAAACCCTAGACTATCCGCAGGGAATTCAATTATAGAACCAATGACTGTACATAGGATATTACCATCATATCAAGAACGAAAATTATACGTTTTAGACTTGTTAAAAAAAGTTGGCTTACAGGAAGATCATTTTAACAGGTATCCTCATGAATTTTCGGGTGGTCAAAGACAAAGAATAGGAATTGCCAGAGCTATTGCATTAAAACCAAAAATCATTATATGTGACGAGTCTGTTTCTGCCCTAGATGTGTCAGTTCAAGCTCAAGTATTAAACCTATTGAATGAATTAAAAAAATTGTTTGATTTCTCATATATTTTTATTTCACATGATTTATCAGTCGTTAAATATATGTCAGATCAGTTGGTGGTTATGAATCAAGGTAAAGTTGAGGAAATAAATGATGCAGATAAAATATACAAGAATCCAAAATCTAATTATACAAAGAATTTAATCAATGCAATTCCTAAAGGGAGTTAACTTTCTATCTTTCTTTAAATATGATCAATAATTGGTATATTGCTGTATTCTAAAACAAACACTTAACTTAATGAATATTATAGTACCTATGGCCGGAATTGGGTCTCGTTTAAGACCTCACACGTTAACAATTCCAAAACCCCTAACAGTAATTGCAGGTAAACCAATTGTACAAAGATTGGTAGAGGACATTGCTTCTGTTATAAGCCAGCCCATAGAAGAAATAGCTTTTATTATTGGACCATTAGAAAAAGGTTTCCCTAGGGATACAAAAGATAAGTTGTTAAAAATAGCAAATGAAATAGGGGCTAGAGGCTCTGTTTATGTTCAAGAGGAAGCCTTGGGTACTGCGCATGCAATTTTTTGTGCTAAAGATTCATTGTCTGGACCGTGTGTAGTTGCGTTTGCAGATACGTTATTTAAAGCGGATTTTAAATTAAATGTAGAAGTTGATGGGGCTGTATGGGTAAAACAAGTGAAAGACCCCAGTGCATTTGGAGTTGTTAAATTAAAGGATGGATATATTACTGATTTTATTGAAAAACCAACAGAATTTATATCAGATTTGGCAATCATAGGAATTTATTATTTCAAAGATGGTAATCAATTATCTCAAGAAATACAATCTCTCTTAGAAAATGATATTAGACAATCAGGGGAGTTTCAATTAACTGATGTTTTAGAAACATTAAAACATAAAGGGGCTAAGTTTTTATCTAGAAAAGTTGATGTTTGGATGGATTGTGGCAAAAAAGATCCTACAGTAGACACCAATAAAAAAATATTAGGATTTGAAAACGAAAAGCAGAACACTTTAGTTGCTAGTTCAGTAGTTTTAGAAAACTCTGAAATCATAGAACCTTGCTATATTGGAGAAAATGTAGTTTTAAAAAATACGACAATAGGGCCCTATGTTTCAATAGGGGAAAATAGTTTAGTTGAAAATTCTAAAATTAAAAATTCTTTAATTCAAAAAAATGTTCAAATTTTTAATGCTATACTAGAAAATTCAATGATAGGGAATCATGCAAAGTTCAATGGAGCATATACTTCTGTCAGTATCGGAGATTATTCTGAACTAACATAAAACAAATTATGAAAAATAGTATTCTATTTCTTTTGTTTTTAGGGGGATTTCTCTACAATCCTTTTTTTTGTTTTTCACAAGGAAGTATTCCAATCACTGAAAATATAACTGAGAATAAGGAAATAAAATTTCAAGAATATTTTTTTAAATCTCTTTCAGAAAAGTCAATTAAAAATTATCAAAAGGCCATAGAAAATCTTGAGGTATGCAATTCAATTATCCCCGAGAATAAATCTATTTACTTCGAGTTTTCTAAAAACTACTTATTACTAAGTAAAACGATTGAAGCAAAAATATATATAGATTTAGCATTAGGGTTCGAACCAAATAATATTTGGATGTTATCTCATTTAATTGCCATTCAAACAAAAGAGAAAAATTTTAAGGGTGCAATAAACACTCAATTAAAATTAATTCAGCTAAACCCAAAATACCGAACTGAATTAGTTCGATTATACTATTTGGATGGAGATTATGTAAAGGCTTTATCTCTAATCTCTATATTAGAAAAAGAAAAAGGGTTAACTAAAAACTTGAAACAGTTAAAAGATACCATAGAGCTTATTCAAAAACCAAAAATAGATAAAGTATTTGATGATGATTTAACTACCCTGATTTATAAATTTGAAAATAATAAACCATCTTTTTCGAATTTAAAAAAAATATTAGAAATCGCTAGTAAAACAAATACTCAAATATATTTTAAATATAGTAAGTTAGCAATTAATCTTTTTCCGGCACAACCATTTTCATATCTTTTTATGGCTAATTCACTAAATTATCAAAATAATTATCATGAAGCAATTGAGGTTCTAGAAACTGGAATGGATTTTGTCTTTGATAATCCTGTGTTAGAAAGACAGTTCTATTCTTTATTAATAGAAGCATATACTAATTTAAATAACGTAAAAAAAGTTTCAGAGTATAAACAAAAACTAAAAAAAACATAAAATATAGAATGAAAACAGGAAATTTTTTAGTCCTTTTCTTACTATTGTTAGGTTCTTGTAAAAGCAAAAAAAACATTGTAGAATCAGGAGGTTTAAAAGCATTGTCAGTAAAAAAAATAATAAAAAAGCACAATGCAATTTCATTTAATGCAAAAACACTAGAAGCAAAATTAAAAATTAACTATTCTGATAATCAGAATGGGAAAAGAAATCGAATAAGCTTTAATGTTCGTCTTCGCATGCAAAAAGATTCTGTTATTTGGATGAAAGGGTCCTATTCGATATTAAGCGCTTTCAGGGCAAAAATAACTCCAACGACTTTAAGCTATTACTCACTCATAGATAAAAAATATTTTATAGGAGATTATAGTCTTTTAGAAAATATTCTCGGCACAAAAATCACTTTCAAACAGCTTCAAAATTTATTACTTGGAGAAAGTATTTTAGATTTAAGAAAAGAAAAATACTTATCAGAAATAGATGATTTATTTTATAGATTAACTCCTAAAGAACAGCAAGGACTATATCATATTTTCTTTTTCTTTGATCCAATTAATTTTAAATTAAGAAGTCAGTTATTGCAGGTCACGGGTGAAAATAAAACTTTACAAATAAGTTATAATAATTATATCAATTACAATTCACAATTGATTCCTAAAAAAATTATAATTAATGCCAGAAAAACAGATCAATATACCAATATTAATATTGATTTTAAATCAGTAATTTTAAACAAAAAAATTAGTGTCCCTTATAGAATACCATCTAATTATAAACCTATAAGACTCTAATGATTAATTGCCGTTTCATACCTTTTTCACTATTTCTAATTTTGACAGTTTCCTTAGTTGCTCAAAAGAAATCTAGAAAGCAGTTAGAAGCTGATAGAAATAGAATAAAAAAAGAAATTAAAATGGTAAATAAATTACTATTTGATACCCAAACAAATGAAAAAACAGCGCTTGAAGATTTAAAAGATTTGAATCATAAAATCACAACTAGAGAAAAATATATCAAAAACATAAACTTAGAAGTAAAAATTTTATCTAATGAAATAGTTAATCAAATAAGAGATATTGAAAATTTGGCTAAAAAATTAATGATACTTAAGGAAGATTATGCAGCTATGATTTATAAATCATATAAGAGTAAATCTCAACAAAGTAGAGCAATGTTTTTATTTTCTTCTAAAAGTTTTTATCAGGCCTACAAGAGGATTAAGTATATGAAACAATACGCATCTTTTAGAAAAAAACAAGGAGAGGAAGTTTTAGTATTGACCAACAAGTTTATACAATTAAAAGATTCATTATTAGTCCAAAAGCAATTAAAAGATACTCTACTATTCAACGAAAAGGAGCAGAAAATAAATATAGAAGAAGATAAATTAAATCAGCAAAAATTAATTTCTCAGATAAAAAAGAAAGAAAAGAAATATAAAAAAGAGCTTCAAATAAAACAGCAAGAAGAAAAAAAAATATCTGAAATAATAGATAAAATAATTAAAGAAGCTATTGCCAAATCTAATACTATAAAAGGAGTTAATAAATCCAAAGAATTTTCACTAAGTCCAGAGTCTAAAGCACTAGCTGAAAGGTTTGAACAGAATAAAGGTAAGCTCCCTTGGCCTGTTGATAGTGGACTAATTGTTAGACGATATGGAAAACAACCACATCCAATTTATCCAGGCAACTACATTAATAGCACAGGAATTCATATTGCAACTAAAAAAGGGACTAATGCTGAGGCAATTTTTAACGGAGAAATATTAGCAATACAAACTCAATCTGAAGGGAAAAAATCAATTTTAATTAGACACGGGTATTATATTTCTGTGTATAATAATTTGGAAAGTGTCTATGTAAATGATGGAGATAGAGTTTCAACCGGTCAAGCATTGGGTAAAATCTTCACTGATAGAATTACAGGTAAAACTAAACTTATTTTCGTATTGTCAAAAAACACTACCAGATTAAATCCTATTAGTTGGATTTTGAGAAAATAATTGTATTATTTTTTATTAAAGTTTAGAGTGTCTATGTTAAGAAAATTTTAATTTTTAGAAATTATTATGTAAACAAAGCTTTTAATTCAGTAGCTTCATAAGGCTTCATTTTCCCTGCTAAAACTAAACTTAGTTGTTTTCTTCTTAAAGCCCCATCAAAACGTTCTTTTTCTAATGCTGTTTCTGGCAATATTTGATCTATCGCAACAGGCTTACCAGTTTCATCAACAGCAACAAAAGTATAAATACCTTCATTAACTTTAGTTTTTAAACCAGACTGTCGATCTTCAATCCAAACATCTACATATATTTCCATTGAAGACTTAAAAGCTCTAGAAACTTTAGCTTCTATGGTAACTACACTTCCAACAGGAACGGACTTAGTAAAAATCACATGATTAACTGAAGCAGTGACCACAATTCTTCTTGAATGGCGTCGAGCAGCAATACTACACGCTCTATCCATTCTAGCTAAAAGTTCCCCTCCAAAAAGATTGTCTAAATAATTTGTTTCTCCAGGTAATACAAGATCTGTCAATATCGTTAACGATTCACTAGGTGATTTATGTTTCATTAGAAGATTTTATAAAAATAACCATCACTAAGATTGGTCGTAGATTATTTTAGAAAATTTAAATGTATTATTTAAATTTCTTAACTAACAACCAAGCATCTTTAGAATCTATTTTTCTAATAGAAGCAAGACTTTTAAAGGCATCTGTTTTTTTATAGAAAGAAGCATAGGCTACTTGTGTTAGACCCCACTTATTTTTTCCTAATATGCTAGCCTTAAACCCTTTTGCGTTTAGTTGATTGACTTTTCTGTGGGCATTTTCTATAAATTGAAATGCTCCAGCCACAACATGATATGATTTTAAGCCTTCTTTGTCAACATTTAATTCGATAGTTGTTAAAGGATTTTCTATCACAAACGTAGCAGATTGTATTTTATCCTCTAATTGCTTTTGATTTTTAACAAAGGATAGTTGTTCTTGTTTGTTTTCATAACCTATCCAACCAGTATAACATATAGACAATAGAATTGCAGCAGAAGCTGCGTATTTTATAAATACAGGAATCTTTCTAGGAGTATTTTTATTTGAGTCAAATAAGACGACACCATTTTCAGTTCTTTCAATTAAAGAAGATTTAATAGAAGTTAGCCCAAATGAATATTTTAAATAGTTGATATTTTCACTTGGATTAAATATTAATTTATTTTTATTATTTAAAGAAAATGCACCAACATTAATGATTTTCAGAGTTTCTTTTTTTATTGTCGAATTCCATAAAGAAACAATTTCGTTAATTTTAATATTTGCTTGATCAAAAGTAATACCCTCTGAAGAAGCTATATAGTTTGCTAATAACCCATCATTATGCGTTAGGTGAGGGTTAAATCCTACTCGTTTTGATGGAGGGGAAAACGTGTGAGAACTTTCATGAATTTGAGCACTTATTTTATTAGTTATAAAACCGCCAAAATTTGGCACAATCACGCAATCATATCTATACAATAATTCATTTATGTAGTTTGCTATTGCCATCATAACAAATATAAAAATTTTAATAAAAGAAGTAGTATAAGTCTTAAATAATTATCAACAATTAATTTGTATATTTAAAATAAAAAAATTGCGTTTTGAAAGAAGAAGAACTCTTAGCGCTTCTGCGTTTGCAGAAGACAAAATCTATTGGTGACATTCTAGCAAAAAAACTTATTGCAACTGTAGGTAATGCTGCTGATATTTTTAAAGAAAATAAAAAAAATCTACATAAAATTAATGGAATCGGTAGCTATGCTATTAAAAATTTATTAGATGATTCTCATCAACTATTAGCAGAAAAAGAACTTTACTATATTAATACCAATAATATAGAATATTCTTGTTTTTATGGGAATGATTATCCAAAAAACTTAAAACATTGTATCGATGCTCCTATTTTGTTTTTTAAAGATGGGAATATTGATCTTACTAACGAAAAAATTATTTCTATAGTAGGCACTAGAAATATGACAAATTATGGGAAAGGTTTTTGTGAAAAATTCATTCAAGAATTATCCGTTTATAACCCAGTTATTATTAGTGGTTTTGCATATGGAATTGACATTTGTGCTCATAAAGCCGCAATGAAATACAATCTACAAACTATAGCAGTCTTAGCTCATGGTTTCCAACATGTATATCCAAAGGGTCACAAAAAATATGTACAAAAAGTAAATCAAAATGGTGGATTTATTACCGAGTTTTTTCATAATGATTTTCCTCTCCGAGAGAATTTTTTAAGAAGAAATAGAATTGTAGCAGGAATTTCTAGAGCAACAATTGTTTTAGAATCTGGTTCAAAAGGAGGTTCTTTAGTAACTGCTGATATTGCTAATTCGTATGATAGAGATGTTTTTGCACTACCAGGTAAAGTATATGATAAAATGAGTAAAGGATGTAATGATTTGATCTATAGAAATAAAGCACACCTTTTAAAATCATCTGAAGATATTGTAAAAATGCTCAACTGGGATATCTCAACAATAACACCTACAACAAATTTATTTCAAACAAAGTTGTTAATAAACTTGACTCATGATGAACAAAAAATCGTTAATTTTCTAAAAAATAAAGGAGAGCAATTGTTAGATGTTATTGCTTTGGAAACAGATGTTTCAGTATATGAATTGGCGACTATATTGTTGAAGTTAGAATTAAAAAACATAGTAAAACCTGTGCCAGGAAAGATGTTTAAATTATGTTGAATACAAGATTATACATTACATTTGATTGTAATTTTTGATAAATATGGCGGTAGTGAAAAAAATAATGTCTAAAAAAAAACCAACATTTCCTGTAAACAATATGCTTGGAATGTATTTAAAGAAATACAATAGAAATGTAAAAATTCCTATTTTTTACGATGATTTACTACGTTTTCAGGGCTCTGTCGTAGTGTATGATAAAAATGATGAAGATACACTTTGGATAAGGACTTATTATTCTGAATATGATCGAGAAGAAATTGATAATAATTTAAAAAAAATATACACTATTTTACATTCAGATGGAAGTTATGAGACTATTCCATTTTTAAATGTAGATGCTATTGATTACTGTACTTTTGGTAATTCGAAACCATTTAGAGTTAAAATTAGAAATATTTTAAATGATAACTACACCTATTTTTATGTAAAAAAAGCAGATGCTTCCCGTATTTATGGTTTAGAATTAGAGCATATATTATCTCCCCATAACATGAATTTTTTAGTACACAAAGACACCTTAATTGAAGAACATATTGCAGGAATTCCTGGAGATGATTTCATCAAATATTTTTTACCAAAATGTACAGAATCAGAAAAATCTCAAATAGCAAAAGAATTTGTAAAATTTAAAGAACGCTGTTTAGTTCGATTATTAGGAGATATGAGATCTTATAATTATGTGATTATTCCAACTCATGATTTTGACCAAATTATTTATAAAATAAGAGCTATCGATTTTGATCAACAATCTTTTGAAGGAAATTTAAAAGTTTATAACCTTCAATTTATGAGAGAAAATTTTAAAATTATTGAAATGATGAGTAAAAAATTAGATAATAACTCGATAACTCAGTATAAGTTGGAGGAGCGTTCTTTTATGGCTAAGAGAATGATTACATCTCCAAGAAGAGCCACTCGTCTAATTAAATGCATGAAAAATGATACGATTTCCTCTCCTAACAACGTTGAACTTTTAAAAAAACATTTAATTAAATATGTTGGTGATGTTAAGTTCAAAGAATGTCAGAATATGGGGGAAATTTTAGAAACAATTCTAGTGTTTGTAAAACGTAATTACCAAGATGTACTTACTAAATAATTAGCTTATTTTTTAGATGCTTACTTTTCATAAAATAGTTCTATTAATATTATATTTTTTGTAATTTTTTTAGTGCTGTTTCCACAGAATCTATTTTTATAAATGTAATCAATAATCTTAAACCATTGTTGGTTTTCTTTTCTTTCATTACACAGCTTTTAGGATTTTGTTGTACATGTTTTAGTACTTTAGTAAATGCTTCTGTTTGATAAAAAGAACTTTGTTGATCAGCAATAAAGTAACCAATCATTCTTTTTTGTTTTAGAACAACTTTCTCTAGTCCTAATTTTTTTGCAAACCATTTTAAACGAACACTGTCTAACAAATCTAAAGCTTGAAAAGGGAGTTCTCCGAAACGATCAATCAATCCTTGCTCATATTTTTCTAATTCTTCAGGAGTTTCAATTTTAGACAACTCATTGTATAGATTTAAGCGTTCAGTTATTGAATTAATATAATTATCAGGAAATAAGATTTCAAAATCAGTATCTATTTGAACTTCTTTTATAAATTCTTTTGGCTTGGTTTCTTCTGCATTGTATAATTCTTTGAATTCATTTTCTTTCAATTCTTCAATTGCTTCGTTTAAGATTTTTTGATAAGTTTCAAAACCGATATCATTAATAAAACCACTTTGCTCACCACCCAATAAATCACCAGCTCCTCTGATTTCTAAATCTTTCATTGCAATGTTAATTCCACTTCCTAAATCAGAAAATAATTCTAGAGCTTGAATTCGTTTCCTTGCATCATCAGTCATCATGTGATATGGTGGAGTAATGAAATAACAAAATGCTTTTTTGTTGGATCGGCCAACACGACCTCGCATTTGATGTAGATCTGATAAGCCAAAATTATTTGCATTGTTTATGAAAATAGTATTCGCATTTGTTACATCTAATCCACTTTCTACAATTGTAGTTGAAACTAGCACATCAAATTCATTATTCATAAATCTAAACATTAAACTTTCTAGCTTTTTACCTATCATTTGTCCATGACCAATTCCAATATTAGCATTTGGAACTAAACGTTGTAATAACCCGGCTACTTCTTTAATATTTTCAATTCTATTATGAATAAAAAATACTTGCCCTCCTCTAGAAATTTCATAGGTAATTGCATCTCGGATTGTTTCTTCGCTAAAACGAATTACTTGGGTGTCAATTGGGTGACGATTAGGCGGAGGAGTTGTAATGATTGATAAGTCACGGGCTGCCATTAAACTAAACTGTAATGTTCTTGGGATGGGAGTCGCAGTTAATGTTAGTGTGTCCACATTCTCTTTTAAGGTTTTTAATTTATCTTTGACAGCAACTCCAAATTTTTGTTCCTCATCTATAACTAATAAGCCTAAATTCTTAAATTTTATTCTTTTATTTGTTAGTTGATGTGTACCGATAATAATGTCAATACTTCCGTCATTAATTCCTTCAATTGCTTCATTCCTTTGTTTAGTAGTTCTAAAACGATTTAAATAATCAATCCTAACAGGAAAGTTCTCTAGTCTTTTGGTAAATGTCTTAAAATGTTGAAAGGCTAAAATAGTTGTTGGAACTAAAATTGCAACCTGCTTTCCATTATCAACTGCCTTAAAAGCAGCTCTGATTGCAATTTCGGTTTTACCAAAACCAACATCTCCACATACCAATCGATCCATGGGTTGCTCTTTTTCCATATCAGATTTTACATCTTGTGTAGCCTTAAATTGATCTGGTGTATCTTCATAGATAAAACTTGCTTCTAACTCATGCTGAATGTATGTGTCTGGTCCAAAAGCAACTCCTTTTTGTAATCTTCTTTTGGCATATAATTGAATTAAATTGTAGGCAATTTCTTTGACTCTTTTTTTAGTTTTTTGCTTAATTTTCTTCCAGGCTCCAGAACCTAGTTTATACACTTTTGGTGGTTTGCCGTCTTTTCCATTAAATTTTGAAATCTTATGTAATGAATGAATACTCACATACAGAATATCGCGATCACCATAAATTAATTTAATAGCTTCTTGCTTTTTACCCTCTACATCAATTTTTTGTAACCCCCCAAACTTACCAATTCCATGATCTATATGAGTTACATAATCGGAAATTTGAAGATTGTTAATTTCTTTTAAAGTGATTGATTGTTTTTTTGCATACCCATTTTTTAATCTAAATTTATGGTAGCGTTCAAAAATTTGATGATCGGTATAGCAGATAATTTTTTCTTCTAAATCAATAAAACCCTCATGCAGAGGGAATACAATGGTTTGGTAATGAACTTCTTTTTTTGAGTCTTCAAATATATCTTGAAAACGCTGACATTGTTGCTCGTTGGCACAAAAGATATAATTTGTAAACCCTTTATTGTGATGTTCGTTTAAGTTGTCGATTAATAAATCAAATTGTTTGTTGAAAGAAGGCTGAGCTTTTGTTGTAAAGGCAATAAGATCTTGATTTCCATACTTGTAAGTATCTAGGCTAGCTACTGTAAATTCGTTCAACTGATTTTGAATGAAATGACCATCACAAAATAAATCTACTGGTTTTGAATGATTAAGATCTTTAGACAGCTTATCAAAAACTAACTCAGCCTTGGCAAATAGTTTGTCTAAATTCCCGGCTAATAGTTCTCTATTTTTAGCAAAAACAATAGTTTTTGATGATATATACTTTAAAAAGCTTTCTCGTTTTTCTTGAAGTGTTTTGTTTTCTACGTTGGGCATGATGCTTGCTTTTCGTAGTTTTTCTTTTGAAAGCTGTGTTTCTATATCAAAAGTTCTTATACTATCTACTTCATCACCAAAAAACTCGATTCTGAAAGGCTCGTCATTAGAAAATGAAAAAACATCAATGATTCCACCACGAACAGAAAAATCTCCTGGCTCTGTTACAAAATCAACACGGTTAAAGTGATATTCAAACAATACTTCATTGACAAAATCTAGCGAAACATTCTCAGAGACAGAAAGTTTCAATGTATTTTTCTCTAACTCTTTTTTTGTGACTACCTTTTCAAATAGTGCTTCTGGATAGGTTACAATTATAGCAGGTTTTTTTCTTGAATTAATTCGATTTAATACTTCAGATCTTAAGAGAACATTTGCATTATCTGTTTCATCAATTTGATAAGGCCTTCTATATGAGCCAGGATAAAAAAGTACATTTTTATGACCTATTAAATGTTCCAGATCATTTAGAAAGTAAGCAGCTTCCTCTTTGTCATTTAAGATAAGGAGGTAGGTTTTATTAACTTTTTTGAAAGTCTCTGAAATAACAAAAGACAACGAAGATCCAACCAAATTTGTAATCTGAAAATGGTTTTTATCTTGTTGTATTTGCTTTAAAACTTCTAAGCTCTTTGCAGATTTCGCATACTGATTAACAATCTCTTGTTTACTCAAATCAACTATTTTTTTGTAAAGATAAATTCTATATAGTAAAATATTGGTTTATAAATTGAAAAAATAGTTGATTTGAGTAAATTTTGATTGAATTAGTTTACAGCTTTCGTCCATGAATTATTTATGTTAGTCCCTGGAAAAGGAGAAACCCTTGAGGACGAAAAAACAACAGTTTTTGCTTTGCGAAACCTCAAACACGTTATTAAATAAAAGACTAGTCCCAATTTTTTCTAAAAAATAGTGTATCGCAAACCTAGAAAACCTCTTATCCCTTGGTTTGAAGCATATACATAGCTTGGGTCAAATGTTAAACCATATGGATTGTTTGGGGTTAATAAAGCTTGTCCGTTTGAGTCAAAAATAACTGAAGTATCAAAAGGGTCAAAAGCTCTAGCAATACTATTATTTACTGGTGTGAAATTTAAAAGATTTTTTACGCCCCCATAAAGTTCCCAATTATCTCCCAATTTTTTTGTTATTTGAATGTTTTGAATACTAAACCAAGGGGAGCTTTCTTTTCTTGGATCAGTGTCGCTTAATCTCGGGAGTCGCATAGGGCCATAAGTATTCCCAGTATAGTCAATTTTAATTCCATTACTTTTAAATCGATAAGAGATGCTCCAAATACCACTAAAACTTTCGGTTAATAATTGTTGTTCTTTTAAGCCATTCTCAGTAATTGTTACATCCATTAAAGTAGTCCCTAGATTGATTGTCAATCCATTTTGAAAAGTAATATCTGAATTAAACGAAAGTCCTTTAGAAATTGAGTATCCTTTTAGATTTGTATATATAATCTTATTAGGATCAGTTTCATAATCTGGTAAAATTCTATTATTAAAATAGGTGTAAAAAGCACTTGCATCTAGTGTGATAAAAGTATTTTTAAAAGTCATTTTTTTAACAAAATTAATATTTGTATTCCAAGAGGTTTCAGGTGATAATTCTTCTTCAAATTCAACTTTTCTAGCTCCAGTTAATGCTGCATGATCTTCAGTAAAAACATTGGCAACTCTAAACCCATTTCCCACACTAAATCTCAAAATATTTTTATTGTCATTTGAATTCCATTTATAGTTTACTCTTGGAGAAAAAATACTTCCATGTAAGCTGTTAAAATCATGTCGTACTCCTAACAATATTTTATTTCTTTTATTGATGCTAATTTCATCTTGGAAGAAGATTCCAGGTAGATGCATAACAGAAGGTTTATTAGTTATTCCATCATTTTCAAAAGTAGCAAATGTATTGTCATCGTATGAAGTATACCTGTAGGCTAAACCTATTAAAAGATCGTGAGTTTTTTTAATTTTTTTATTGAAGATAAATTGTCCAAAAGCAATAAATTGGTTCGCATTGTAAGAGTCAGTTCCATAAAAAGAGTTTTGATAATGTCCGTTTGCGCTAAACTGCAAACTAATATTTTCTAATGAAGGGAATTGATATGTGCCAAAAGTTTCCCACCTGCTAGTGAAGATACTTTCGCCATAAACTTCATCTGACCCTCTAAAACTTTTGTTCCAATTCGTTTCACCACCCCAACGATCTTCATATACATAACGAAATGCAACCGTAAACAATTTATTTGTTTTACGTTCAAAATTTAACTTGTTAAATATTGAGATTCTATTTTGTAATGTTAAATCAGTAAAATTATCACCATTATTGTCAATAATACTTTGATAGTTAAAGTAATTAATCCCCATCAATCCTTCTGTTTTTTTGGAAGCTTTGTATCGAAAACCAATATCAGAATTCACTTCTCCCCATGAGCTTGAAAAACTATCGACAAACAATTCAGGTGAATTTGATGGTTTTTTTGTGATAATGTTTATAATTCCTCCTACAGCCTCGGATCCATAAAGTGTCGAAGCCGGACCCTTAACTACTTCAACTCTTTCAATTAAAGCTTGTGGTATGCCAGTCAAACCATAAACAGTTGAAAGACCACTAACTATAGGCATGCCATCAATTAAAACAAAAGTATAGGGTCCTTCTAATCCATTAATATGTATATCTCCAGTATTACAAACATTGCAATTTAATTGAGGACGAACTCCATTTACATTTTGTAAGGATTCAAAAATTGAAGGGGTTGGATTTTTTTTAAAAAAACTTTTACCATACACATCAACCGGAACAGGGCTAGCAGATTTAGTGACAGGTCTAAGGGACCCAGAAACTACAATTTCATCTAAAGAATTTTCAGAAGTTAATAAGAAGTTTTGAATTATTTTTTTGTTTTTAATGAATATTATTTTTACTGATTTTGTTTTATAACCAACACTACTTATTACAATAGTATGAGTTCCATCTGGAATATCATTAATTTGATAAAGTCCATTCTCATTTGAGGAAGTACCTAGCTTTGTGTCTTTTATATAAATATTTACATAAGATAGAATCCCTGAATTATCAAATACCTTTCCAGATAAAGTGTTGTTTTGAGAGTAACAATTGATTGATATTAATAGAAATAATGCAATTTTTAAATAAATGGTCATTAGTTTTTTGATAATTTTTGACAAAAATAAATAAATTTTTAGTTTGAACTAAAAATTTATTTAGAAAATAAAAAAAGTTTATATTTGCGTTGTTATTCTATATATATGTTTTCACTATCTGAAGAGAATTATTTAAAATCTATTTATCATTTAGAGACTCTTTCTGGAAAAGGAATTAGTACTAATGCAATTGCTAATAAATTAAATACTAAGCCTTCTTCCGTTACTGATATGATTAAAAAGCTTGCCGATAAAAAAGTATTGGTCTATAAAAAATATCAAGGAGTAACGTTAACTAGCTTTGGGAATAAGTCAGCTACAGGTATTATCAGAAAACATCGTCTTTGGGAAGTGTTTTTAGTGAATAAGTTAAATTTTTCTTGGGATGAAGTTCATGATGTTGCAGAACAATTAGAGCATATAAAATCTGCTAAATTAATTGACGAATTGGATGCTTTTTTAGGATTTCCTAAAAAAGATCCTCATGGTGATCCAATCCCAAATAAAGAAGGGAAATTTCACAAGATTGAAAAAAGATTATTATCAACTCTAGAAGAAAATCAGTCTGGAATATGTATCGGAGTAAATGATTCTTCATCAGAATTTTTAAAATATTTAGACAAATATCAAATTTCTTTAGGTCAAGAAATTAAGGTTATCTCTAAAGAACCCTTCGACGGATCTTTTCTCATTTTAGTTAACAAAAAAGAAATTACTATTTCATATAAAATATCTAATAACATTTATATACAATCATGAGTATATTTGATCAATTAGTTGAATTTGGAAAGGAACATCCAATTTTGTCTGCTTTGTATGCCTCTTTATTTACTTGGGGTTTAACAGCTTTAGGAGCTGGTTTGGTTTTTTTCTTTAAGAAAATGAATAGAGCTGTTTTAGATGGAATGCTAGGGTTTACTGGAGGTGTAATGGTTGCTGCAAGCTTTTGGAGCCTTCTAGCCCCCGCTATTAAAAATAGTCCAGGAGAAGGTTTTCTAAAAGTATTGCCCTCAGCAATTGGTTTTGCACTTGGAGCATTGGCCTTATTTGGGATGGATAAAATCTTACCACATTTACATATTAATTTTAAAGAATCTGAGGCAGAAGGAGTAAAAACAAGTTGGCATAAAACTACACTTTTAGTACTAGCAATTACCTTACACAATATTCCTGAAGGTCTAGCTGTTGGTGTTTTATTTGGTGCAGCGTCCACTCTCGTAGGAGTAGAGCAAACTGAAATGATTATGGCTGCAATTTCTTTGGCAATTGGAATTGGAATTCAGAATTTCCCTGAAGGGTTTGCTGTTGCAATGCCTTTGAGAAGGCAGGGAGTAAGTAGGTTTAAAAGTTTTTGGTATGGGCAATTATCTGCAATTGTAGAACCTGTAGCAGCAGTTTTAGGCGCACTTGCAGTTTCTTTCTTTACTCCAATATTACCATATGCACTAGCGTTTGCTGCAGGTGCAATGATTTTTGTAGTCGTAGAGGAGGTAATTCCAGAAACGCAAAGAGATAAATACACAGATATTGCTACTCTTGGTTTTATAGGTGGATTTATTGTGATGATGTCATTAGATGTAGGGATGGGCTAGCATCATTAATTATACAAAAAGCCAAACAGATTCTGTTTGGCTTTTTGTATTTTGCAATAAAATATTTTTGTGCAAGAAGAATCTACTTTTCAAATTTATAATGCCTCCGCAGGAAGCGGTAAAACTTTTACTCTAGTCAAAGAATACCTGAAAGTAGTTCTGGTAGAGGATGATATTTTTGTTTTTCAAAAAATTTTAGCAATTACTTTTACCAATAAAGCAGCTTCAGAGATGAAACAACGTGTTTTAAGTAGTCTAAAAGAATTTTCTGAAGGCAAAAACTCACACCTCTTTACTATTATTCAAAAAGAAACTGGACTTGATACTTCAGTAATAATAAAGAAAAGTAAAAAAATATTGCAAGTCATTCTTCAAAATTATGGAGCATTTCATATTACCACTATAGATAGTTTTACCTTTAAAATTATTAAGAGTTTTGCATACGATCTTGGAATTAGTCAGGGTTTTGAGGTAGAGATGAATACTCAAGATCTTTTGAACAAAGCTGTAGAGGTTTTAATTTCTAGAATTGGAACAAATGAAGAATTAACTAATACTTTAATTGAGTATTCTTTAGATAAAGTAGATGATGATAAATCTTGGGATATTTCTAGAGATTTATCTGAATTCTCAAGGATTCTCCTAAAGGAACAAGATATTGCTCATTTCAGAAAATTAAGTGATAAATCGTTACAAGATTTTAAACGAGTACAACAAAAATTACGTGTTTATCAAAAAGAAGTTATTGCTAAGATGTCATGTATTGGCGAAGAAGCGCTTAAAATAATTGAAAATAAGTCTTTAGAATATAAAGATTTTTATAGATCAATGCTTCCAAATCACTTTTTATCATTAATTAATAAAACTGAACTCACAAATTTTTTTGATCAAAGTGCTCTCAAAAAAAGAATTGATGAGCAAATATTTTACTCAAAATCTAAATCTGCTCACACCATCGCTCTTATCAAAGATATTTTACCGGAAATTTTAAAATTATATAATGAGTCAGAGGTACTTTATCAACAACTGGTACAAAACAAATTGATTCTAAAAAGTATTATTCCATTAGCTGTTTTAAATAACATTAATCTAGAATTGACAAGTATAAAAGAAGAAAATAATATCCGATTAAACGCAGAATTTAATCAATTAATTTCTGATAATATTCAAGAGCAGCCTGCTCCATTCATATACGAGAGGATAGGTCAGAAGTTTCTACATTATTTTATTGATGAAATGCAAGATACATCTGTTTTGCAATGGAAAAATTTGATTCCATTAATAGCAAATTCATTAGCTCAAGAAAATACAAGTTTGTTATTGGTTGGAGATGGGAAGCAGGCAATATACAGATGGAGAGGTGGGAAAGCAGAACAATTTATTGAACTAGGCTCAGAAAATGAAGTATCTAAAAATATATTTTTAACACAAAAAAAGGTAAAAGAATTATCTGTTAACTATAGAAGTTTTAGCGAGATTGTAAATTTTAATAATTCATTTTTTCAATATATTTCTAAGTTTATTCAAAACCCCTCCTATGCTAATTTATATTTAAATAAATCATATCAAGAAGAAAACAACAACAAAGGCGGCTGTGTAAGTATTTCTCTTTTAGAGAAATCAGATGATACAAAAGAAGAAGATTTAAAATATGCAAAAAAAGTATATCAAGTTATTCAACAATTAGGGTCAGAAGTTTGTTTAGGATCTGTTTGTGTTCTGGTTAGAAAGCGAAGTGAAGGAGTTGTTATTGCTAATTATTTGTCAGAAAACAATTTAGAAATTGTTTCTTCAGAAACGTTATTACTAAACAACAGTAAAAAGGTAAATTTTATTATCAGCTTCTTAAAATATACTTTAAATTCAAATGATAAAGAAAGTTTATTAGATGTTCTATATTATCTTTATTCGCATCTTCAAATTTCAATTGATAAACATGCTTTTTTTATTGAATTTCTTGGGCTTGAGTTTCAGGAAGTTGTTGAATTACTTAAAAAATACAATTGTAGTTTTGATGTATTAACTTTCAATCAACTTCCCTTGTATGAAAAAGTAGAGCATATCATTAGATCTTTCAGATTACAAGGTAAAACAAATGCATATATTCAGTTTTTTTTAGATGAGGTACTTACGAACCAACAAAAAAAGTCAAGCATTCAAGATTTTTTAGACTTTTGGGAGCTCAAGAAGGAGTCATTAAGTGTGGTTACCTCTGAAAATCTAAATGCAGTAAAGATCATGACCATTCATAAATCTAAAGGACTAGAGTTTCCAATAGTAATTTTCCCCTGTGATTTAAATATTTACCATGATATAAAGCCAAAAGCATGGCTAGAAAACGATCTTAATAATTTTCCTAAAGTCCTGGTATCTTTAACTAAAGAGATTCAATATGCAAATAAAAAAGGTGAAGAAATTTATAATAAAAGAAGAGAGGCACTAGAATTAGACAGTTTTAATTTATTATATGTTGCTTTGACTAGAGCTGTTGAACAACTTTATATCATAACAGACAAGAAGTTAAAAAAAGAAGGGGTTGAAGATTTTAACTTCTACTCAGGAATATTTATATCTTTTTTAAAAGAAAATAAATTGTGGATTGAGGATAAGAATGATTACACTTTTGGCTCACCAGTAAAATTAATAAAGGTTACTGATAAAGAAACCGCTAGCAAAATTCAGGATACTTTTATTAGCACCCCATGGAAAAATCATAATATAAATTTATTAGCAAATTCATCAACCTTTTGGGGTTCAAAAAGAGGTGATGCAAAAGAATATGGAACTCTTATACATAAAATATTATCTGAGATTATTACTAAAGCTGATGTTTGTCGGGTTGTAGAAAAGTATGTTCAAAAAGGAGATTTACATCATGAAAAGAAAAATCAACTTCAGCAGTTAATCTTAGAAATTATTTCTCACGCTAAGCTAAAATATTATTATTCAGAAGATGTAACTGTTTATAATGAAAGAGATGTATTTTATAATAATCAAATAGTTATTCCTGATAGATTGGTTTTTGACGATCAGAAAAGAGTTGCAATCATTGATTACAAGACTGGAGTTTCTAAAGAAGAACATTATTCTCAGCTAGAAAATTATGGAAATGTTTTAGAATCTTTATCATATTCAGTTGATAAAAAAATTCTTGTTTACATTAATGAAACAATATCTGTAGAAGAATTGTAAAGTATTTATATCTCAAAAACAAACAAAAAAAATAATATAATTTTTACATACTGAGAAATAAAAGAATATTTAGATAAAGCGACTACTTGATTATTAAAATCGGAATGCAACATTAAATAATCTAATTGTCTAAAAAACAGATATTTCATAATTTTTTTGTAGATTTATCTTTGTAAATAGTAACAAAGAAGTTATTTTTGCCGAAAAATAAGATATAATTAAATTAAAATTTTTAATAATGAAACAAATTAAATTAGCTATCATAGCAATCTTTACGTTGTTAACAGTTAGCATCGTATACGCTCAAGATGCCAACAATCCCTGGGCTATTTCTGTTGGAGTAAATGCTGTTGATGTTTATTCTCCAGGAGAAAATCACTCTAGTGTTTTTAATGATTTCGGAGGAGTTGGAGATTGGAATGTTTTACCACAAGTATCTCGAATATCAGTTGAGAGATATCTGAATGATGGTTTTACCCTTCAAGTAGCCGGTTCTGTCAATAAAATAACCAATGTTGTTGTGCCTGATGATGCAAGTTTAATTCATACTTCAGTAGATGCCAACCTTAAATTCAATCTTGATGGATTAATGAATTTGTTTGGTGCAAAAACACAATACTTCAATCCATTTCTTTATTTAGGAGGCGGTTATACAGCTCTTGATGGAGAAGGAGAAGGAATGCTTAACTACGGATTTGGATTTAATATCTGGGCTAATGATACATTTGGTCTTGTTTATCAAGGTGGTACAAAGAAAAACTTCTCAGGTATAGTACCTACACATTTTCAACATTCTTTAGGAGTTGTTGTTAAATTTGGAGGGAAAGATACTGATGGAGACGGAGTCTATGATAAATTTGATGCTTGTCCTGAAGTTGCAGGTTTAAAGGAATTTAAAGGTTGTCCAGATTCTGATGGAGATGGAATTATCGATGGAGATGATGCATGTCCAAATGTTGCAGGTCTAGCTATATTAAATGGTTGTCCTGATGCAGATGCTGATGGAATTGCAGATAAAGATGATATGTGTCCAAACGATAAAGGAACGAGTGCTAATAACGGGTGTCCAGATTCAGACGGTGATAGCATTGTAGATAAAGATGATAAATGTCCAGCTGTTTCTGGACCGAGTGCCAACGGAGGATGTCCATGGCCAGATACAGATGGTGATGGTGTATTAGATAAAGATGACAACTGTGTTAATGGGGCTGGTCCTGCATCAAATGATGGATGTCCTGAGCCAATAATCACAGAAGTTGCAGAGAAAAAAATTGGAGAGTTTGCAAAAACAATCTTATTTAATTCTGGTAGATCTACATTTCTTCCTGACGGTTCTGTTAAATTAGATGGAATTGTTAATCTTATGAATGAATTTTCTAAGGCTACATTTTCAATAGAAGGCCATACAGATAGTACAGGAAGCAAAGCTTTAAACCAAAAATTATCTACTAAAAGAGCTGCTACAGTTCAAGATTATTTAGTAAAAAATGGAGTTGATGCTTCTAGATTAGAATCTTCAGGTTTTGGAGAGGATAACCCTATAGACAGTAATAAAACTAGAGCTGGAAGAGCAAATAACAGAAGAGTTGAAATTAAAGTTACTAACGAGTAATTTATTAAAACAATATAGTAAAAAAGCCTCATCAAAAGATGAGGCTTTTTTTTTGAATTCTTTTACAAATATTACAATTAAAAACTTTTCATCTTCAAGTAATTAAATTACCTTTGCCCCCTAAATTAAGAGTGTTTTTTGGTCTCTTTAAAAGAAATTAATTTAAAGTAAGAATAATGTCTACAATAACAGGAAAAGTATCTCAAATTATAGGTCCAGTAATTGATGTTGAGTTTAACTCTGACACTGCTGAACTTCCAAATATTTATGATTCGTTGGAAATTAAAAAAGCTGATGGTTCTATTTTAGTTTTAGAAGTTCAACAACATATTGGTGAAGATACCGTTCGAACAATTTCTATGGATGCAACCGATGGCTTAAAAAGAGGACAAGAAGTTGTCGCTACGGGAACTCCAATTCAAATGCCTGTGGGTGGGGATATTTATGGGAGATTGTTTAATGTAACTGGAGATGCTATTGATGGGTTAGGAGATCTACCTAAAGAAGGTAAAGCTGGTCTTCCGATACACAGAGCAGCTCCTAAATTTGAAGATTTATCTACTTCTACAGAAGTATTGTTTACAGGAATTAAAGTAATTGACCTAATTGAACCTTATTCTAAAGGAGGTAAAATTGGATTATTTGGTGGAGCTGGTGTAGGTAAAACTGTATTAATTCAAGAGTTAATTAATAATATAGCAAAAGGACACGGTGGTCTTTCAGTTTTCGCAGGTGTAGGAGAAAGAACAAGAGAAGGAAATGACTTATTAAGAGAAATGTTAGAATCAGGAATCATCAAATATGGTGATGATTTTATGCATTCTATGGAAGATGGTGGATGGGATTTATCTAAAGTAGATAAAGCTGGAATGAAAGACTCTAAAGCAACTTTTGTATTTGGCCAAATGAATGAACCACCAGGGGCACGTGCAAGAGTAGCATTATCTGGACTAACCATTGCAGAATATTTCCGAGATGGAGCTGGAGAATCTCAAGGAAAGGATGTTTTATTTTTCGTAGATAATATTTTTCGTTTTACACAGGCTGGTTCCGAAGTATCAGCTCTTTTAGGGCGAATGCCTTCAGCGGTTGGTTATCAACCAACATTAGCCACAGAAATGGGAGCAATGCAAGAGAGAATTACTTCTACTAAGAAAGGTTCTATTACCTCTGTACAAGCAGTATATGTTCCTGCAGATGATTTAACAGACCCAGCACCAGCAACAACGTTTGCTCACTTAGATGCAACTACAGTTTTATCTCGTAAAATTGCTGAGTTAGGAATTTATCCAGCAGTTGATCCATTAGACTCTACTTCTAGAATTTTAACTGCAGAGATTTTAGGGGATGAACATTACGATTGTGCTCAAAGAGTAAAAGAATTATTACAGAGATATAAAGAGTTACAAGATATTATCGCAATTTTAGGAATGGAAGAATTATCTGAAGAAGATAAATTAGCTGTATCTAGAGCAAGACGTGTGCAACGTTTCTTATCTCAACCCTTCCATGTTGCTGAACAGTTTACTGGTATCCCAGGAGTATTAGTAGATATTAAAGAAACAATTAAAGGGTTTAATATGATTATGGATGGTGAGTTAGATCATTTACCAGAGGCAGCATTTAATTTAAAAGGGACGATTGAAGAAGCAATTGAAGCTGGAGAGAAAATGTTATCAGAAGCATAATTAAAACATATACTATGCATTTAGAAGTTGTATCACCTGAATCTGTTTTATTTTCATCTAATGTAGATTCTATATCTGTACCGGGGACAGATGGAGAATTTCAAATGTTAAACAATCACGCGGCCATTGTTTCTAATCTAAAAGAAGGTACTGTAAAAATTCATGTTCACACTCAAGAACATCTTCAATTAGATGATCTTCATAGTAAGATTGTTAGTCAAGCAGACGATGATAAAGTTTTAACAATAGAAATTAAATCAGGAACAATTGAAATGAACGACAATAAAGCAATCATTTTAGTTGACTAATATATACCCATACATTAAAAATAAAAATCCTGAATAATATATTATTCAGGATTTTTATTTTTAATGTAAATTTCTTTTTTAATTTCCAGTAACTTTTACATTATCAACTTGGAATGTAGTAGTTACTCCACCATCTCCTCCAACATATTTAAAGGCAACATGAACTTTACTAGATAGACAAGAGATATTGATTGATCCTGAACTGGAGAAGTTATTGTACCCTGACGATGGACCCGATGATAAATTAGCATCTAATCTTAACCAAGTGGCTGTAGTTACATCACCGGTAAAATCAGAAGATACATAAGTTGAAAGAGCGGCTCCATTGTCATATCCAGTATTTGTTTCAAAAGATAACTCCTCGTCTGTGGTAGTGTCTAAATCAATTTCTGGAGTTACTAACCATACTTCTAAAGGCGATTCATTGCTATTATAAGCAGAGATTTGCAAATACCTGTTACCACTATAACTTCTGGAAGAATACATAGTGCTCCCGCCATTTACATTTACATTTGTCCATCCTGCATCCGTTATTCCACTAGAAGATGTAATACTTTCAAAATCTTCATTAAGTAATTCAATACTTCCACCTACACTTCCAGTTCCACAATCCAATACAGGAGGGTCACAACGTTCGGAGTCATTAAATTCTATATCTGATGGAGTATTTATAATAGCGACTAAAAACTCTGATCTATAGTCTTTAGATAAAACAGCAGTAAAAATTCCTTTTCCAGAAGGAACAACATTAGATTTAAAGCTAGCAAATGTACTCGTTTGAAGTGGAATAGTTTTTTCTGTTTCACATTCAAAAATAGTTCTGAAACCATCAAATTCATCATCTTGTTCCCCAGCAAAAGTTTTTCCTAAATCAGATTTAGCTATCTGAGCAGAAGATAATTGAATCATGGTATTGATGTGATCTCCGGTAATATCTGCTAAACTAATGTTTGCAGGAATGATTTCGGCAACTGTTGCCGATCTAAAAATATGTTTATCTATAGATGTAGATGGAATATCATCTACTTGATCACCGTCTAAAACACCCAAAACATATTTTCCAGGAACATCATTGGTAGGATTTATATAGTTTGCACTTTCTCCATCATCATAAGACACAGTTAAGCCATCTAATTTTACATACACTTTTCTACCTAGATCATAAGTTTCGCTTAAAGAAGTTTTATTTAAAATAATTTCTATTCCTGCAGTAGCGTTTTCTGCTTTATCTTGAATAATAATTTTTTTATAAAAATTTCCTGCTGCATCAGTTGAAACAACATATCCTTCCACTATAGTAGGGTTATCTAGATTCTCATAAAAAGTATAAATTAAATCACCGCTTGAGTTGTATTCTTGCTTTAAGGCATTTTTTATAGCTAAAATATTTGAATTTGAGATTATATTAGGCTCTTCTACTGTTACATTGGGAACATCAAAGTTCCCATCTTCTACACAAGAGAAGATTGTGATGGCTATCAACAAAAATGTTATAATGCCATAAAATTTAGTTGTTTTCATAAGTATCTATATTAATATGTTTTTTCTATGTTTTTAAAATCTATAATTAAGGCTTAAAAAATAAGTGGTTCCTCTACCAAACCAATATTTGTTACCAAAAACAGGGATATCTAAGGCCTTATCTTCCCTAAGTTGTCTATAATTTGCATTTCTTCCTTGTTCAAAACCTCCTGATTTGTATTTCGTATTGAATAGGTTTCCAATGCTTGCAAATAAACTGATGTATTGATTACCTATTTTCCATGATTTTCCTCCAATCATATTAACCACCATATAGTCGTCAAATCTTTCTTGTTGTAATAGTTCTCTGGCGATATTTTCATCATAGTCATTAAAAGGAATTCCTCCATCATCAGCAAAATTAGAGGTTCTAGTTAGTGGAGCGATATCTACATAAACATTATCAAAAAAGTTAGCCGTTGCACTAACAAACCAATAATCAGGATCTCTATATTCAAACCCAAAAGAATACGCTGTTTGTGGACCAGCGGCTAATTTGTAATTTTTTAAATTTGAAACACCAAAATCCTTACGCCCATCAACAAAACCAGCATCTTGAGACCTAGTATTATTTTCTGTAGTTAAATACAAATTAGGATTATTATCATAGGTATATTGCCCCAGATTACCAGCAGCTTTAAGCTTTATAGTAGGGGTAACTTGTGCTTCTATACCGAATTCAGCCCCAAAATGTTTTTTGTCAATTCCAGATAAAATTTCTTGAACAAATGCTGTATTATCTCCTCCAATACCATCTGCAAAGAAAAATGAAATTTCTGTTGCATCTTGTATTTTTGTATAATAACCTGTTAATTTGGCTTGTACAATTGGGCCTCTGTAAATATAACTCGCATCAGCGGAAAGTACTTTTTCACTGGTTAAATTTTCTACAGTATTATTATTTTCTCTTGAATTTGAAAAGGAATTTCTTAAGTTAGGTGCTTTAGTTAAATACCCTGCATTAAGATCAAAGATATGTCGTCCAGATAGTTTATAGGTCATTCCTACTTTTGTGCCGTAGTTTGAAAAGGTTAGTTCTTCGGACTTACCATATGAATTGTCAGCAAAACCACCATTTTGAAATAAGCCATCTCTTTGGTGAGATGTATTAGATATAGTTGTACCGAGGTAAAAATCTACTTTATTAAATTTAAATTGTCCTTGAACAAATCCATCAATAACATTTGAATACAAATTAAAATTATATTTAAATGCATCTCCGGCACCAACAATATTTAATGGATTCAATAAATTATTTTGTTTTTCATTAAAAGATTCCGCAAAAGAATCTGCATCTAAGTAACCTTCCCCTCCTAAAAGGTCTATAATTTCTGCAAAGTTTTTAGAGGTTAGTTGAGTATATTGTATTTTTGCATTCAATTTAATATTATCAGATAGATCTTTATTCAATATGGTATTAATTGTAAATTGAGTATCGTCATTTCTATCTTCATATAATACATAGGAAGAATTCCCATTATTATCAGGATTTAAATTTGCATTGTACAAACCATTCCAATTCAATTGACCATCATTTATGAAAGCTTGCTCAATTTCATAGATATTTGAATACCCTTGTCTTAATCCGTAACTAGGTAATTTCTGATAATATGTTGGGTCTGGGTTAGATGCTCCTAGGTTAATGATGTATGGATTTCCTTCACCATCAATAGCATTACCATCAACTTTGGTTCCATTATTGTCAATTCTGCTATTTCCAATTTTACCAGTTTGATAGGAAGCATTTGTGTTTAGTAAAGTAGTCTCGTTGATATTCCAATAATGATTTAACATCAATATAGGCTCAGAAACTTCTTTTATACGCGAGTTTCTAATTTTACCATCTTGAGAACCCCAATAAGAATTATATTGAATCCCTCTGAGATCAAAAACTTCTTGAGTTTGTGGAGCCGACTTACCCCTTCTGTTAAAGGCAGTAATTGATGTAAAACTTAAAGTGTGCTGATCATTAAATTTTTTCTCTATAGAACCAAAAAAAGAATTTGCATTATACATAGTACCATCAACAAATCCTTCTCTTCCTTCTCTTCTACTGGCAGCAATTGTATATGCCCATCCATTTTCTGATAATCCAGAAGAATGCGTTGCCATCACTCTATGAGCATAACTTCTATTTGAAGAAGCGTATGAGATTCGGGTACCAGTTCTTTGTTCTGAGGGTCTGACGTTAATATTCGTTGAACCTAGAATCCCTCCAAATGTATAATCAGAGGCTCTTAATCCATTGCTAAACTCTTGATTTCTTAAAACATCATTTAACCCACCCCAATTACTCCACTGTGGTCTTCCATTATAGAGTTTATTCATTTCAATTCCGTTAATAAGTACTTTTCCATTTTCAGAATCAAGTCCTCTAATTCTAAAAAATGAGGAGCTAAATTCAAAAGCTGCTGTTCTAAGGTAAATATCTTGTGAAGCTTGAAGAAGTCCAGAGATATTATCTGCTGCACTAGTATCATCATTTAATTCATCATCAGTTAAGGTTACTGTACTTAAATCCTCTTCTTCACTTAAATCTTCATATAACAAAATTGTTCCAAGATCAACAGTCATACCAGAAAGTTCAACTGGGAAATTTTGAGTTTCGTACCCTTTAAAAGAAATCTCAAGAATATAAGATCCGTTTGACAAGTTTTGAAGAATAAAAACACCGTTTTCGTTTGTAAGAATACTAGCCGTATTCTCTTTAACTTTAATAGCTACCCCTTTTAGTTGATTGTTTTCATCGCTATCTACAACAACTCCTTTAATTATATTTTGAGCAATTGAACTGAAGATGACAAGAAAAAAGAGTATTGAGGTTGTGATAATTTTTCTCATTGAATGCTTGGTTGTTTTAAATTAAATTTTTGCAGAAGCAATATCAAAATTACCAAAATTTATTGATGTAATTGTAAAAATTATAATATTTAACTGATACCTACAGATTAGTTCTTTATGTTTGTACTTTAAACTATTCTCATATGAAAAAAATATTTTTATTAGTTACGATATTTACTTTTTCAATTGCCTATAGTCAAAATAAAAGTAAAAAATATAAAATTAGAACAATTGCCTTTTATAATCTTGAAAATTTATTTGATACAATAAATGATGTGACAAAAAACGATGAAGCTAGCCCAATGATGGAATTGAAAGAAAATAGGTCTAAAGTCTATTGGGATAAAATTGATAAATTGGCAACTGTAATTTCTCAAATTGGTAAAGATAAATCCAACACAAGCCCCGCAGTTTTAGGAGTTTGTGAAGTGGAAAACAGAAGTGTATTAGAAGATCTAGTGAATTCAGCTAAATTAAAATCTAAACGCTATGAAATTATACATTATGAATCACCAGACAAAAGAGGAATAGATGTCGCTCTTTTGTATCAAAAAAGATATTTTAAACCCACGCATCACCAATCTTTTAACCCAAATATCTATAGAGATAATAGAAAAGTTTATACAAGAGATCAATTATTAGTTTCAGGATATCTAGATGATGAATTAATTCATATTATTGTAAATCACTGGCCCTCTAGAAGTGGAGGAGAAATGAAAAGTAGGCCATCAAGGGAAAAAGCAGCTTATCAAAATACTAAGATTATAGATCAAATCAAACAAAAAGAGGAAAACCCTAAGATTTTAGTTTTGGGTGATTTTAATGATGATCCAACTAATAGTAGTTTTAAAAAAGTACTTAAAACAAAAGGTAAAAAGAAGGATGTTGTTCAAGGAGATCTGTATAACCCTTTTGAAAAAATGTTCAAAAAAGGGTACAATACAGGGGGGTATAGAGACAATATCAGTATGTTTGATCAAATTGTTATAACCTCAGCATTATTAGACAAAGGAGAAAAAGATTTTTCTACATATAAAATGTTCAATCCAGCAGTATTTAACAAAAGTTTTTTAACAAATAGTAAAGGAAGATACAAAGGATACCCTTTTAGAAGCTTCTCATTCGGAACCTATACAGGCGGGTATAGTGATCATTACCCAGTGTATATGTATTTGATTAAAGAAAAATAATAATTTTATGTCACAGTTTTTTTCAAGTCTTTCAATAGTAACTGTATAGAAGTTCTCCCATTCCATTCATTTTCATCTAAACTATAAGCTACATCAAAATCATTTTTGATGAGCTCTATTTTGTTTCCCATTCTAAAACCAATGGCATTGTAGGTTTTATGATCAGCACCATAAATAATATTTAATTTAAGATGACTTTTATCTGATCCAACTATTTTCCCATATCCATTATCTCTTACAGAACTAGTTGAAAAAACTGGTTTCATGTTTTGAGGGCCAAAAGGTCCCATTTGTTGAAGAACTCTAAAAAATTTGGGAGTGATGTTAGCTAATTCTAGCTCGCTATCAATTATAATTTCAGGGGTTTGTAACTCTTTTTTGATGGTGTTTTTTACGACCTCTTCAAATTTATTTTTAAAAGCAGTAAATTTTTCAGGCGCCAAAGTTAAACCAGCAGCATATTTATGCCCTCCAAACTGATCAATAAATTCTGAACATTTTTCTAGTGCATCATAGACATCAAAACCTTTAACAGATCTAGCAGAAGCAGCAAGTTTATTTCCACTTTTTGTAAAAACTAAAGTAGGCCTGTAGTATGTTTCAATTAAACGAGAAGCTACAATTCCAATAACACCTTTATGCCATTTCTCATCAAATACAATGGTTGTAAACTTTTTTTTTTCTTGATTTCTTTCAATTTGAATGATAGCTTCTTTAGTTATTTGAGCATCCAATACTCTTCTTTCGGTGTTGTAGTTGTCTATCGATTTGGCAAACTCTAGTGCTTGCTCAAAGTTTACCTCCGATAATAATTCAACTGCAGCATTGCCATGTTTTATTCTTCCTGCAGCATTAATTCTTGGAGCAATTATAAATACAACATCGGTAATTGTCAACACTTTTTTATCAATCTGATGAATAATCGCTTTAATTCCATTTCTAGGATTTGAATTAATAACTTGTAATCCAAAATAGGTGAGTATTCTATTTTCACCAGTAATAGGAACTATATCAGCAGCAATTGCTGTGGCAACCAAGTCTAGATATTGAGTTAAATCTTCAATTGTTTGACCTCTTTTTGATGCCAATGCCTGAATTAATTTAAAACCGACTCCACAACCACACAATTCATCGTAAGGATAGGAGCAATCTTTTCTTTTTGGATTTAAAACGGCGATAGCTTCAGGTATTTTTTCTCCAGGTTTATGATGATCACAAATAATAAAATCAATATTTTTTTCTGAAGCATAGTTAACTTTATCGATCGCCTTAATACCACAATCTAAAGCTATAATTAGAGAAAAATCATTATCAGATGCAAAATCAATTCCTTTGTAGGAAATCCCATACCCTTCATCGTATCTATCTGGAATGTAGGTAGAAACTCTAGGAGTAATTGTTTTTAAATAAGAGGAAACTAATGATACTGATGTTGTTCCATCTACATCATAATCCCCATAAACAAGAATATTTTCATTAGTAACGATTGCTTTTTCTATTCTAGAAATAGCAAGGTCCATATCTTTTAACAAAAAGGGGTCATAAAGATCTTCCAATGAAGGGCGAAAAAATTTTCTGGCTTCATCAAAAGTATGAATACCTCTTTGAATCAGAAGTTTAGATAATGTTGTGTCTATAGAAAGAGCTTCTGATAGTTTTTGAACTGATGTTAGATTAGGTTCTATTTTTAAAGTCCAACGCATAGCAATTTTTATTGCTTATGAAGATACACTTCTGTGGTTACTTTTGCAAATTGTCGAAACATTTCCATAACACCACAATATCTATCTACGGATAATGTGACGGCCTTATTTATTTTCTCTTCTTGTAAATCATTTCCATAGAAATGATATTCCACACTCACTTTGTGATAGTATTTAGGATGTTCATCTGTTAGTACTCCATGAACAATCATTTTAAAATCAGCAACTTCTGCTCTCATTTTTTTTAATAAAGAAACAACATCTAAACCAGAACAGCCCGCAAGAGAAGACAACATCATTGCTTTGGGGCGAAGACCTCTATTTTTAATGCCCTCATCAGGAGCATCCATGGAGATAGAATCACCACTCGGATTATCAGATTCAAATTGCATATTTTCTTTCCAGATAGTTGTAACGGTATTTGTCATAATTAATTCTTATAAATTCTTAAACTTTACAAAAGTAATAACAATGATTGAATTATATTGATCTTATTATTACACATAGAGTTAAAATAGCCTTCAAAAATTAAATTATAGAAACCATCATTTTCTTGGAGTATCTGATATATAAAACTTATAATTGATTTTCTTATCTTAATTATTAAATATTTACTGATTAAATATTTAATATCTATTAAATTTTATTATATTGTAAAAAAAAAATTAGCTAACAACGATACCTTATTAAGGTAAATCAAATTATTAATAAGTTTTTTAAAGTATAAGTTTTTGCTACGGCAACTTCTTATTGTCTCCCTATTATCAAAATTTATCATTTCCCTTTACCCTCTTATTAACTAAAAAAAATTATGTTATGATTGATTATGTACACAAAAAACATTTTTTGTTTTTAAGTTTATTTTTTGCTTCATTCCTATTTCTCAATGACGTAAATGCACAACTATTATCTGAAAAGGATAAGCAGGCTCACTTTGCTGCTGGAACTGTTTTTGGAGGGGTTGCCTATGGTTTTATTTTAAAGGAGACAGGTTCTAAAACAAAAGCACTTTTGGGAGCTATTACTACTGCCTTTATAGTTGGAACTTTAAAAGAATCTAGAGATAGCGGGCAAGATGGAAATAGATTTGACAAGAGAGATCTATTAGCTACAACTTATGGAGGAATAGCTGTGGGAGTTACTATGGATATTTTCCGAAGAAAAGGAGACAATGGTAAGCGGGTTTTTCAATTCAAGTTTAACGATAGATAAAATAGAACAAGTTAATTCGTTAAATTTAACTTTTTTAAAATTCAAAACATGCCACTAGTTAAGCCATTATCATCAGAGCACGACAAAGAAACTAAAAAACTTGCAGAATTTTTTAATGAAACTCTTGGGTTTTGTCCAAATTCAGTTTTAACTATGCAACGAAGGCCTGCTATATCTAAGGCTTTTATTAATTTAAATAAAGCGGTTATGGCAAATCAAGGCAATGTAACATCTGCTTTAAAAAGAATGATAGCATGGGTTTCAAGTAATACCTCAGGATGCAGGTATTGTCAAGCGCATGCTATTAGAGCTGCAGAACGTTACGGAGCAGAACAGGAGCAATTAGATAACATTTGGGAGTATAAAACTCACCCTGCATTTTCTGATGCAGAAAGAGTCGCTTTAGATTTCTCATTGGCTGCAAGTCAAATACCTAATAAGGTAGATGTAGAAATAAAAAAAAGGTTATACCAGTATTGGGATGAAGGAGAAATTGTTGAAATGCTTGGTGTTATCTCTCTTTTTGGATATTTAAATCGTTGGAATGATTCTATGGGGACTTCAATAGAGCAAGGTGCAATAGTTTCTGGAAATCAATATTTAGAGAGGTATGGTTGGGAAAAAGGGAAACATGAATAATATATTAAAAAAATTAGTTCAAAATTAATCTTCTAAACTTTTAAGACTTTTTAAACTATTTTTTTCGTATTCGTTGTGTATTAAAATAATAATTAGTCCATATACAACAGCTGAAACAATTAAAATATTACTAATTAATCCTGAGGTGCCAAAAGACATTCTAATCAAGATGGTTGAAACCACAAATCCTGAATTTCTTATAATTTTATGAAATTTATCAGTGTAGAAAAATGAGATGAGCAATAAGATTACATCAACTAAAATTAAGATTGTAAAAAATTGATCAAAAAAGATGTTATTAATAGAGTCAAATGATGGGGCCTCATTAGTGTTAATAGAAAACCCATTTAACCAGTTTATCAACGTATAGAATGCTATGATAAAAAATAATGGAACCAATACAACTGCGATCATTTTCTTCTTTTGAATAAAGTTTGCGATATTCAAATTATTAGGTTGTTTTTGAAATTTAAGTTTCCCTTGTTTTTGAAATTGAAAAATTAGATAAAAGAGCAGTAATGAGGCTAAAAGATCGAAGGTAAACTGAACATCACCTCCAATATTAAACCAATCTGTAGTTAATTCTAAGGAGGCTAAATCTTTAAATAATTTTCTAATTATTATTAGTGTAATGATTTCGTACTGCTTGGTGATGTAGGTGGTAAACGATCTAGGTAAATAATAGATTAATAGATACACCTCATAAATTAATATGAAAGAAAAAGGAGTATAAATTGCGGAGATAGGGTTTTCAAACAATTCAGAATCCTGTAAAAAGACACTTCCATTCAATTTGGTAATATATATAATCAATAAATGAATTAAAAAACTAGCGATAGCAATGTAAAGTATTAATTTTTCTACTTTTTGCTGAGTATTTTCTGAGAGAAGTTTACCAAATACAGATGGTACTATGTTTTTTATTCCAATCATTTATTCCTGGGTTATATTATAGTAACTAGCACATTATAAAACCTAAAGATAAAGGATTATTTTTTAAGCTTGTTTAATTTTATTTATAACAATATTACTTTATATCAAGATTGAGTTTTTCACTAGGTAATATTACCCTACTTATTTTTATTTAACTATTAATAACATAATTTATAATTTAATTTTTCATTAAATTTGAATACTCTCTTTAGATCAAAAATAAAAAGTTTTTTGATTTCTGATTTTTCTTACATAAATAAACAGTGTTATGATAATAAATAAATTTGCATTTTACAGTATTTCCTTATTTCTATTTACAATTTTTCTATCTGCCCAAAGACCACCTGCTGTTCAGCAAGATCTAATGAACTTTGAACCAGGAGAACTTATTGTTAAACTTAAAGACAATGTTGATGCAGGGGTTACCTATGCTGAAAACGGAAAGGCTGTGTCAAGTTTTAATATTGGCGAACTACTAAGTATTGAAGACAAAGTAGCCTCTTCAAAAGTGATGTTCCATCAAAAAGGAATTGAGGCCAGTATTGCAAATAGCGAAAAGATGAAAGCGGTATACATGGCTAAAGGGATGACTAATCCAAAAGATCCACTTACCATGAAAAACATCTTTGTTTTAAAAACCATTGATGAGCAAGAAAACATTTTACAATTAATCCAGCAGATTAAGGATGACCCTAATGTAGAATTCGCAGAACCAAATTACATCTATGGGATTGATGATTTTGAAGTGGGTGATATAATCACAGCAGAAGAGGCTGCTAAAATGCAACCTTCTTTAGTAATAGAGGTAAATGACCCGTTATACAGTTCTCAAACCAATATTACAACTACCAACATTGATGATGTATGGGAGCAGTACACTACTGGAGACGGGTCACAGGTAATCGCCATATTAGATACCGGCGTAGATTATACCCATCCAGATTTAGCAGCTAATACATGGATAAATGAAGCCGAACTTAATGGAGTAGCAGGATACGATGATGATGAAAATGGATATATAGATGATATAAGAGGTTGGGATTTTATAAACTTAGATAACGCACCCCTAGATGATAATATGCATGGTACACACGTTGCAGGGATTGCAGGTGCTGTTGGGAACAATGGCATCGGGATTGCAGGCGCGGCTTGGAATGTAAAGTTAATGCCGATAAAAGTATTTCAATCATCAGGTCAAGGAAATGCTACGAACATAGCAGCCGGTGTTGAATATGCAAATAGCAATGGAGCAACCGTCATCAACATGAGCTTTGGATCCTATGCAGAATCATCAACTCTAAAATTAGCACTTGAAACTGCATATAACTCATCTTTTCTTGTAGGTGCAGCTGGAAATAATGGAGTACCAATAGGACCTTGCTTATTTTGTGCTCCAATGTATCCTGGAGCATATAACTATGTACTTGGTATAGAAGACCGCCCTAGACCACCATTTGGTTATACTAACTATGATCAAGATGGGCCTATTTATACAGCATATGCAACATTACTAAATTACGAATTAGCAGCTCCAGGAACTGGAATTATGAGTACTGTGCCCAATGGAGGATATGCTACACTTACAGGAACTTCAATGGCTACACCACT
>TARA_B110000008_G_scaffold171823_1_pt1 | contig 37860 bp, 29 predicted proteins | sample TARA_B110000008 | Tara Oceans TARA_B110000008 (sample SAMEA4396496) | marine metagenome | biome: Westerlies Biome; feature: [DCM] deep chlorophyll maximum layer (ENVO:01000326); material: water (ENVO:00002006), including particulate matter (ENVO:01000060) such as... | depth 40 m
CTCTCTCAATTTTCTCAGCAGCGCTGGTGATGTATTGATCCTGTCGCTGATAAAGGGCAAGTTCTGCAGTTGTGACGTCGGTCGCTAAACCCTCCTTGCTTTTTAAAAGCTCCTTATTGCGCACCAGCATCTGCTCGGCTAATTTAATATTCTGTCCATGGACATCTAATACGCGATCAGCTGTAACAATATCCGTATAGCGGGTAGCGACTTCGGCGACTAAGTTCATCGCCTTTACATGAGTTAAAATTTCTTGGGCCGTTCCACGAAGCTTCGCGATATTCACACCGGCGAGATTGGCATCTTTGCCAAACCCACGAAGAAGCGGCTGGGTAATTGTAATTCCAGTAAAAGTCTCATATTCAGGAGAAAACAATGCATTGGCTGAGGTTCTATTTAGGGTGTTACTAAGACGAGAAAATCGCGAACCAACCTCTAAAACAGTTCCCGTCGAATATTTCTTTTTCACCCCGACTCTAGCTGTCAGATTTTCATCAATGAAAACCCTCGATTCGTTTCCCGGCAACTGAAGCCCACCAATAGCTATAAATTCCCTGGTATTTTGAGGTTTCGAGCGATCCTCATATCGAGCGAGTGCCTCAATACCCCAGCCAAACTCAGACAACTCTCTCTGAATCTGAGCATTACTTATTTTTACGCTTTCGAGCTCGCTTTTAAAATCGGCATTTTCCCGGAGGGCACGTCGAACCGAAGAGTAAATGCTCATTATCTCGGTCTCCTCCCCTTGAACGATCTGTGGTGAGAACGAGATGATGAGACTAATGGCGGCAAAACAAGATTGTAATTTCATCAGTTGGTTAAAACAATTCAGTAATCTAAATCATAAAGTCTATTCAAACTTCCTTAAAGGTTTACCATCAAACTATCTTAAATATTAGGAGGTAAGGCAAGGATTATATCAAAAGACAAATTCTTTGGCTCGGCTCCAACTTCATCAAGGAGCCTATCGCACTTTGCAAAATATTGAGTTTCCTGAGACAAAAAAGGCGCGCCATCTCAGGCGCGCCTTTTCAAAATAGATTAAGCTAAGAACAATTATTTCTTCTTGGCCTCCTCCCGCTCTTTGGCATCAGCGACGACTTGATCAGCAACATTCCTAGGACAAGGTGCATAATGCTCAAACTCCATTGAGAACTGGCCACGACCTGAGGTCATGGTCCGAAGGTCACCGATGTATCCGAACATCTCGGATAGAGGAGCCTGCGCCTTAATACGAATCCCACCAGAAGCTGAGTCCTGCGATTGAATCATACCACGACGACGGTTTAGATCACCGATCACATCACCAATGTGATCTTCAGGAGTGAAAACATCGAGCTTCATAATAGGCTCAAGAATCTGAGCCCCAGCCTTGGGAACGGTTTGACGGTAAGCAGCTCTTGAAGCAATTTCAAAAGCTACGGCCGAGGAGTCAACCGCGTGGAAACCTCCATCAGTGAGAGTCACTTTAAAGTCCAAACAAGGATAGCCGGCAAGGACACCCTTCTCAAGTGAGCGTTTGAAACCCTTTTCAACCGAAGACCAATATTCTTTCGGCACATTACCACCAACCACAGTCGACTCGAACTGGAAGCCCTCTCCAGGCTCCAGAGGAGTCAGGGTGTAGTCAATTTTAGCAAATTGACCGGAACCACCCGACTGCTTTTTGTGGGTATAACTATCTGATGTCTCCTTTGTGATTGTTTCGCGATATGCAACCTGCGGAGCACCAACATCAACCTCAACTTTGTGAGTCCGCTTTAGGATATCCACTTTAATATCAAGATGAAGCTCACCCATTCCCTTGAGAATGGTCTCACCGGAATCAAGATCCGTCTCAACCCGGAAGGAAGGATCCTCCTGAATCATTTTTCCAAGCGCGATGCCAAGCTTCTCGGCATTGGCTTTATCCTTGGGAGCTACCGCAAGAGAGATCACGGGATCCGGGAACACCATGGGTTCAAGAGTGGCGGGATTATCTTTAGAACAAAGAGTGTGCCCGGTCTGAACATTCTTGAGACCAACGAGGGCGATGATATCACCTGCTTGGGCACTATCGAGCTCAGTCCGATCATCAGCGTGCATCTCGACGAGACGCCCAACCCGCTCAGTCTTACCAGTGAAGGTATTAAGAATCGTATCACCTTTTTTCATCGTTCCTGAATAAATCCGAGTAAAGGTCAAGGCACCAAATTGATCATCCATAATCTTGAAAGCGAGTGCACGAAGTGGACCACTCGCGTCAACTGTAGCAACCTCACCAGTCAATTCTCCGTCGTCGTCAAACTCAGGTTCCGGCTCAACCTCAAGTGGAGATGGAAGGTAGTCAACAACAGCGTTAAGCACGTTTTGGACGCCTTTGTTCTTAAAGGCTGAACCACAGAAAGCCGGGAAGAAATCAAGAGCGATAGTTCCTTTTCGGATACACTTTTTGATGGTGGCAATATCAGGAATATTACCTTCAAGATAAGCCTCCATAACTTCGTCATCCTGCTCCACGGCGGTCTCGATCAACTCTTCGTGATACTGGTTACACTTATCAACTAGGTCTTCAGGAACGTCTTGAATCTCAAAGTTCTCAGGAAGACCAGAGTCGTCCCAGACATAAGCTTTCTTCTCAAGGACATCAACAACTCCCACGAAGGAATCCTCGAAACCGATTGGGAGAGTCATTACAAGCGGGTTGGCCCCAAGGACATCCTTTGTCTGCTGTATGACGCGATAAAAGTCAGCCCCAATTCGGTCGAGCTTATTGACAAAGATAATTCGAGCGACTTCGGAATCGTTGGCGTAACGCCAGTTAGTCTCTGATTGGGGTTCAACACCACCCGATCCACAGAAAACACCAACACCTCCGTCGAGAACCTTAAGAGAACGATAAACCTCAATCGTAAAATCAACGTGCCCAGGAGTATCAATGATGTTCATCCGATGATCGTCCCAGAAACATGTCGTCGCCGCCGATTGAATAGTGATTCCACGCTCCGCTTCCTGCTCCATGAAATCGGTTGTAGACTCACCGTCGTGGACCTCACCCGTTTTGTGAATTTTCCCAGTGAGCTTGAGGATCCGCTCAGTGGTCGTGGTCTTGCCGGCATCAACGTGTGCGAAGATGCCAATGTTGCGGTATTTAGTGAGGTCTGTCATGATAACTTGTCTCGTGAAGGGGCGCGTCATAATCACCAGCCCACCCTTTTGTCGAGTCTGGACCGAGACTTTTTGCGGACTCTGGACTCACCCCGCGGGCTCAACTAGCTTTAGTGGCAGCCTTTTACCCAGAACAAACAAACAATTGGACAACACCTAGAATAGCTGAATCGGCTGACTTTCAACAATTGCATATCTTAGTTTCAAGCCTACCTAATTAACTAATGACCTAGCAAGATTTCCCCCCGATATTCTCACGACTGCCTCTTTAGCTTTCGATAACGAGAAAAGCCTCTTTGCAAGGCATCAGAAAACTGAATAATTACCCTCAACTTAAAAAAAACCATGTCACATCAACCATCCGAAAAAAAATCGACCTTTTCTCGCCGTAATTTTGTAAAAAAAGGAGCGCTTGGAGGAGCTGCAGTAGGCCTTTCACCTCTTGGTGTTCCTTTGGTGAACGCAGTTGAAAAAGCCCCAAAAGGAAAGTTGAAAGTCGGGGTTGTTGGCCTTGGAGGTCGAGGTGGTGGTGCCGTCAATGACATCATGAACATCGATTCGGGCACCGTTCTCTGGGCCGCAGGTGACATTTCCAAGGATCGCTTTAAGAAAATCGAAGGGATTTCCAAGAAATTTTCAGGTCGTGTCGATACTGATGGCGGCAAGCGTGAATTCGTTGGTTTTGACGCCTACCAAAAGGTCATCGATAGCGGAGCTGATATTATCATCCTTACTACCACTCCGGCATTCCGCCCGGCCCAGTTCGAAGCCGCGGTCGCAGCAGGTAAGCATGTCTTTATTGAAAAACCCTTTGCTCTCGATATTCCAGGACTTCAAAGCGTCATTGAAACAGCAAAGAAAGCGCAGTCAGCAGGGCAATCGGTCCTGACCGGGCTCGTTTGGCGCTACACTCCCCACCTCATGGAAATGGATAATCGTCTCCAAGATGGTGCCATCGGTGATATTCTTAACGTCTCATCATCTTACTGTGGTGGCGGACGCCCCAACCAAATGCCTGATCCAAAATTCAAACCTGCCGAGATGTCTGACATGGAATGGGCTCTTCGCTTCTGGCAAAACTTTCTTGAACTCAGTGGTGACGGTGTCCTCGAATATCACATTCATGGGATTGACCGAATGGCTTGGTGGATGGGCGACCAGCTCCCTGTCCGCTGCTATGCAAACGGAGCAAATATTGCTCCAGTAAAAGGCGCCAATAACTGGGATAGCTGTAACTTCAGCTACGAGTATGCAGATGGTCGCACCTCAAGTTTCTTTGGACGCCAAATCCGCGGGACATACTCTGCCTCCGGCGATAATATTGTTGGAACTAAAGGACGGGCTGTTGCGCAAGGCAACTCAGCTTTCATCGAGGTGGACGGTAAGAAAATCTGGGAGGGAAAGAGCAATCTTGGCTACCAGCAAGAACATGAGATTTTCATGAAACACATCCGTGAGGGTAAAGTGTTCAACGACGTTATCGGCCAATCGGCAAACAGCCATGCCATCGCCCTCATGGGTCGTAACGCGGCCTATTCCGGCCAGCTTATTACTGGGGAGCAGATCATGGCTTCAAAGGACGTCCTACTTAAGGATATTAAGAATTTAACTTACGAGACCCCCTTCAAGCCACGTGAATCTGCGGTTCCAGGCAAAACAAAGTTCCTCTAGTTCGATGATTCGGTTTGTTCGCAAGTTCCAAACATCAATCAACTTCCCATCCATCATCGCCCTGCTTTATGCGGGGGCAGTAGCTCAGGCTGAGATAGCCTCTGACGTAAAACCTGCTCTCGATAAAGACGGCTTTGATGAGGAAGAAATGCGCCTCGCAAAAGCGATTCACAAACGCATTTTAGATTATCAGGGGATTAAGAAAAAGACCAACAACGGTAAGGAGGAAAAATTAATCGCATTTCAGGACCCTCTCGCTTCGGGCGCCAAAATCGACATGCTTCCTGTAAAAGGCGGTGAGTTCACCTGGCGCGGAGAAAAGGAAGACGATATCCTTACAGTATCTCTCTCGCCCTTCTGGATGTCCAAACACGAAATCACTTGGGAGGCCTACGAGCCATTCATGTTATCTCCGATTCCACGCCAGAAAGATGGCCAGCCCCTAGATTTCATGAGGGCACAAATCAAAAACGACATTGAATTCATCGCTCGGCCCACGCCACCTTATCATCCAATGACCTTCGGAATGAAGCGTGACGGTCATCCGGCGCTAAGTATGACCCAACATGCCGCTAACAAGTATTGTCAATGGGTGAGTTTTCAGACGGGGCATTTCTACCGCCTGCCGACGGAAGCTGAGTGGGAATTCGCCTGTCGCGCAGGAAGTGATACTAATGCCTCTTGGGGACCTGATGCTCAAAAAGCTGGGGAGTATGCATGGTTCGGTGGGGATGCCTCAACGCACTATAACGTTCCAGGAAAGAAAAAACCCAACTCGCTGGGCTTTCACGATATGCACGGAAATGTTTTAGAGTGGACACTCGATCAATATGTTCCAAACCGAAGGGAATATTTCGCTAAGGATAAAGTCCACAACCCCTGGGTTAAAGCAACAAAACCCTATCCTCACGTCACCAAAGGCGGGCATTGGCAGCAGTCGCTCAAGGAAATTTCTGCGGCTGCTCGTCACCAATCAACGCCAATATGGAAAGTTGCCGATCCCCAGAGGCCTAGAAGTCTATGGTATCATACAACGACTCCCTGGCTCGGATTAAGAATCGTCCGCCCTGCTAAAATTCCAACGGTCGAAGAAATGTATCACTTTTGGAATTCCGGTGTCGAAGCAGATGAATAGTTCTCGTGCGATCAGAGATTTAAACCATCTATTATTCACACGAGTGAACCTTCTTGCATATTTCTCGCAGAGGATAGGATTGATTGCTCTGGCTGCAAGTCACGCCGTCGCACAGCAGACCGAAGAGGTTGCCCCCTTACAAAGACAATATTTTTCGCAGCCTCATTTGGGCACGATCGTTCAAATCGCTTTCTACTCAAATGATAAGGAGTTCTCTCAAAAACTGGCAGGAGACTGTTTTAGACAGGTCAAGAAGCTCGATAAAATTTTTTCTGATTACCGTCCTGATAGCGAGGTCTCCCAACTTTGTTGTAAGCCCGCAAAGGTGGCCCACAAAATTAGTAATGATCTCTTTGATGTCATCGCGAAAGCGCAGGAGATCTCGATCACAACCAATGGTGCATTTGACATCACCTTGGGCCATACGACTCAGAACTGGCGTCAGAGTGCACGACAAAAAAAATTACTTCTTAATGAAAATACTGAGACTTCTTATAAAGATCTGATTCTCTATCCAAATTCGAGAAGCATCTTGTTTCGTAGGCCCTTAAAGATCGACCTTGGGGGAATTGCGAAAGGATACATCGCCGATCGATTAATGATGATTCTTAGCAAAGTTGGAATCAAGCAAGCCGCTGTGATCATCGGAGGAGAAATGATTTTTACTAAGGCGCCTCCCGAAAAAGATGGCTGGACTGTAGGGATTGAGCGACCATCTCGTGAAATGCTAGGGACTATTAGTATCAGCAATACAGCGCTTTCCACTTCGGGAGACAGTTATCAATTCTTCGAGGAAGGCAATGTGCGTCACGCCCATCTGATTGACCCCTCAAGCGGAAAACCAATGACCAACCGTCTCAATGTGACAACTCTCGCTCGATCAGCGATGTTAGCCGACGCCTGGGCAACGGCCCTGCGAATTTCGACCCAAGAAAATGCTCTCAAACTTGCCAATGAAACGAAAGGAATCGAGGCCACCTTCATCCCATTCGAGAAGCGAGCTCGCTTCACAACAGCCTTTCCTAAGTTAAAAAAACTTCATCAGTCTGCCTCAAAACAGTCACCTGGTAACTGATAACAACCTCGCCGCAAACCCCATCCGCTTCACAGAACTCGAAGTCAGAAATTAGCCATAGATCTTGATCTTTAGGAGGTTCAGCATGGTTCGACGATGATTTTCCACAAATCACCCCCATCTCGCTCTTCCGCTTATTCCTACAGCTCAATTTACCCAAATTAACCTCGCTTTCGTTTACGCTAAAGAGCGATTCTTAGCATCCGAAGCCGATTCTTCGTTTACAAATCTCGGTTTCCTGACATTCAGACCCCGTCAAATCCATTTTTTCCCTAAACAATGAGCACGAATTACTTCAATACTCTCCCTCTTCGTCGTCAGCTCGACGAGCTTGGCACCTGCCGTTTCATGGACTCGTCTGAATTCGCCAATGGCGTAAACGCAGCTAAAGGACTAAAGATCGTGATTGTGGGCTGTGGCGCCCAAGGCCTCAATCAGGGTCTCAACATGCGCGACTCCGGCCTTGATGTATCTTATACCCTCCGTCCCGCTGCGATTGAGGAAAAGCGACAGTCCTACCTCAACGCAACCGAAAATGGTTTCGCCGTCGGCACCTACGAGGAAATGCTTCCAACCGCTGACATCGTGATGAACCTCGCCCCTGATAAGCAGCACACTAAGGTGGTTGAAACGGTCATCCCACATATGAAAGAAGGCGCAACTTTTTCTTACGCTCACGGATTCAACATTGTTGAAGAAGGAACCCAAATCCGCAAAGACCTCACTGTTATCATGGTCGCTCCAAAGTCACCTGGCTCTGAGGTGCGCGAAGAGTATAAACGCGGCTTTGGAGTTCCCACCCTTATTGCCTGCCACGTTGAAAATGATCCTTCCGGAGAAGGTATCGAACTCGCGAAAGCGCTTGCCGTAGCCCAAGGCGGTGACAAAGCAGGCGTTCTCGAATCATCGTTCGTAGCTGAGGTCAAATCCGATCTTATGGGAGAGCAAACTATTCTTTGCGGCCTCCTCCAAGCGGGCTCCATTCTCTGCTTTGAAAAAATGAAAGCCGACGGCATCGATCCACACTGGGCCGTCAAGTTTATCCAAAACGGCTGGGAGGTCACAACCGAGGCCCTCAAGCACGGCGGTATCACCAACATGATGGATCGCCTTTCCAACCCCGCAAAGATTGAAGCTTTCAAACTTTCCGAGCAGCTCAAGGACATCATGCGCGAATTGTTCTACAAGCATATGGACGACATCATCTCCGGTGAGTTCTCCAGCACCATGATGGCCGATTGGGCAAATGATGACGTCAACCTCCTCGGCTGGCGCAAGGACACTGGCGAAACCGAATTCGAGCAAACTGAAGGTGCAGGTGAAATCTCCGAGCAAGAATACTTCGACAAGGGCATACTTATGGTTGCCATGGTGCGCGCCGGTGTCGAACTCGCTTTTGAAGCTATGGTTGAAGCAGGCATCGAGCCTGAGTCGGCCTATTACGAGTCTCTCCACGAAACGCCACTCATTGCCAATACCATCGCACGCAAGAAACTTTACGAAATGAATCGCGTCATTTCGGATACCGCCGAGTATGGTTGCTACCTCTTCAGTCACGCGGCTGTTCCTCTTTTGCAGGACTTCATGTCCAAGGTTAACACCAGCGTCATCGGTAAAGGCCTCAACTCAAACGACCAAAGCGTCGACAACCAAACGCTCGTTCAAGTGAATGCCATCATCCGCGACCACGATGTCGAGGAAATTGGTATCTACCTCCGCGAAGCAATGGGCGCTATGAAGTCCATTACCGCCTAGATTTATTCGCGCGAGCCTCTCGCTTGCGATCCGTCTTGAAAAGCCCGAGACCTCAACCGAGGCTCGGGTTTTTTAAAGTCCCGACTGCGCAGGATCTCGCGTTTAAATCTTTCCAAGCTACTGTCGCTCACTCCAAAACCTCTAGCCTAAAAAAAGCAAGTTTTCACCTCATCAAACATATATACCAACGGATACATCCTTCCATTTTACAAAATGACTCTCTCCACCCAGCAAGCGACCGAACTAATTCTCGAGAGCTTTTTAACAGCCCCTCTACTCATCTCCGATCTCCCAGAGTCTCCCCACTTTCAAATATCAGACCTCTCCCCCCCAGATAAGGCAGCGCCTCTCAACTTCTCACAAAAGCTCGGCCACCTTTACGAAGACGCCCTCGCTCAAATCTTTACGACTTCTAAGGACTACGACCTTCTGGAACAAAACCTCCAAATCCAAAAAGACATTCACACCACCGTTGGAGAACTCGACTTTCTTCTCCGTAATCTCAAAACCTACCAACTCATCCACCTTGAACTCGCAACCAAATTCTACCTCGCCGTTGGAAGTGATCTTCCTGGACCAGATGCCCGAGACAATTACTTCAAAAAACTTAGCCACCTCCAGCAACACCAACTCCGCATCCCACAAAAATTTCGTGATCACCTTCCAATAACCTACCGAAGTGAAAACATCAAAACGCAACAACTCGTTTACGGATGCCTGTTCGATCACATCGAAATCCAAAAAACATCTAATCCCAAATTCTTAAACCCCAAATGTCGCCGCGGAAAATGGCTACATCTCTCCGAGGTTTCAAGACACTTTCCGGCTGATCAGGAATTCCAAATCATTCCAAAAACTCTTTGGCCTGTCCCCTTAAAACTTCTATCCAAAGCGCGTTTAGAATCCTGGAAACCACCCCAGATCCTAGAAAGATGCACGATGGTCCGAGTTCCCAGCGATTTAACCCCTTATTTCATCGCTCCGTCTAACTACCCCCACTACGAAGGCACTTTGTAAATCAAACGAAGGGAATCCAATCGAAGACGAGCTCCTCCAAGCGCTGCTTTAAGAGCCTCACGATGATTCTCGATCTCGAGCAATTCCTCTTTTCCGACCAGCGGGTTTAGCTGAGCCAAGTCCTCCAAACGCTCCTTCTCTTGATCAAACGAACTCTGCATTAATTCCAGCGATTTCGTTACAATTGCAACCCGGCGCTGCCCAGCTAAGGAATCAAGAGTTTTTAACATCTCAGGGATCATCTCGCCCGTGACCTTTGGTTGCTCAAGGAGCTTACGATGGTTGCCTCGGCGAAGTATGGCTTTCATCAAAGACGCATCAGAAGTCATATCTTTTCCTTGGTAATCGATCGCAACTCGCAGTGGCACCGCAGGAAGATAGTGATCGGTCTGCAACGAAGCTGGAGCCACACATTCCACAATATAGAAGGCTTCCAAGATCACTGAAGTAGTTCCAGGCGCTTCCCAGACTCCAAAAGCGCTATTCCCTGCCTCAGCCGACAACAGAAGATCAATCGAATTCCTAACCATAGGATGATCTGCTGTCATAAGCCCAATCTCCTCACGTATTAACGCGCGACTTCGATCAAAAGTGACGGCCATTCCATCTTCGGCCAAATCGGGGAATGCATCGGTAATTACGTTACCCTGTTTGAGTAAATAATCTCGGCCATCCAACTCCTCGACTTCCAGCCCGAAGTGATCAAAGAGCCGTAAAATCCAGTCCTCAAACTCCCGATCTCCATCCCATCCATCAAGCTCTTCTAGAACCTTTTCAATCTCACCACCGCCCTTCGATGTTAGCGCTAGCAACCGATCGGGTCCTCGTTCCATTTGAACTTCGGTCTCCTCTCTCAGTTTTTTTGACTCTTCGATAAATCTTGGCAAAGTGTCCGCCTTTATCTGCTGAAGTTTCTTCACTAGAAGCTGAGCCCCTTGCAAATTCTTCTCAAAGGCATTCAAGCCCTCCTGATACCACCGCGCATATCGCTCTCCAGCATCGCCCTTCACATAAGGGACATGAATATTGATCGTTTCCGTCTGCCCAATACGATCGAGCCGCCCAATACGCTGTTCGAGTAATTCTGGATTCTCCGGTAGATCAAAGAGCACCAAGTGGTGAGCAAACTGGAAGTTACGCCCTTCACTTCCAATCTCAGAACAAATCAATAAATCAGCGCCGTTTTCCTCCGAAAAATAAGCGGCATTCCTGTCCCGCTGAAGCAATGTTAATTCTTCATGAAAATGGGCAATTTTCATATTTACTCGGTCCAAAAGAGCCTCCATTAAATCCTCAACCAAATCCAAGCTCTTCCCAATCAGAAGAATTTTCTCCTCGGGATGCTCTTCCAAAAATCTGACCAACCAATTGACCTTAGCAACAAACACCTCTTCCCCTTCTAAGGCGACTAAATGCGCCTTCCGCTTCGGAAACCCACGCAGTTGCTTCCGAGTATTACGAAACATCACTCTACCCGTCCCAAAAGAGTCGAGTAAATCTCTTACCACTCGCTCCCTCGCTCCCTCTTTATCCAAACTGGCCAGCCCTTCTGTAATTCGCGGCGAGCGATCCACAAACCGCTGCACATCCGGCTCACCACCCTCCTGGATCAAGTCGATAGCATCAGCAACCAATTCATAATAATCAGACTCTCTCGAAAATGCCTCGAGATCGTTATAACGATGGGGATCCAGCAGCTGCAATCGCGCAAAGTGCCCCTCAGCCCCAAGTTGCTGCGGCGTCGCTGTAAGCAACAAGACTGAAGCTGTCTCTAGCGCCAAAGCCTGGACCAAACAGTATCCATCACTTGATTCCTCCGGACTCCATTCTAGATGATGAGCCTCATCTACAATCAGCAGATCCCATCCCGCACCAATCGCTTGAGGGATTCGCTCAGGATGATCCAAAAGAAAATCTTGAGAGCAAAGGATAAGCTGATTTTCCAAGAATGGATTCTCTCCCGAGATTGACTGACATCTTTCCTCATCAAAAATTGCGAAGAGCAAATTGAAGCGGCGCAGAAGCTCGACAAACCACTGATGCACTAACGGCTCTGGCAGAAGAATCAACACTCGATCCGCGCGGCCCGTAAGATGCAGACGATGGAGGATCAAACACGCCTCAATCGTCTTTCCAAGCCCTACCTCATCTGCCAAAAGAACCCGCGGCGCCAGTCGCGATGACACTTCACGGGCAATCGCAATTTGATGCGGAATCAAATCAACCCGCCCGCCCAAAAACCCCCGCACTGGCGATTTTCGAATCTTGGATGATCGAAAGAGTGATTCGATCCGCAGATTGAACGTCCGGAGATCGTCAACCTGCCCACCAAGCAGCCGATCATCGGGCTTAGAAAAACTGATAGAATCATCCAGCTCACCCTCGGAAACCGATTGATCACCTTGATGATAGATCAGGAGCCCATCCTTGTCCTCAACCCGATCAATGATCATCGTCTCTCCCGTGTGAATCAGAATTTCATCGCCCACCTTAAAACGCACCCTAAGAATGGGCGCCGAATCGACAGCGAACATTCGCTTTTCATTCGCTGTTGTGAATAAGATCACAACCCTATTTCCCTGAGATTCTAACAAAACCCCCAGACCTAGTTCGGGTTCACTCGTGCTGACCCATCGCTGTCCCGCTACAATTTTCTCGCGCATTCATCAGGACTCATAGCGGGAATAACCAATAGTGGAAATCGCGAATCAATAAGAATTTAAAAGAAGCTAATGATCTTGGATCGAACTTTAAGGTTGCTAAACTCTAACCGAAGCGATGAAGGAACTAAAAGACGGCCTTAGATCACTCGTTCGAATTGACTTTCGCGGACATGTTCACAAACAGTTTCGCGGCACAGACTCCGACAAACGATTTGCAAATGAAGTGGCTGTTTTAAAAGCTCTCAAAGATCGCGGAGCGACTAATGTTCCCCGCTTAGTTGGACATGATCCTGAAACGTTGACACTCATAACCACCAATTGTGGCTCACCGGCGCCCCTTATCACGGTTGAAAAAGCACAGGCCCTGTTCCAAGAACTAGAAGATAAATATGGCATCCGGCACGATGACCCTGAGCCACGTAATGTCACTTACTCTCCTCACCTCGGGAAATTTTGCCTGATCGACTTCGAACTCTCCGAAATCCTCCCGATTCCTTCGGAACTAAAAACTGGTAAAACCAACGTCCTCCGGGCCAACTGGGCAGCTTCCAGCGTAAAGGGCAATGGCCACCTTAGCAATGACGACTCGTTTATTACTCTTACCGTAAATCCTGAATCGACTGACCCGCTTCCTAAATCAGGAGAAATTCTACTCGATCCCTCACACCTCGTCCTAGCAGTCTCCGACGGAATGGGCGGGCACAACGCTGGTGAGTTTGCCTCCCGCCTCCTCATGTCCCGTATCCGCAAGGAAGCGGCGGAACTTTATCATCAACTCGGAACAAGCGAAGACGCTCAAAAGGCCCTCGACGCATTACTTCGCCAATGCCACCACGACGTCATAGAACTTGCGAAGCAGAATGGGAACACGGAGGGAATGGGTGCTACCCTTACCATGGCCTGGATCAGCCATAGTAGACTCTTTTGGGCGCATATTGGTGATTCCCGCCTCTACCTGATTGATGATGGAGGAGTGCGGCAACTGACACAGGATGACTGCAGGGCATGGCATCAGTGGAAAAGAGGTGATATCACGGAGTATGCCTACCGTAATCATCCTCGAAGATCGGTTTTAAGCGATGTTCTCGGTGGAAGCACCCATGAACCATTTCCTAAAACCAGCTCCCTCCCCCTGAAAGACAATCAACGAATTATGATTTGCTCAGACGGAATCATGGATGGACTTTGGGAAAAAAACATCGAGGAGATGCTCGCCGAAAAAAAACCTGTCCCCGAAATCATGGAAAATCTTTCCCGGAAAGCCATCGAAAACGACGACAAAGATGACACAACCCTGATTGTTGCCGAAATATCCCGCATTTAGGGTTGGCACACCAATTGCTGCATTAATTAGGAATTGTGTCGGAGGGCCAATTTTCGTAAACCCTCGACCCGATTCAAACATGGAAATTCTTTTTCCAGACAAACAAATCAGACCAATGGCAAAATACCGACTCGATTACATCTGGCTGGACGGCTACACACCCGTTCCAAATCTCCGTACTAAATGCTGCATCAAAGAATTTGATGAGTTTCCAACCCTCGAGCAGCTTCCTGAGTGGGGCTTCGATGGTTCTTCAACCCAGCAAGCAGAAGGTGGTGATTCCGACTGCGTGCTCAAGCCCGTTGCAATTTATGCTGACGGAACTCGCGAAAATGGAGCGCTCGTCATGTGCGAAGTGATGCTCCCGGACGGCTCTCCTCACCCGTCCAACGCCAGGGCCACAATTCTCGACGATGAGAACGCATGGTTTGGTTTCGAACAGGAGTATTTTTTCGAAAAAGACGGCAACATCCTCGGATTCCCGAAAGGCGGATACCCTGAGCCACAAGGCGGATATTACTGCGGTGTTGGTTACAAAAATGTCGGTGATATCGGCCGTGCTATCGCAGACGAGCACCTAGACCTCTGCCTCTATGCCGGCATTAACCACGAGGGAATCAACGCCGAGGTAGCTATGGGACAATGGGAGTTCCAAGTCTTCGGTAAAGGTTCCAAGCGCGCAGCAGACCAAATCTGGGTTGCTCGATTCCTCCTCGAACGTCTCGGCGAAGAGTACGGTGTTGATATCAACTATCACTGTAAGCCTCTCCAAGGTGATTGGAATGGTTCTGGAATGCACTGTAACTTCTCGACTGAAAAGTTGCGGGAAGAAGGTGGTAAGGAATACTTCGACAAACTCATGGCCTCTTTCGAAAAGAATTGCATGGAGCACATCGCGGTCTACGGGCCCGATAACGACCAGCGACTCACTGGACTCCATGAGACCCAATCCATCGACAAATTCTCTTGGGGAATTGCGGACCGTGGAGCCTCTGTCCGAGTTCCACACTCATTCGCCAAGAATGACTGGAAAGGTTACCTTGAGGACCGCCGACCCAATTCACAAGGCGATCCCTATGCTATCGCGAGCCGCGTTCTTAAAACGATCGCTGAAGCTGACGAAGCTTAAGCCACCACTCTTAGAACTTTCAACGGTCACTGGGTCTTCCGGTGGCCGTTTTTTATTTTTGCGCATCAAGTCGATACTCCGGGCTCTCTCACAGAAAAAGCCTCAAAGACTAGACTAAAACACCCTAAGGAAGACGATACAATTTCCCAAACCCGAGAAATTTTACTTCAGTTTATCCCAATCCACTTTGGTTTTTTGATCTTTTTGAAACTCCATCAAAACTTTCCAGCTACCATCTTTCTTAACGAGAAGAGCTTCGAGTTCGATGTAAGCAACAGTCTTTTCACCACCTTTTATCTGACTGGCGTATCGAAAAATCCCTGTCTCATGGGCCGTAGAATCGTCACCCCACCGCTGTCTAAAACGAAAGTCGACACTCGCCTTCATCCCACCTGCTTTTGTCTCATCAAATTCCTTTTTCCACTTCTTTAAAGCCGATGCCAAGGGATAGCTATCTTCACTCTTTCCAGAAACCAAAACTCCCGCAGGATGACAAGTCGCGACATACCCTTCAAAATCACCCTCCGCTACCGTTCTTGAAACTTCAGCCCAGTAGGCATCGAGCTCTTCCAATCGCGCGCTCTCTTGATCGAGTTCCTTCACCTTGAGATCTCGCCAAACAATCATTCCACTTTTCGCCTTGTGCACTTGAAGGGCAAAATAGCCCGATCGATATGTCCCATCCCCTTTCCAATGAGCGGCCGGAATCCCATTGACCCAAGTCTTTACCGTCTGCCCCTTGGCCATAACCGTCACTCGATTCCAGCCCTCTTTATTCAACGACCCTCTTGCTTTTGAATGCTCCTTCAACCAAAGAGGATACCAATATCCACCACAACTCTGTCCATAGATACCACCTGACCAACCCCGAGTATTTTTAATCCCTTCCATTTCGACTTGCGGTCCATAAACGGGCTTCTTCTTTTCACTTTTTGCGCGAAACATAATTCCAGAATTTAGATCAACTTCCCACCTCATCTCGCATGTAAAAACAAAATCGCTATAATCAGTTCGCTTAGTCGATAGATAAGTAGTCGGCTCGCCGGGAACACAATTACCGACAATCATGCCATCTTTGTAATCGAAGGTCGACCTCCCTCCTTTACGCTCCCAATTGGAAAGATCCTTACCATTCAGCAGAGAGACAAATCCATCTTCAAGTTCTGGCTCTTTTTCGGTATTCAGCAACATTTCACCAGGTTTCGGAGCATTTTCCTGTGTGCTGTATTTTTGAAACCACGCCGTCTGGGAAGAGTCTAACTCACCGGCGCAACACGGCCCGAAGACAGAGATTAAAAAGAAAAATAATAGTTTTCCAAAATGCACACCAAAAGAACTAGCAGAGGCAGGACACGACTACCAGCGCTCAGCGACCGCTCGTAGACATCAGATTTTTGAAACATTAAGTTCATTGAACGAACTACAAACTCCTCGATACCATCTTCGAGAATCACGCGCTCAACTCCCTTGATTTCTTTGGGCTCAAGTTCTATCCAAGTGCCAAATCAAAAGAACCTCCAAATCAGAATGGGTTAAACGATGGTGAATTGTTCTTAGGACCAAGATTAGCTAGATTCTATACGTCTCACGGTGCCTTGCACAATCACATGGAAGTAACATTCACCGGCGAATTTTCGGACCGCGACAACACAGGTTGTGGCGCCAAATCAATTCGGGCGTGATGATCACTGGAGAAGCCGACATAAATCCAAAAAGAAACAACCTAACATCACAGAATCTTAGTCTCGCCACGGAGAAAGGATCTTTAATAGCGCATAGCGAAGCTTCACCTTTGGTTCGACTGGTGTAAAAACTTTCAGAGTTTTACCAGTTTGCGAAAAATCAATAATCGTCGAACGCCCCCAAAGCTCGCCATCGATCTCCACAGGGACATCTTCCTTACTTGTCACCTTGAGACCCGCCGCCTGAACATATTCGACCGAATCACCGTGCGAATGAAGATCAATCCCACCCTTTACCAATCCCTTTAATGAATCTTTTACAAACTGATAACCAGCTTCTTTGAAAACCACTACATCCAGCAAATTATCTGTATTTGAAGCATTTTTAAAGAGCGGAAACTGGCCGCCGTACAGGGAACCATTTCCAACCAACATCGCCACACCCTCGAGGACACGTCCGTCGGAACAAGTAACGGTCAATTGAGGAGGCTTGGAACGCAAGACCTTTGAGGCCGCCAAAAGATAAGCAAATGGCCCAAGCCGCTTTTTACTCTCCCAGCTTGTTTCCTCAATGACCTGAGCATCAAAACCAACCCCAGCCATCTGCACAAAAGGCGCCCCATTCATTGCGAAGAGATCAACTTCCTCACTGTGTCCACCATCAATCACCTCCATGGCATTTTCGAGCTTATCGTAAGGAATTCCCATTTCACGAGCGAAGACGTTCATAGTTCCTGTTGGGAAAACCCCGAGAGCAGTTTGCGATCCCGCTAAGCCTTCAATAACTGCGTTCAACGTGCCATCTCCACCTGCCACAATCACTAGCTCTTCACCCTCTCGAACAAACTCACGAGCCAAATCAATAGCCTCTTCCCGACTCCTCGTCGCATAAATCGTGAAGCGGGTTGCATTCGCCATAATGAACTTTAAAGCCCGACGCCCCTTCTCGCCCTTAGCTTTTGGATTCAAGATCAACGGATATCTTACAGGCGACTCACTCATCATTCCGACGCAGAAATAGGGAAACCCATCTTGTGAAGTTGGTCGAGAACCAAAGAAACCGGAAGCCCGATGATATTTTGATAATCGCCCTCAAACTTCTCGATAATGAGCTCGCGGTGCTCCTGCGCCGCATACCCGCCTGCTTTATCTAGAACATGGACCTTGGACAGGTAGTCGTCGATATCAAGTTCATTAAGCTCTCTGAATTTCACAAAAGAGTTACTCACGAATTCAGCCCGCTGATCTCCGCAAGAAAGAACCACCCCTGTGAGAACCTCGTGGATTCGACCGCTAAAAATCCGCAGATTTTGGGCTGCTTCCTTCAAATCGAGTGGCTTACCATAAATCTCACCATCAAGAGTTACTACCGTATCGGCGCCGATAACCATCGACTCAGGTCTTGCAACTGAAACAGCCATGCACTTGAGACGAGCGTTAGTGAGAGCCAAATCTCTCGGAGAATAACCATCGCCAGACAATTCCTCAACATCAGGAGAAATGATTTGAAATGAAAGACCCGCTTCGCTGAGCAACTCACGCCGCCGTGGTGAACCAGAGGCAAGAATAAGCTCCCATTTAGTCGATCCCTCAGTTAAGCCAATCACGTTGATAACCCAGTTTCCGGGTAGAAAAATTATGGTGCGCGCGAGAGGAATCGAACCTCCACGGGGTTTCCCCCACATGAACCTGAATCATGCGCGTCTACCAATTCCGCCACGCGCGCGACGGCGGAAAGAAACCACCCCCTTTCTTGATTGGCAATCAAATTTCATTAAGGAAATGCCGCTCTTTTGGCGAATGATTTGGAATTATTCATTACTTGGTGTCTCATAACCACTCATGAAGATCCTCATCACTGCCGGCCCAACGATAGAGTCCATCGATCCAGTTCGGTATCTTACAAACCGGTCCTCCGGAAAAATGGGATATGCTCTCGCGGCCGCGGCGGCAAAACGCGGACATTCGGTCCTTTTGATCTCGGGCCCAACTTCCCTAGAAATCCCTGAGGGCGTTGATTTCATACCCATCGAGAATGCTGCCGAAATGTATCAAGCAGTGGCATCACAAATTAGCAGACATGACTTAGCTATATTTACTGCTGCTGTCGCCGATTACACCCCCTCTAAAATCGCAGAGCAGAAACTAAAAAAGGCGGAAGATGAAATGACACTCACACTCAAACGAACAAAAGACATTTTGGGTTCCGCCCGTGAAGCCATGAGCTTCGAAGGCATCTTAGTTGGCTTTGCAGCTGAAACCGAGAACCTCCTTGAAAACGCCCGTTCTAAGTGTCTCAAAAAGAGATGTGACCTTATCGTTGCAAATGACGTCTCCCGCAGCGACATAGGATTCGATTCCTCAGAAAACGAAGTGACCCTAGTCTACCCTGACCATTCGGAAACCTTGCCGCAAGACAGCAAAGAGAATCTGGCATTACACCTTATCGAGATAATCGAAGGCATTTAGTCATACATTATATCGCTCGCCGAGTGAACACCTTCCACTTTTGGGATCTTAAGTTACCAGCTATTTTTAGGATCTATCGATGAGGCATAAGACAAAATCATCGCTTCTTAATCTGAATTCGTCATTCTCCTTTTGTGACCGAACTTGAAACTGCAGTCCACGCTGCCAAGGAAGCAGGCAAACTCCTCCGTGCCAATTTCAGCGAACCCAAACATGTCGATGAAGCTCTTCACCATGATTTGAAACTCGCGCTTGATAAAGAGTCACAGGAGTTGATTACCGGAATCATTCTCGATCAACACCCCGAACACGCGATTTATGGGGAAGAAGGATTGGCCGGAGACCAATCTTCACCCCACCAATGGATTGTCGACCCGATTGATGGCACGGTGAATTTTTTCTACGGAATCCCCCACTTCTGTATTTCGATTGCCAAACGTGTCGCTGGCAAACTCGTCCTAGGCGTGATCTATGACCCCATGGTGAATGAGCTATGGACCGTCGAAAAAGGAAGCTCACCTCATCTAAACGGGAGCCCAGTTACAGTCAGTGATCGTGACAAACTCGAAGAATCAATTCTCTTCATTGGTTGCGGCAAGGATGAAGAAGCCCTCACTACTGGACTCACTCGCTTTAAGAAAGGATCTCTCAAAGCCCGAAAGATGCGAATGATGGGCTCTGCAGCTCTTGGCATGGCCTACATCGCTTGCGGGCGACTTGATGCCTACATAGAATCACGCATTTCTCTTTGGGACATTGCAGCTGGTCAGCTGATGATCGAATCAACCGGCGGGCAAGTTGACCTCGTTCCTCATGACAACAATCCAGATGTCTACTCGATCGTTGCCACCAATGGAAAAATCCCTATCGAAGAAATCTTATGATCCGCTCAGGTATTGGATATGATGTCCACCAATTTTCCGAAGGCCGCCCTTTGATTTTGGGTGGCGTTGAAATCCCGCACACGCACGGGCTCGACGGTCATTCGGACGCCGATGTTCTCAGTCATGCGATTGCTGATGCCATTCTTGGGGCGCTTGGCCTGCCTGATATTGGCTACTATTTCCCTCCAGGTGACGAATCTTGCAAAGACATCTGCTCGCTGCGCATTCTCGAAAAGTGCGCATCGTTATGCAACGAGCACGACTACAAATTAATGAATGTCGATTCATCCCTTGTTGCGGAGGCCCCGAGAGTCCTACCTCATGCTACCGCCATGAAGCAAAATATCGCTAAGTCGCTGGGACTGACTCCCGCTGAAATAGGAATCAAGGCGACTACTAACGAAACGATGGGATTCGTTGGGCGCAGCGAAGGGATAGCGGCTTTTGCCACCGCCCTCATCGTTAAGAAGGACTTTCTTAGATAAAGCCATCACCTATAGAGCGAGGTCGTAACTACGTCCGCTCTTACCCTCCCGCCAATCCATAAAAGCCTGGTTGGCAACGGAGACTCCGCCAGTCGTTGGATAGTTCCCTGTAAAATACCAATCACCGGATTCAGCCGCATTAATGGATTTGTGTAAGTTCTCTACAGTCTGGTAGATCACCTCGACCTCTCCGTGCCAGTCAATATCTTCTGGATAAACGATTTGAGCGATTTCTGCAGAGATTTCCTCATTTTCAAATCCAGCATAAAGCTTTTGAACTGCATTAATTCGGTCTTCGCTGGGTTTTTCCATCTCAGCTTTGCAGTCTCGATAAACCTCCTCAATGAGAGCAGAATCCCCAGAACGCTTGATCAAGTTAATCGTTGCCTGAAACGCGATAAACTTTCCCAACTCCGACATATCAATACCGTAACAATCAGGATAGCGGATCTGTGGTGCTGTCGAACAAATAACAATCTTGCCTGGTTTCGTTCGGGCAAGAATCTTCAGAATTGATTGCTTTAAGGTTGTCCCACGAACAATAGAATCATCGAGGACAACTAACTTCCCTCCTTCAGGCACGACTCCATAGGTGATATCGTAAACGTGCGACACCAATTGATTGCGGCCACTTTCCTGCGAAATAAAGGTCCGTAACTTGATATCTTTATGCGCAATTTTTTCGCCAACTGGCCAATTTCGCATAATCAGCTCGTCGAGCTTTTCTTCATCAAGCACGCCAGCTTTCAAGGCACTGAGCATATCACTACGAACCATTTTACGCCGATAAAGTCGTAACCCATCCATCAAGCCATAATAAGCAGTCTCCGCAGTGTTGGGCACAAATGAGAAAACGGAATTCTGAAAATCATGATCGATGGACTCAACAACTTGCTGAACCAGAGCGGATCCCATGGCCTTACGTTCACGATAAATTTCCGGATCGTTTCCACGCGAAAAATAAATCCGCTCGAAAGAGCAGGGCTGCGGTTTGATCTCATTCGCAAAACGCTCCGACTGATGATCTCCGTTATTCTTGATTGTCATCACCATACCCGGATCGAGCTCAGTCACCTGATCTTGCTCAGCTTCAAAGACTGTCATCAACGGAACTCGCTCACTAGCAAAAGCAATGACCTCATCTGTCTCATAATAGTAGCATGGACGTATTCCGTGAGGATCACGCATAACGAAAAGATCGCCATTCCCAACCACTCCCGAGATGCAGTAACCACCATCCCACCCTTTTGCAGATTCAGCGACAATATGAGCCAGATTAAGACGAGCTGATATTTTTTCTGCAGTGTGATCCCCGGGAATCCCCTCATCACGAAGCTCATGGTAAATATCGGTATGGGCTTCATCAAGATGGAAGCCAATCTCTTCCAACACCGTTTGAGTATCCGTTCCATAAACCGGATGCTGACCACGATCCTCCATGCGCTTGTTCAGCTCATTTGTGTTGGTCATATTGAAGTTCCCCATCACCATAAGGGTGCGCGTGGGCCAGTTGCTTCGGCGCAAATAAGGATGACACGAGCCATCATCAAATTGCCCCGAGGTTCCGTAGCGGAGATGCCCCATGTAAACATCTCCAGCAAAGTCAAAACGCCGACGAAGATCCTCGGGATCATTTTCGTTAATTTGCCCCTTCCGATGCTTTTTACTCAGGTCCTTTAACTCGGACCGAAAAAGCTTCGCAAGAGAATCCTTTTTAGAATCGCGACGTCGAAAAATATAGGGTTGCCCTGGTGGCATACCAATCTTCGCACAACCGATCCCAACCCCATCTTGACCACGGTTGTGCTGTTTCTCCATAAGAAGAAAGAGTTTGTTAAACCCCCAAAGCGCGGAACCATACTTATCCTGATAATATGCCAAAGGTTTCTTGAGGCGAACCACGGCAATGCCGCATTCGTGGGTGAGACGGTCACTCATGAGTAATTTGGGACTAGGGTTGAACTTTAACAGTGACTCCGTCACCCAAACGCACCTTACCAAGGACTCTGCCTCCCGGTCCAGCAGCACAGGCTTCATCAACATTTTCAGGACCCACAATAGCCACCCATCCTATTCCCATGTTAAAAGCATTAAAACGATCTTCTGGATCCGTGTGGGTCAGCAGTTTTTGAACTGGCTCATTCTCCCAGAACGGAATGGTGAGATCAGCTCCCATTCCCCTAAAGAGACGCTCAAGATTTTCAGGGAGCCCACCACCCGTGATATGAGCGAAAGCTTTTGCGCGTGGCCCAGCACCTTTGAAAACAGTTGTCACATCATGGTAAAGTCGTGTGGGAGCAAGCATTGCCTTAATTTCCTCGTCACTAAAATCAGACCTATGCTCTGCAAGAATTCGACGACAAAGACTCCAACCATTGGCATGAAAACCATCAGAAGCATAACCAATCAAAAAATCACCTTCTTGAATTTTTTCGGGTTGAATCAAATCTTCCTTTTCAACCGCTCCAACGCAGAACCCCGAAAGCTCCACAACATCAGGAGGAACTAAGCCCGGCATTTCAGCAGTCTCGCCACCAGCTAAAATACAACCACAATCTTCTAGGTAGTCACACATCCCAGCAATCAATCGCTTGATGCGTTCGGGATGAAGCCTCTCAATCCCAATGTAATCGAGAAAGAGAAGCGGATCTCCGCCGGTCGTAATGATATCGTTTACACTCATTGCGATTAGGTCTTTACCAGCCTCAGCTTCCATCCCGTATTCGAGAAGAACTTCCAGCTTGGTTCCAACTCCATCACATCCCGTCACAATGACCGGATTTTTATAATCGCTCAGATCGAATGCCGCAGCAAAAAGACCGAATGAGTTATAAAGCTGATGCTGCTTTTGAGTGCGGGAGACATCCGCCTTAATTTCGTTGACCAAAGCCGCGGCGGCTCTGGTATCAACCCCTGCTTCCTGGTAAGTGACCTTTTTACCCATGCGCTGCCATCGTTGTAATCTCCCCATCTCAATCGTCACGTCTTTTCCTCGTCATTTCACCTTTCAATGTGCATTTTGAGTGTAACTACGGCAAATCGGACCGTAAACAGCCAATGAAAACCCTAATTCTATCATTCGTGCTTGGCCTTTCAGCCACCGCCGAACCGGCTTGGTTCGACGAAATTAATATCCCTCAAAAAGGTCCTCTTAATCAGATTTCACCCACCAAGCTTGAATATGTGATCAGCTTTAACGGAAAAGGAAAAGCGGGCACCTTTAGTATTCTCTTTGGTGAAGACGCGCCACGCTATCCAGACCACTTCCTTGTCCGCGCTCATGGCGGGAGCTTAGGGTGGGCCAAAACGCTCTTCCCCTATCAATTTCACTATCTCAGCTTTCTAGATCCCAAAACTCTAAGGCCCACTAAGTTCGTGGGAACTGAAAGGGAGGGCTCGAAAGTGACTGCGCTTAACTACCGTTTCGATCCCGAAGGTGTCTCTGGCACAAAAAAGACAACAGAAGATGATGAGACTCAAACTGAATCCTCAAAATTTTTATATCCCTACTCTCTTGGTCTTTTCAGTGGACTACTGCAGATTCGCAGCCTTCCACTCAAAGATAATGAAGAGATCGTGATGGCCTTGCACCCTGTAACGAGCTCCTATCTGACCAAAATTAAGATCGTTGGTAGAGAAGTCCATCTAGGAAGAAAATGCATCAAACTGAATATAGGCGCCGAAAAAATTGAAGCTGACATGTCCCTTCAACATGAAGATGACCCCAAAACAGCAAGCATTTGGCTTTCTGATGATGATTGGAGGATCCCCATCGAAATGAGAGGTGAAATGCCGATTGGGCCCGTAAGAGTATTTCTGACTAAGCACGAGAATCTCTAGTTTCTCGAAAAACACGAGAGATCCTCCACTCCAAGAAGATTGAAGTTCTCTTTATTTAAAGTGATGGGCCTTATTTATCAGTCACCGCACCTTCACTTGCACTCGTAACCAACTTGGCATATTTCGCCAAAACTCCGCGGGTGTAACGGGGCTGGGGCTGGACCCACTTCGAACGACGCGCATCAAGATCGGCATCGGTGAAAATCTCATTCTTCTCCGCATTAATGGTGATTTTATCGCCCTCTTCAAGTAGCCCAATCGGACCACCCTCGAAAGCTTCTGGCGTGATGTGACCGACCACGAATCCATGACTACCACCTGAGAACCGCCCATCCGTAATAAGAGCAACCTTATCTCCAAGACCACGTCCCATAACGGCAGCAGTTGGCCCAAGCATTTCACGCATACCTGGCCCCCCTTTGGGACCTTCACGGCGAATCACAATGACATCTCCAGCCTCAATCCCTCCACTAAGAATAGACTTCATTCCTTCTTCCTCGGACTCAAAAACGCGGGCTCGCCCCGTAAAAGAGAGCCCTTCCTTCCCTGAAATCTTCGCGACCGAACCAGTTGGAGCAAGATTCCCGTAAAGAATTCGTAAATGACTGTCCTTCTTGACAGGGTTATCAAAGGAGCGAACGACATCTTGCCCCTCCGGGAACTCCAGCGGTGAATTAGCAAGATTTTCTGCCATCGTCTTCCCGGTTACGGTTAGGCAATTTCCGTGGAGGAGACCTTCTTTGAGGAGTAATTTCATCAGAGGAATCAGCCCCCCTATCTTCACCATTTCAGCCATCACGTATTTGCCACTCGGTTTGAGATCAGCCAGAACTGGAACTCTCTGCCCAATCTCGGTAAAATCATCAATCGAAAGTTCGACGTCAGCTGCATGAGCCATCGCCAACAAGTGGAGAACTGCGTTAGTCGAACCTCCCAGAGTAATCACAACTGTAATAGCATTTTCAAATGCTTTTCGCGTCATAATATCCCGCGGCTTAATCCCTTTCTCCAGCAAATGAAGAACAGCCGCTCCAGCATCAAATGAATCCCGCTTTTTATCCCTGCTAATGGCAGCCTGGGCTGAACTATTTGGGAGGCTCATTCCAAGTGCTTCAATGGCGCTCGCCATAGTGTTGGCCGTATACATCCCACCACAAGAACCTGGGCCAGGAATCGCCTCCTCCTCTACTTTCTGGAGCTCCTGGTCAGAAAACTCACCACTAGCGTGCTTCCCCACCGCTTCAAAAACCGAAACAATATCAAGATCCTTTTCTTCCCCTTTTAGGGTCGCACAACCGGGAAGAATAGTGCCTCCATAAACGAAAACTGAAGGACGGTTCATTCGGGCCATCACCATGATACAAGCCGGCATGTTTTTGTCACAACCACCAATCGCCACGTAGCCATCCATCCCTTCACAGCCAACCACCGTCTCAATAGAGTCTGCGATAACTTCTCGGCTCACCAACGAATATTTCATCCCCTCAGTCCCCATCGAAATTCCGTCTGAAATCGTGATCGTATTAAAAATGACAGCCTTCCCTCCAGCTGCGTCAATTCCTTTAGCTGATTCAGTGGCGAGCCCATCGATATGAAAGTTACAAGGGGTCACCTGACTCCAAGTTGAGGCCACTCCGACTTTAGGTTTCTTAAAATCATTCTTATCAAAACCCACCGGATAAAGCATCGCACGGCTAGGCGCTCGATCGGGACCATCAAGGACCTTTGAAGAGAACTCCCGCATATTTGGTTTGTCACACATGTTGGTTGAGACTCTTCCTTTCCGCACTTAAAACTTCAAGCCTGATCGACTCAATGAGCCAGCCTTTCGCCAATTTCCTCCGTAAGGAGGCTCTTTCTGCAACTTCAAGAAATTTTCGTTTGCTGGCTCTTGCTCTTAGAGAGTTCTTACGCTACCGCAGTGCTCGTTATGCCAAGCCGAGTTCTGGTTTCCGACCCCATTTCCGAAAAAGGTGTTGAACTTCTCAATGCCCATCCCGATATCACTGCCGACTTCAAAGTTGGACTGGCTCCTGAAGAGCTCCTTTCCATTATCGGTGAATACGATGCACTGATCGTTCGCTCCCAGACCAAAGTCACCCCCGAGGTCTTCGCCGCAGCCACCAAGTTAAAAGCTGTGGGTCGCGCCGGAGTAGGCGTCGATAACATAAATCGCGATGCTGCTAACTCTCATGGAGTCATCGTAATGAACACTCCCACCGGCAACACTATTTCAACTGCTGAACACGCCTTCACCTTGATGTGTGCAACCGCTCGGAATATCGCGCTGGGCCACGCCGGCGTAGTAGATGGAAATTTCAAATCAGCCCGCAAAGCTTTTCAAGGAATTGAATTAAACGGCAAAACACTCGCTGTGATTGGCATGGGCCGAATCGGCTCCGAATTCACAAAACGCGCTCAGGCTTTTAATATGAAGGTCGTTGCCTTTGATCCTTTTCTAACCCAATCGCGTGCTGACGAAATGAAGGTTTCACTCGCAAGCACTCCTGACGAAGCCCTTACCGGTGCCGATGTCGTTACGCTCCACGTTCCAATGACTGAAGAAACCCGACATATTCTTAATGCCGAACGTCTTTCACTGATGAATCAAGGAGCCCTCGTTATCAATTGTGCCCGCGGTGGTCTCATTGATGAAGTCGCTCTCAAAGCAGCCATCGACACCGGCCACATCGCAGGCTGCGGACTTGATGTTTTTGAAGAGGAACCACCTTCCTCCGAACATCCTCTTTTTACTCTCGAAAAGCATATCAGCTTCACTCCCCACCTTGGAGCGTCGACTAACGAAGCTCAGGAAAATGTTGGCATCCAGGTTGCTGAACAAATCCGAGACTTTTGCGCAACGGGTGAAATTCGCAATGCAATCAACATGCCTTCAATGGATGCCACCGCACTCAATGAATTAGGTTGCTATATCGACATCGCGAGCGGTCTTGGCAAACTTCTTGCTAAGATTGGCCCGGATAACCCTGACTCCCTCCGGATCTCTTATCACGGTCCCATTTCCGACAAAGACACCGCTCTCATTTCACGCAGCGTCCTCACAAGATTTTTGGAGGCCGCCCGTAATGATGGACAGGTTAACATCGTCAATTCTCCCGCCATAGCCAAAGAAATGGGGCTCGAAACTATTGAATCGACGATCAACGCCGCGACTGAATACAGCGAGCTTGTAGTTGCTGAACTCAAGAAGGGAGACGTTAGTTATCGCGTCTCAGGCACGGTAATTGGAAAATCCCCACGCATCGTTGAAATCGACAAGCTATATGTCGACATCAACATCAAGGGACACTTTCTTGTAGTCAAAAATGACGATCGTCCTGGTATGGTTGGTTTAATCGGCACCGAACTGGGTAATGCGAAGGCCAATATAGCCAATCTTTCTTTGGGTCGCAGCAGCTCGGAGGGAACCGCCCTCACCGTCATCGAGCTAGATACGCCACTTGAAGCATCTGTCATGTCAACAATCCGTAAGACTGAAGGAGTGATCTACGCTACTGGAGTCACTCTTTAAGCGGAGCGCAGACAACATTCCTATTGCGTATTTCAACGCCGAAAACTCGACTCAAGATTGGGATTCCAATTTCCCTTAAAGATGGATGGAGCTTTCAAGCTCTCCACTCTCTTGGGTCATTTTAACTGATCAGCGCCCATCAAGTATCGGCGCGAGCTTATGCACCGTTTCCACTGGCCAAGAACTCTTCGGCGTGAAAATGGCGGCGTCGAGCGACTTATGCTCAGGCCAATCCGGCTCTGTCGGAATTTCGCAAATTGCACGTTTGATAATTCGCGCACTCATTTTGGCGTTAGCCGCAAGATGCTCCACCACCGAACTTGCTTCGACGCTTTCCTCGCCTTCCCTCCAGCAATCATAATCTGTCACCATTCCTAGAGTGGCCAAAGCAATCTCAGCCTCCCGCGCGAGCTTCGCCTCTGGAAGATTAGTCATCCCAATAATATCAAAGCCGAGATTCCTGTAGTAGAAAGATTCCGATTTGGTAGAAAAGGCAGGTCCATCCATACAAACATAAGTTCCACCATCGTGGAGATCAGCGCCCTCCGCGCACCCAGCCTTTGCCAAAATCGAACGTAACCCAGGACTAATGGGCTCCGCAAAGCCAATATGAGCGACTATCCCCTCACCAAAAAATGTATTGTTTGCCCGCTGGCTAGTTCGATCAAAATATTGATCTGGGAGAACCACTGAGCGAGGCGAATACGCCTCCTTCAAACTCCCAACCGCAGTTGCACAAATCACCCAGCGCACCCCGACTGAACGAAGCGCCCAAAAGTTGGCCCGATGATTCACCTCGGTCGGCAGAATAGTATGGTTTTTTCCGTGGCGGGACAGGAACCAAACTTTTCTGCCCTTAAATATCCCACCTACCAACACATCTGAGGGCTCACCAAAAGGTGTTTCAACTCGACGCTCCTCAACATCTTCAAGCCCGTCAAAACCAGAGACCCCACTCCCGCCGATAATTCCGATTGCGGCACTCATCATTTACTAGTTTTACGTGCTAAAATTTCAGTCACCAAAATCAAACCTACCCCCAACACAACCGCTCCTAGTTGAAACCATGCCTCAGTAGTTGCAAGATCCGGAAAGTGCCAATTCTCAAAACCAACGATCTTATCGTCAGGGCCCTCCTTTTTCTCAATAGTTTCAAGAATCTCATCTTTCCAGGGCCAAATGATAACGAGAGATCCGGCAACAAATCCGGTAATTGTTCCGATCGCTTTATCATGATGTTTCCGGAATAACCAACTCAAGGATCGCGAGAGAGCCAACAATCCAACCACTGCACCAATACCTACCGGGAGAACGACCGAAACCACCACACTTAAATCCCCGGAACTCAAAGCATTTACCGAATTGAGCACCAATCGATAATTACCCATCAAAAGAAGAACAAAAGAACCACTGAGGCCTGGGATAATCATGCTACACATCGCAGCTACTCCACAAACCATGAGATAAACGAAATCTCTATTTTCGGAAGCTGGAGTAAGGAACGCCATGGAAACGGCGATCGCCGCCCCAATGAAAAAGACACTTATAACATCGGGCCCCCAACGCTTAACCTGTTTCCCTACAGACGGAATGGAAGCAGCAATCAACCCAAAAAAGACCGACCAGATCAACTGAGGGTGGTTTTTAAATTGATATTCTAAAACTTGAGCCAAAGTCACGATGCTTAAAAACACACCCAAAATGAGGGATGTCAGAAAAAGACCGTCGATTTTCCTCCAAAGCGCACCAAACTTAAATTCAATTCCAAGCTTTAGTGCCTTGGCATCGAAAGACTTTAAGGAATCAATAAGACGCTCGTAAATCCCGGTGATGAGCGCAATCGTCCCCCCAGACACACCCGGCACCACATTAGCCGCTCCCATCGCGAATCCCTTCAGGAAAGTAGCCAGCTCGTCTTTCATCAATTGGCAAAGAAGAATTTTACTAGAGACCGTCGATTATAGCATTAAAAGCTGCACTAGGTCGCATTGCTTCTACCAACTTCTCTGGATCTGGTGAGTAATAACCTCCAATATCAACCTCTTGCCCTTGCACACTATTCAATTCAGAAACGATTACCTCTTCTTGAGATGCGAGAGCTTCCGAAAGCGTTGTGAACTGTTCGGCGAGTGATGGCGAACTCCTCTGCTCTGCGAGTGCCTTTGCCCAATAAAGAGCGAGATAAAAGTGGCTGCCACGATTATCAAGCTGGCCGCACTTACGCTGAGGGCTCTTATTCTCAAGCAGCACTTTTGTCGTTGCATCGTCCAAAGTTGCACCAAGGATCTTGGCCTCCTCCGAACCAATGTGCTCGAGTGAGACTGCGAGGGCTAGGAACTCTCCTAGGGAATCCCAACGCAAGTGATTCTCCTGCACGAACTGCTGCACGTGCTTTGGAGCCGACCCCCCTGCTCCGGTCTCGAAAAGCCCGCCACCATTCATCAGCGGAACAATCGAAAGCATCTTGGCACTCGTGCCCACTTCGAGAATTGGAAACAAGTCAGTGAGGTAATCACGCAGGACGTTCCCAGTGACCGAAATTGTTTCCTCGCCAGCTTTCAGTCGCTCAAGAGAAAGCTCGGAAGCTTCCACCGGGCTGAGAATTCGAAGATCCAGACCCTCGATGTCGTGATCGCCGAGATAGGCACCAACTTTTTCGATGAGCTGGGCATCATGCGCCCGGTCTTCATCAAGCCAGAAAATCGCCGGAGATCCAGTGGCGCGCGCACGATTTACCGCAAGCTTCACCCAATCCTGAATCGGAGCATCCTTGGTTTGGCAAGCACGCCAAATGTCGCCCTCGCCCACTTCATGCTCCATGAGAGTTTCACCATCCGAGTCGATCACCCGAACGGTTCCAGCGGATGGAACTTCGAAAGTCTTATCGTGCGAGCCATATTCTTCGGCCTTCTGCGCCATTAAGCCCACATTTGGAACTGTTCCCATAGTGGTCGGATCAAAGGCCCCGTTCTTTTTACAAAAGTCGATGGTCGTCTGATAAACCCCTGCATAGGAACTATCGGGAATCACCGCGATGGTGTCCTGAACCTTGCCATCCTTATCCCACATTTGGCCGGAATTTCGGATCATAGCTGGCATGGAGGCATCGATAATCACGTCGCTTGGCACATGAAGATTAGTGATACCTCGGTCGGAATCGACCATAGCGAGATCAGGGCCTGCTGCGATGGCGCCGACAATATCGGCTTCAATGGCTGCTTTTTGATCAGCCGGGAGATTCTCGATTTTCGCGACTAGATCTCCAAAACCGTTTTTAAAATCGATTCCAAGTCCTCCGAGAACCTCGGCATGTTTTTCGAGGAAATCCTTGAAATAAACTTCAACCGCGTGACCGAAAATAATCGGGTCGGAAATCTTCATCATGGTGGCCTTCATATGAAGAGAAAACAGCACTCCCTCGTTTTCCGCTGCAGCTTTTTGCTCAGCAAGGAAACTGACTAGGGCCGCCTTGCTCATGAAGGTAGAGTCGATGATTTCCCCGGCCTGCAGGGCAACTCCTTCTTTAAGAACAGTCACAGCCCCATCAGCGGCGGTGTGCTCGATCTTGACCGAAGTCGCAATATCGACTGTGACCGATTTTTCGTTCGAAGCAAAATCACCCTCGGACATGCTCGCGACACGGGTTTTCGAATCAGCGCTCCATGCTCCCATCGAGTGCGGGTTGGCTTTGGCATACTCCTTAACAGCCTTTGGTGCGCGACGATCAGAATTGCCCTCGCGAAGAACTGGATTCACAGCACTCCCCTTCACCTTATCGTAACGGCTTTTGATCTCTTTCTCGTCAACGTTGGCCGGATTTTCGGGATAATCCGGCAAAGCGATCCCTCTCGCTTGCAGCTCGGAAATGGTGGCCACCAACTGAGGAACCGATGCGCTGATGTTAGGAAGCTTAATGATATTTGCCTCAGGAGTTTTCGCCAATTCGCCAAGCTCGGCTAAGTGATCTCCGATACGCTGATCTTCCGGAAGTCGATCTGAGAAAACTGCGATAATCCGCCCAGCCAAAGAAATGTCGCGGGTCTCAATTCTAATCCCCGAAGACTTGGCAAAGGCCTTGATTATAGGCAAAAGGGACTGAGTCGCTAAAAATGGAGCCTCATCGGTTTTGGTGTAAATAATGGTCGGCTGGGACATCCTTCAGCTCTTAAGGGAAAGAGGGCCTTCGGTCAATGCCCTGTCCACCACGAAAAAAATCAGATAGGTTTCAATTATGCCGCTTTTCGGAACGATTCATTTACTCACACTCCTCGTGATTGCGATAATTGCTAAAATTTGTATTCGGGAGGGAAAGCGAGGCCTTGTCTGGCCGCGGGCAATGCTTGCTTTTATTTGCCTCTCTGTCTTCCCCATCAACCAGCTAGCACTCATCGGAGTGGATTTTGAACCGGCTATCGAAAGATTTATTCCATTTCATCTTTGCGACATCGCAGCAGTGACTGCGGGCTTTGGGATTTTGACTAGAAATCCACTTCTTTGTGAGCTGACCTATTGCTGGGGGTTAGCCGGAACAATGCAGGCCTTAATCACTCCTAATTTGACCCTGGATTTCCCTCACCCTTTCTTTTGGAGCTTTTTCATTCAACATGGCGCAATTGTCATCGTCGCACTCTACCTTCCACTCGCGATGAAATGGAAACCTCGGGATGGAGTCATCCTTCGCATATTTTTCTGGAATCAAATCTATTTCTTCGCAGCCTTGACTATGAATTGGATCCTAGGAACCAACTTTGGATTCCTAGCCCGAAAGCCGAAAACCGAGACACTCCTTGACCACCTCGGAGATTGGCCCACTTACCTCTTTTGGCTTCAACTCCTTGCCATTCTTCTTATGTTCCTTCTGTTTTTACCCTTCCGACGATCAATAAACATTTGGCGCTCGAACAGAATCGGAGTAAATCCCCATTATGAGTGAAGCAGCTAAGCCTATGAAAAAGAAAAGAGTCAACGTGCGTCGCCCTGACGTCATGACTCTCGTTCAGGAGGAAGTTGAAAAACACTACCACTCTCCCATCGTCGAAAAACTCCGAGAAAGAGGCGGCTCGCTGACGATTGGTAAAACAACGATCCGACTCGCTGAACAATTTGGGTTTTGCTACGGGGTGGAACGGGCGATCGATCTAGCTTACGCCTCTCGGCGAGTTTTCCCAGATCAGCGTATTTTTTTGATCGGAGAAATTATTCATAATCCTGAAGTGAATCGACAACTCGAGGATATGAATATTGTCTCTCTTCCGTGGAAAGAGCTCACTAAGGAATACGATGACCTGACCGAAGGAGATGTCGTGATCGTTCCTGCTTTTGGGGCCCCGACCTCATTCACCGAAAAAATCGAACAACAGGGTTGTCACATTATCGATACAACTTGCGGTGATGTCATGAAGGTCTGGCGGCGGGTTAGGACATACGCGAAAACTGGCGTAACCTCATTTATCCACGGCAAACGTGGTCACGAGGAAACCCGCGCAACGGCTTCCCGTGCGACCGGCAATGACGGCAAAGGACACTACCTTATCGTTCTGACACTCGAGGAAACCGAATACGTTTGTAATTTCATCCGAAATGGAGGTGATTCATCAGAGTTTCTCGCGAAATTTGATAAAGCGGTTTCAGAAGATTTTGATCCGACCGTTCACCTCAAAGAAATTGGGGTTGCAAATCAAACTACGATGCTAAAAAGCGAGACTGAAGAGATTCAACGCCGGATTCGCCAAGCTATTACCGATCGCGATGGAAAGGCTGAAAACTTTCAGATGTTCGACACGATTTGTGGAGCCACCCAGGAACGACAAGATGCCCTTTTCGATATGCTCAATAAACCTATGGACCTTCTTCTCGTCGTCGGTGGATACAACAGCTCCAACACCACGCACCTTGTGGAAATTGGCAACGAAAACCTTCCCACTTATTTCATCAGGGAAGCCTCCTGCTTGGAATCACTCGAGACCGTAATTCATTTCGATATTGAAAAAGGACAAGAAACACCTACGCCAAACGTCCTCGCAGGCTTCGATGACGAAGAAGCCACGATTGGCATCACTGCCGGAGCCTCCTGCCCAGCCAACCTTATTGAGGAAGCAATTGTCCGCGTCTTAGCCCTTCGTGGCATTTCCAGAGAGACCATCGAAAAAACATAGTTTTAAAGTCTAGGAAAAAAGATCCAAGAGCTCTTCTTCCTCAAGCCCTGGAACAAGCTCCCCTCCGCCATCTAAAACAGCCTCCATCATCTTTTTCTTTTCTTCTTGGAGAGCTAGGATTTTTTCCTCGACGGTATTTCGCGTAATCAATTTGTAGCTAGTCACAACATTTTTTTGTCCAATCCGGTGGGCACGATCAGTGGCTTGTGCTTCGACCGCAGGATTCCACCATGGATCGAGGTGGATCACAGTATCGGCGGAGGTAAGATTCAAACCAACTCCACCCGCTTTTAGCGAAATCAAAAAGACCGGAACCACCCCTTCCTGAAATCGTTCGATCACATCGCCACGCTTTTTGGTAGAGCCATCAAGGTAACAATAATCCCACTGGTTACCAAGGAGGATTGGCACGACCCCTTGAAGGAGTTGCACAAATTGACTGAAGACCAAAACCCGATGCCCTCCAGCAATCGCTTCAGAAAGAAGCTCTTCGAGATCATCAAGTTTCACCCCAGCATCCTTATCCTCAACCTTGAGCCCGGGAAGAAGTCGCAAATCACAGCAAGCCTGACGAAGTCGTAGCAAGGCCGTCAGCGCAACCATCCTCCTACGGCCATCATCGGCAGCCTCAACCTGCAAACGACTTTCATACAAGAGTTGGCTGTAGATCGTCTGTTGCTTCGGCGCAAGGTCGCAGTATCGAACCTGCTCAATCCGATCCGGCAGATCCTTCGCGACATCCTTTTTTAAACGACGAAGCACAACCGGCCTTAGCTTTCGGAAAAGTCGACGAGCCAAGACTGGGTCCCCCCCTTTCCTTAACGGTTTCTCGAAACGTTCGAGGAATGGTTTACGTGGCCCCAGATACCCGGGAAGGGCAAACTCCATGATGGACCAGAAGTCCTGCAAGGAGTTCTCAACCGGCGTCCCCGAAAGAGCAAAACGGTGCTCCGCATTTAAACGATGAGCCGCTTTAGAAATCTGCGCGTCTGGATTCTTGATTTGCTGGGCTTCATCAAGAATCGCGATTTTGTATTCGCGAGATTGGAATTCATCATTATCGATTCGGAGAATGGCGTAGCTCGTAATCACGACGTCAGCTTCCGGAATCTTGCCGCGCTTTCCACCCACATGTAGAGCGACTTTTAATTCTGGTACCCACTTCGCGCACTCTGCTGCCCAGTTCGATACGAGCGAAGAAGGACACACCACTAAAGCCGGACCACCTTTCTTCGCAATGAAAGTCAGCGTCTGGAGGGTTTTACCAAGCCCCATATCATCGGCGAGGATGCCACCCATCTCAAGCTCACTGAGCCGATGCATCCACTGAACGCCGATTTTCTGATAAGGTCGAAGATAATCAGGAAGATCGAGATCGACTTCCGGATCCACTTCAACCACCATCCCGAACTCTCGCGCACTCGCTTTAAGAAAAGCCGCTTGCTGAGCATTAATCTCAAAGACGCCGGGAGAATTTTGGAGCGCTTCGGAATCGGTCAATGTCTCGTTCACCTCCTCGATAAATTCGGAGTCAATGACCGCGATCTTACCTTTTCCAAAAGCATGCTCGGCACTGCCCATGCGAAGCATCCGTTGCACTTGGTCCGAAGGAAGCTCCTCGCCGCCAACTTGATATTTCGTCTGTAACGAAAACCAGTCGCGACCGCTATCCTGCCATTTCCATTCGGGACGAACCGCAACCACTTGCTTGGCAGCCGCTTGAAAACGCTCGCCTTTCTCCACTACCCATTGCGTGGGCATTTCAGAAAAGGCATGAAACTTTAAAATTTCTTCGCGATCACGCAGCGCCATTCGACCACCTTTCGCCGGCCCCTCAAACCCCCACGCCAAGAAGAAATCGATAACAGCCTTTTCCTTGGAAAGGCTGGTGAAGACATCACCGACCAATTGTGGCTCACCCTCTTGACACGAGGCTTTTTTGCCGTTGTAGCGAAATTCCAGACGGGCCTCCAGATGCCGCAACGAACCTTCGAGAACGATCGTGACATCCGGCACACCTTCTTCGGGCAAGTTTTCCCATAAACCATCAGGAATCTCGAACCATTGCTCAAGCTCCGCCAGCGCGTAACGAGCTTCGGCCGCACTGACGCGCATCCCTTGCATGAGCACAGGACAAAAGCGCATCGGCAAGCCCGGAGCCACCGGTTGAAATTCACAATCGGATAGTTGCCACAATCCAAGATTCCCGCCCTTCGCCACAATCCGCTCACCCTTCAAGCGCAACTGTGGCCGCAAACCCTTGGCTTGAATTGATGCCAATGATTTCTTCCCGAAGAAGACACGAGGGTGACCGATCACCCCCTCAAGAAGCTGCCCAAAATCACCTTGATCTAAATTGATAATTCCCGGTGCTTCAACTGGAAACAACTCCCGAAGAACCCGCCAGAGCTCTTCATCATGACCCGAGATTTGAAACGGTCCTTCCGGCAGGGCGCTCAGCAAAATTTCCTCGCCATCCAGTAGTGCACCAAACCCCGTCATCAGCTGGCCACGCTCCCAGGAAGCCTCTACCTTTAGAGGTAGCATAACCTGAAGAGAAATTGACTTTCCTTCATCCGACAATTTCGGCCAGCGATCCTCAAGCAAAGCGTCCGGCACCTCCACCTTGGCAGTGACTTGCTGAGGATCAATCACCTCCAAACCAATCGCCATGATATGTGCGCAAACTCGCCCATCACGACGCACCATCATGCAGGTGCAGTGATTTTCCATGTGAGTTTTAGAGATCAATTCCATCCTCACCTTCTTCATCTTCCCCCCAACCCGCGTCTCACCGGAAAGAACTCCGTTCTGATACTCAGCCGACCTAACGCCACCTTGGCGATGAATCGAGCGAGCCTTTTTCATCTCGACGTGCCCGCCCACATCCATCAGAAGATCGCGGGTCAGCTCAAGATGACTCATAGAAAGCGAGCCAATGCTCAGTCGAGGTGTAGATGCGTCGGAACTGCCACGACTTCCATCCCGGCTGCACGCGCCGCGATGATTCCAGAACGAGCGTCTTCAAACACAACACAGTCTTCAGGGGCAATTCCAATCCGTGAAGCAGCTTCCAAAAAGACATCCGGGGCCGGCTTTCCGTTGGGCACTTCATTACTGGAAACTACCTCATCAAACCAATCAGAAATCCCAAGCACCTGAAGAGTCTTTTCCACAACTTCCCGGGAACTCCCACTCGCTACGGCTAAGGGGACCTTCCCCCGGTTTTCCTCTGCAATCTTTGCGACTGCAGGAATCAATTCGACGAGCGAAAGATTTTTGAGGTAGTGACGCTTCTTAGAAGACGCCACTTGGTCTGCATCCAGACGAAGGCCTTGTTCACCATTAATAACTTCAACGATATCTCTAGTCGGACGTCCACCCATCGCATAAAACACATCCTCCGGAAAAACTCCGGGTTGCCCTTGATCCTCGAGCGCTTTACACCAAGCTTTGAAGTGCGCAGGCATCGAATTTACGAGTGTTCCATCAAGGTCAAAAATTAGAGCCTTGTAATCCAGCTTGGGAACTTTCAATTCAATTTGATTCATCGACGGAATCGAAATGAAGTAAAGTTACGCGACTGACAAGCAACAATCGCACCTGTTGTTCAAGTGACAAAAATAGGCGATGCCCTACAGTGATAAGCTTTGATCCGAATAAACTCCGGGAGCAATTATTTTCACATCGCTGGAATCATTTGAAATCGTCACTCTCCCCTTGATCACAACACCTTCCGCAAACTCTACGGGGCCCGAAATTTCCAGAATATCAGCTTCAAGCAAAGATGGCTGGCCGAGACCTTCTAGGGCATCTACCAACTTATATTCCGTCGAAAAATTGACTACTGGCGGCTTACCGTGACGAGAATCAACCAACTGAACCCGCCCGTCTTCA
>TARA_B110000008_G_scaffold142903_1_pt1 | contig 37766 bp, 28 predicted proteins | sample TARA_B110000008 | Tara Oceans TARA_B110000008 (sample SAMEA4396496) | marine metagenome | biome: Westerlies Biome; feature: [DCM] deep chlorophyll maximum layer (ENVO:01000326); material: water (ENVO:00002006), including particulate matter (ENVO:01000060) such as... | depth 40 m
ATAGCCAAACGCAAACGTCGGGGACCAGTGGGTCCAACCATCAACCAATAATGATCCCGAGGGAAATGCTCGTCACTGAGGGTTTCTGAAAAAGCGGTGTAATCAATACGAAAGTCATCCCACCCAATTCTTTGCTTCGGCATTCCGGTGGTCCCCCCTGTTTCGAAAATATTAAATGGTTTTCCCTTGTAAGGCTGGGGAACCCATACTTCATTTGGTAAATCTCTCAACCATTCATCCTGAAAATTAGGGAATTTCTCACAAATATCTTGAAAGGTTTTGATTTCCTCTAGGGGATTCCAGTTTTGTTGTTTTGACCAATCTAGCCAAAAAGGAGAACCGGTATCTGGCGAAAAGTGCCACTTTATTATTTCAGCAATGTGGGCATCCAGCTCATTTGCAGATTGTTTGACTGTTTCATCGATATTCATGATGGACTCAATAAAAAAAGATTTTAAGAATTTACAATTTTTCGCTTCCGGGAAAAAACTTTTTCAGAGTTTCCTCTGAAGGCGGTTTGGTAATCAGGGATACGCCAATCATCGCGATGGTTGCTACCATGAAACAAATTGCTGCGGGAATGATTCCTGGACCAACTACCATCTCTCCTCCATATCCAGATAAATGAAAGAAATATAGCCAACTAAGAAGTGCAGAAAGTACGCTCACTACAGCACCTTGCTTGGTTGCCCTTTTCCAATACAGAGCGGCAAAAACTACCGGAAAAAGAGCCGAGAAACCACTAAAGCACCAAATCGCTAAATCAAAAACATTTGCATCCTTTGCAAACATTGCAAGTGCGTAGGTAAGTGCTACTATGACCACAATAAAAACCCGTGCAATGAGTATCACCTGTTTATCGGAATATTTCTTGGTCCCCGCACGATGAACCACAATATCATTAGTAAACATCGTCCCAAGGCATAGAAATTGAGAATCCAGAGAAGACATAATCGCTGCCAAAACTCCAGCAGTGAGGAGTCCTGTTAAAATCGGATCTCCCACCAATAATTTAAGCATAGCCGAAAGAACTGCAGGAGGTGGAATTCCGGGAGGAAGTACCCCCGAGGCCCATGCACCGACGAGAACGCAGGGAACCCATACCACCATAATACATAACGGGTGGGCAATAACTGTTAACCGAAATGCCTTGGCACTTTTTGCCGTTAACCAATGTTGAAATAGGTGGGGAAACATTCCCACGCTCAATGGAATAAAAAAGTAAGAAATAAAAGTTATAAAAGGTATTCCAAGCTCTCTTTCAAAAGCAGAAATTTCTCCGGTTTTTGGATTTTTTTTCTTAAACTCAATTAAGACTGGCGTCCGGGATAAATGGGGCTGTTTATTCGTTAAATTAGAATTTTCAGAACTAAGCACCTTTCCGATCGGCTTCGGGGGTTCATTTTTTTGTAGCTCTCCAGCTTTTCTGTCAAATTGGTAATCTTGTACAACGACTCCTTTATCATTTATACGCGCAGGAACTCTTCCCGCCTGCTCAAGACCACCCAACCCGTTAATTATGTAAACAAAAGCGACCAGCCCCATAACCATAAAAACAATAGTCTGAAAAGTGTTCGCATAAGCTGCACCCCGTGAGCCTCCCATAAAAACATAAGTTAAAACAACTAAGGACACAACAAGACCAGTCAGCCAGGGGGGGATTCCGCCTAACCACTGGGGGGCACTCGGGTTGGTAAAGATTTCAGTGAATGCACCTGCAGTGACTGGTTCAATAGTTTTTCCAGCGCCTATAATACCAATTAAGAGATAAGGAACTACCAACAAAACTAAGATGGGAAAAAGCAGATAACCTAATCCATCGGACTCGAAGCGAGATCGGAAAAATTGAATTTGAGTAATGTAACCATGCTTTTTTCCAAAAGCCCATAGTCGGATCCCAACAAGAAAAAATATTCCCGCATGAACCAATCCGCTAATCGATGCCATTAGCCCGTACGTGCCTATTCCGCGCTCAAAAGATTTACCCGTAGAACCAACCAAAGCAAAAGCGGTCATGGTTGTTCCAAAAACACTCATAAGAAGGAGAAAAGGACCAATGCTATGACTCGCAACAAAGTAATCTTTACTCGTACCTCTGAACAACCGATTACTAAAAAATCCCAATCCTAAAAGAAGGCAGAGATAAAGAATAATAACTACCAACGTGGTCATCTTTTTTCGCCTCCTTCATTTGTCTCTTCCGCAAAGATTTCCAGCTTTTTGGGCCACGCAAATTTAATCGCTGCCCATCCTAAAAGGGCACAGGCAATAGAAAATAAAGCGTGAAAAGCAAGCCCGACAGGTAGAAAGCCAAACACCAGTGTTGCATCATCCCACCACCAAAAATCTTGATGTATAAGAAATAATACAAAAAATAATACAACAATTACTTTTTGGCCCAAAGGATATGATGATTTTCTCACATTTACTTTCCTATCGCGTATAGATGGGTTTGTGTTCCAACATAAAGAACTCCATTTGAAACAACTGGTGAACTGTAAACCGGGGCTCCCATGCTTACCGTTTTTACTTTTGGTTTCGTTTTTCCATGGTTCATAACCAGTAAGTCACCATCTTCATTCCCTAATATGAGTTTTCCATCAACAACTAAAGTAGATCCCCAAATACGGCTAAATGAATCGTGGGTCCAATAGACTTTACCAGAATTCGCATCAAGGCAATGTATGATGCCAGCATATTCTGCGATATAAACCAAGTCATCCGCAATGGAAACGGTTGATATTGTTCGACCCACATCAGTATACTTCCAAATAACTTTTCCCGTTTCAGCGTCCATGCATGATAAACGACCCACCCCATCTCCATGCTCAGGGTCTTGGCCAATTGCACAATAAACTTTTCCCTCATACAAAACAGGTGTACCAATCAGTTCACTTGGACCTGGAGGAGTGGCATAGGGTATTTTCTTTCCCTCTTTATCCTTCCGATAATTTGGCTCATTACAGTCAACCTTCCAAAGTGGTTCGAACAAATCATATCCGTCAGCATCTTTAACTGTTTTATTCTCGTATCCGTAACAGAAACCATCCGTTCCCCCCCAAATGAGAATTTCTTTTTTGTTAATCTTTCCATAGGTCAGGGAAGACCAAGCAGCATGAAGAGCATTTTCACTGGCACCTGAACCATCCTCCCCTACTAATTCACCCGAATTTTTATCTAAAGCAATCCAGCTTGGAGATAATGGGCTCGGAATATTAGTGTGTGACCAGTCCACCCCGTTTGACGTGGCAATATAAACTTTATCATCAATAATTACCGGAGATGAACTTGTCACATTATGTGGAAAAACTCCAAGTTCATCTCGCATATCATACATCCAAATAATATCAGCATCTATTTGTTCATTCAAAGAATCTTTCATTCCCTTGGGATTAACATAATCAGCTTCGTCTTTAAAAGGACCATCGTTTCCGTTGCTGAATCCATTTATGTCCAAACAAACAACCTCGCAGCGATTCGTAACCACATAGACTTTATCCCCATCAATGGCAGTAGATGAACATATTCCAATATATTCCCAATCACTTACTTTTCCGGCACCGAGCTTTGGTATAACAAGTTGCCATTTAAGTGCACCTGTTTTTTCATCTAAACACATAACTACCCCACGATCGCCCTTTTTACCTTGATCACGAGGAGACTCATTATTTGTACCAATAAAAACGCATCCATTTCCAATAGTCACATTTCCGTAAGCCTGAGAACCTAATTTAGCGACCCATTTAATATTTTGGGTCGTTTTCATATCAACGACCTCTTCATCATTCATTTCTCCTGGGTTAAAGTCAAAAATGATCTGCTTCTCATCCGAGATCATATTTCTGCTTCCGTCTCTTCCCCACATTGGCCAATCCGCACCAAAGAGCTTTGAAATTGCAAGAGACGAGATAATAAAAAGTGTAATTTTTTTCATTATATTTTGTGGTTTCATAAGAGGATAATAAAATTAATTGTTATAAGTTATGGACAAATTATCGAAATAAACTTTTTTCTTACTTTGCGGTGACATGGCATAAACTCCTGGTGCCCCTTGCAGGTGAGGGGTTGCGTGGGGAATCTCAATAGTCCAGTCGGTTGGTTCAGTCGCAGATTTTGGCCAGGCTTTTGCACGAACCAAACCCGTTCCGTCTTCAAGTAGGTCAACGCGAGTTTTTAGTTTATACCAAATTTCTGTCTTAAATGAAAATGGTACGGAATGCCTAAACCGATCATAATTGGAAATAATTTCAAGTTTTTGGCTATTACCAATCAAGGCAAATATATATCTTTGATTAATCAGCCCTACATTAGATTTAGTCCTACGGTCTCCATCCGTCATTACATCAGCCACTGCTGTGTAGTTGCTCATATCTTTGTGACCAACAAAATTAATCGCCCTTTGAAACAAAACTCGATCGAGGGTGTTGCCGGCAACCATGTTTCCACCAAAATCTTGTACCTGCCAACGCATCCTTGCACCAAGCCAGGGAAGAGGGGCATAAGAAAATGCAATCTCATCGGAACTTTGCTGGGTTAAAGAAAAACCTTTCTCAAAATTTTCCTCATAAGGAAGGTCCTGCAAAACTCGCCCCCTGCTCACTCCAAATAAATTTCCATTACTTACTCGTAATGCACCAGCAGAAAGCTTGGCATTTTTTTCCGCAACCAAGATGCCGTTTGATGAAATCTCTGCATCCACTTTTGATTGCACTTTTGCTGTTGGTGGAATCCATTTTTCCCAGGTTAAACCATCCTTTAATTCCTCAATTCTTCTACCCGTCTCATCTAATGAATAAACCTTAAACGCAAGCGAGCTTCCGGATTTAAGAGCAAATTCTGCGGGTATAATTTGTAATGATACCGGATCTCGTTCTGAAGATAGACTTTCCACAGGTTGTGAAATAAAAGCAGGTGCAACCCGATTCGAACCAAAGCAATAGAGTCGCTTTTTTGACTGAACAAAAACACGTCCATGAGCAACTGCAGGTGCAGCCAGACAAGAACCATCAAGTTGTACCTGACTAATAATCCTTGCCTCATTTTCATCTTCCTTAACCACAGAAACTTTACCATCAAACATAGGAACATAAAGTTTGTTATCTGCCCAAGTCGGAGATGCATGCACTTGATCAGGAGCCAGTTTGATAACCCAGATCTCTTCGCCCGTATCGGCATTCAAGCATACCAATTCCCCTCGTTTTATGGTAGTGTAAAGTCGACCCGATCGATAGACTGGAGAACTTGTGAAAGCTTCCATTGAACTGTTTCTCCAAACTTCACTTTCTTTTCCTAAAAGCAAAATATCCTCATTGATAGAAGGTAATTTTTCTGGTTTTTGGATCGCAACCATTCGCCCGATCGTAGATGCATCAATATTTTCCTTACCATGAATTGCAATAATCGTATTCTTATGTACAACCACGCCAGAATTCACACCACCGTAAGACATCTGAAAACGCCATAATGGTTGCCCCGTTCTAGCGTCGATGCAAACAATATGACCACAACCTGTTCCACTATAAAAAACCCTTCGCCCATTTGGCATGTTCTCAAATGTTAAGGGGGAAAACGAACTATCCTTCGGTGTAATGCCAGGGGTAGAAGACCACACCAAATCTCCCGTATTTTTATCAAAAGCATAAAAACGATCCCTTGCCGGGCCTTGTTTTCCCCAATTTGCAGTTATAGCATGAATAATAACTAAGTCCCCATCAACGCATGGACCTCCCGTTCGCCCATTTGGAAAAGTTAAACGCGCAAATTCCTCCATTAAAGAACGTTCCCATAGCTTATTTCCATCTGAATCATACCCTATCAATAAACCCGGACTTGTTTGAAAGTATACATTTCCACTTGCAGGATCAACGCAAGCAGCACCGACACCGTAGCGATTGTAAACGATATCGCTAATAAAATCAGAATGTGTTCGCTCCCAAAGAACTTTACCAGATGCAGCATCAAAGCAAACTAAGGCTTCTTTTAAATCATCTTCTACACCGTAATAGCCGAACTGGTATGCCCGACCACCTGCAATAACTGGCACCCCGCCTCCCTGTATTTCATGCGTCCAGAGAAGAGAGCCTTTTTCTAAACTAAGTTTGTCGGGAAGGTTTGTCTGTTCGGAAACTCCTGTGCCCGCAGGACCTCTCCAAAAAAGCCAATCTTTATCTACCGATAAAGTTACTGGTTCAATCGGTGTACTGGAAACTCTTTCGCTCTTGTCATGGGAAACGCAACCCGAAAAAAGGAGAAGAAAAATTACGGAAGGTAAGTGGTAATTCATAAGTTTATGAAGATTAATGTGGATTTATTAAAAATTAGTACTTGTATGTACTATATTGTCAATTACCGAAGGCTAAAATAATTATTTTATCTATCATGATACCAAATTGTAAAATTCCCAAAAATTTGCCCCCTTTGCTCAGAGAATGTTGGAACAAACTAAACAGCACTTTCATGAAGAGGGTTAAAACAATTGGCATTACCCCCGATCAATATACAGCTCTTCGATGGATTCATGAGTTTTCTGAAGAGATGGTTTCGCAGGCTAGACTTGCGGAACTTATGTGCACAGACGCAAATAACATCGCAGGGATTATGAAAAGAATGGAGATTATGAAACTGATTAAGAGAAAAATAAATCCGAACGATAAAAGACAAAAGGTTATTTTCCTAACGCCAAAGGGGTCTTTATTTTTTAAAAAAGGTAAAATTATTGCAGACCAATTGGAAAAGGAGATTTTCTCCTCTTTCTCTTCCGAAGAAAAAAAACACTTTCTTACATTACTGAATCAATTATATAGGACGATCGAAAGTGAAAAATGTTATCCCTGAAAGTTTATTATTCCTCTCCCATTTTCAAACACACCCATTCCCCCTTGGAACTACGGCAATACATCCGTCCATTAATATAAGTCGGGGGAGTCCAATTATTTTTCCCGGATAATATTTGAAAACGTGCCTTTTCAATAAATTTATCTGGGGTTGCCTGGGCTAAGCATAATTCTCCTCTATCGCTTAAAATAACCAAATGATCCCGCACAAGAAGGACCGTTCCAAGACCGAACCCCCTTTCGTTCCACTTTTCCTTTCCAGTTTCCAAATCAAGACAAAACAACTTTGATTGATCAGAACGTCCACCCGCCTGGCCATGGATTCCAAAACTATAGCGACCTTTCCTTACCAAGCTCGCCATTTGACAAGAATAAGATTCCGACTCCCAAATAGCTCCCGGGACTCTTTTTGTAAAATCAATCAATGCGGCTCCTTTTCCATATGCTGAAGATACAAAAATCTTATTTTCATAAATAAGTGGTTGTGCTGCATTAATTCCATATCTGGTTTTATGTTGGTATTTTTTCTTTATTTTACCGGTCTTAAAATCGTGAATTATTAAACCAAATTCATTAAAAATTAGGATTTCATTAGACTCATTTAAGATGGGAGATGCATATCCAGCTTCACTATCTCCCGCTTTCCAAACTAATTCACCATTCTCCGTTTCTACACATATTAAAGATCCCGTAGGTGATCCCGTTTCAATAATTATATTCCCTCCTGAAATCAAAGGAGAACCGGAGTATCCCCACATCGGTCTTTTTCCCTGAAAATCCTTTAATATATTTTTGGTCCAAAGAATTGATCCACTCTTAGCATCTAAGGCATAGAAGTCTCCTTCGTGACTGCATAAATACAAAAAACCATCCTTGATGGTTGGCGTCGAACGACTCCCCCCATCAAAAAACTTAGGTGCTTTTTCACAGGGATAACTATGTTTCCAGACAATATCTCCTGTCTTTGCGTTTACGCAATAAAGAGTATTTCGTCCGTCTTTATTGCCCTGCGTATAAGCAAGGCCATCAACTTCTATAACGGAAGAATACCCAAGTCCGACTTGTAATTTCCATAACCTTGAAGGCTCTTCATCCCCCCAATTAATTTTTAATCCCATTTCATCCGAAAATTGATTCCTGTATGGACCACCAAAATTAGGCCAATCTTTTCCGTACAATGCTGGAAGTATAAACAATAAGAAGCAAATATAAGAATATCTCATATGGCTTAAGATTGATTTTGATGAACAGTTGTCAACAACAACTGATAGTTCGAATTCTCTACTTATAGAGGACCGACAACATTCTCACCATCAATTAAAAGATTTAATGACAATCCATCGGCATAATGGCCTCCTACATCGGGTAAAAGGGCATTAGAACCTTCTTTACGGGCACTCATTGAAACAATTACAAATTCGGTTCCAGTTGGAAGAATAAAATCCTGTTGAATTTCTTCCCAAGTTGATGGATTGACATCACTTTCAATATTAAATTCCTTGTGTCCGATTGAAGAATTCTCGTTATTTTCATCACTTGAAATAGCATGTATAGAAAGGGCAAATTCAGTTGAATCGCCTACTAAACCTTCACCTTTATTGAAATAAAGACTTGTTTGTAATTGTGCATTTATATTTTCGACACTTAGGTTAAGGTTTCGCACATCAACAACCTGAAGCATTTCAGATGTTTCGGCAGTTTGAGAATGAACATCAACTTTCATGGAAGAAAACTTCAACATGTGATCCCCGAACTTGGGCATAACACCATTTTCTGTCGGAACTGACAAATGCTCGGACCGCTTCCAGCTTGAGAATTTACCATTAAACTCAACTACTCCTCCCTCGCCAAAGTTTTTTCCCTCTCTTAAGATTTTCAACCCATAATGAGCATCATTTATAGCATTTGCCAGTCTAGAATTGAAAGGCAGTTTGTAGGTAGCATCTTCTAATTTACGACTAAATTTGCTTGATTCCATTTGGATTGATGAATCAAATGGAGTGGAGTTTAAAGAAAGGGCGGTATCATTATCAATATCAGATATTTCTTCAACCATAACGGATAAATTTTTATCTTTCGAATGAAACCACCAAACTCCAAATAGAGCCACAATTGCTGCCGCAATTGAAGAAATAAGAGGAAAATTTAAAATATTAGATTTGGAAGTTTTTAATTCCGTAGTATTTTCACAATCAACCAACTCCCAATGTAATAATGAGTCCTGTATAGTAAGTTCTGAATAACGCTTTCTGGCATCCTTACTTGACTTTAATAATTGAGACAATCGACTAAGGTTTTCGTTTGTATAATCATTATCTAAAATTTTGGAAGTTAAAGTTTCAACTTCCTTAAGCATGGCTGTATAAGAATTCATGGGATATAAATTGGTATACTATATACTTAGCACTAATCTGGATTTTCTTACAAAACTTTATACTTTTTAATTAATTTAAGAATCTAGATCGGCTTCAATGGATGGAATTTTTTCTTTTACACATGCGATTAAATTAATTCGAATTCTGTGCAAAGTTGCCGAGACAGAACCCATCGGCCTCTTCAAAACTTTTGATATCTGTAATAAACTTTTTTCTTCCTGAAAACGCAATTTTGCCATTGCTTTCATGTGCTTTGGCAAAAGCTCGTAACAAACCTGTAGGGCCCTTCGAGAAAGGTCCATCTGTTTTAAATCAACTGTTTCTTCGGCCAAATTTTCGATTAAATCTGGACTAAAATACAATTTACTTCTTTTAAATTTTGATATGTGTCCCATCACTTGGTACCTGGCTATATTAAATGCCCACCCCTGAAAATGTCCTTCAGGATTATATTCACCTGCTTTTCGGCAAAGAATAAGGTTCGTCTCTTGTAGAATATCTTCTGCTTCCGACCTGTTTGGCAATAAAGTCAAAATATAAGCATAAAGAGGTCTTTGCAAAGCAGTTAACTTTCGCGAAAAATCAAAAGGTATAGGTTCTTCCTTCAAAACAAATACAAAGGAGGCTTATTAAACTATTTTGTCAACATAATGAAAGCCCCCCATTTTACTCAAATCGTAATCAAACTTTTAAGATCAATTAAACAAGTTGCAGAAATGAACCTACTTCTCTAAAGTTTTTTAATGCAACCGTGGCAAAGCGTATTGCTTATCATTTCCACCCTTTTAATATTTGGTGCCGGTTTTTATTACGACCAGATTGAAAAAAATACAGCAATTGCTTACGAGGAATCTATTATGAGCGCCCCAGTACAGACGGACGCTCCCATCGATAATAATTCATCTACAAAAACGAATAAACGCGAGGAATTACAAAATTCTTCTGCTTGGGCAGAATCAAAATTTATAATTGAAGTACCCATTGAAAAATCAGGATTACTTGGCTTGCATAAAGAGGCGATCAAGGGAAATACATTTCTCACATCTGTTTTAAACACCCTTCATGCAAACCCTACCGCAAAAGAAATGATTTTCAGTCCATTTCTTAATGATGTTTTTATAGAACCTGAACCGGAAATTATGCGATCCCTATTTTCCGTTTCTCAGAATGTCGAAACTTCAAACCAACTTTTTGTTATTGTTCGTGGCCATTCTGGAAAAGCTTCCCAGCTCTTATTAAGGGTAATTTTTGAAAACTATAAAAGGGAAATACAGAAAGAAAGCACGGATAAACCACTACTTCCCGAACTCGTAAATCAAAAAAAGGAAATTTTAATGCTTCAAAAAAATTATCTTCAATTGGCAGAACAGATCCACGAAGAAAATCAGGGCAGTTCATCACAATCGATAGAAGAAATCGCTCTCAAGTCTGAACTTATGCAAATTAAAACAGAACTTAATTCGCATGTGGAAGCACTTACGGGAATCGAAAAAATTTACCTTGATAAGAATAAGTACTCTGAATTTTTAACCATCCATTCGCTTGCCAACTACGGAAATATTCAAGAGTTTATTGATAACATTGATCAATTAAAACGCATGCTGGCTAATCAAAAATTGGAAGCTATCTTAATTAAAGAAGTAACCAAGAATTTAACCAAACTTGAATCTTCACTTGATCAAGAATTGGCCATGGGTATTGAGCATATTAAAAACTTATCTAAATCTGCTCTTGCGAAAAAAATTGAATTACAAAAGAAAATCGTCGATTTAGAAATGAAAAAGAATGATATTCATTCTCTTCATCCAAGATTCAAACTTCTTAAATCAGTTAAAAAAGAACTCGATCAAAAAAATTCCGCCTTTTCCTCTGATTTCCAAAAATGGCAACTCGCCAAACAGGGACTCTCCTTCAAAAAAGCATCCTAAGAAAGCAGCTCATCCACATAATTTCTTTGGTTAAATAACTTGTTTGCCTGAGCAAAAATTGCGGTAGTTGATTGCATCTTTATTTCAGCACGGGCAAGCCTGCTTGCCGTAATTGCCATATCCACATCCTCAATTCGGGAAAGGGATTTTTCACGATTTATTAAAGCTTCTCCTAATGCGCTAATTTCTGATGTTAGACGAGATTCATTTGACCCTGTTAGGGCTATCTTATCGATCACATCCTCCTGTGCTGAAATAACTCGGGTGAGAGCATCTCGAGCATTTGCCATCGAAGTTAGATCAATTGTAGTGCTTGGTAAAAAGCGTTTAAAACTTATTTTTGATAATTCAAAAAAACCTCCAGATGCATCGTCATATGCCCTTAAGTTTTGGGGATCACTTTCACGCAAATATCCTTTAGGGACAGTGCTTACTAAAGATAAATCGTTCCACTCTCCATCAGTTGAAAGAATTTGCAAAGCATCTTCACTTGTCCCCGAGTCGTTTGGCTCACTAGGATCATTCCAATTTTCATAGGCTCCATTATAAGGTGATCCTGTTGTTTGTCCGAAAGCGGGTGGAGATTTCGTTCCATTACCCTGCCAAAATAATCTACCCAATCCGCCGTTTTCTTTACCCTCCGGACCTTCAACCCATCTCCAATCTCCTTCTGAAGCTTGATCGCTTCCCCCCAACCAAAGAGCGGTACCATTGGCTGCACCTCCCAACTGTCTATCAATTTCATCCTGTTCGTCTGAGGAAGTTACAGTTGCCATATAATGATCGTACTCGGGGTCAGAAGCACTCGCCGCTGCGGCATGCACTCGTGCATTAGTCCAATTTATTGATCCCGTATTAATTACTGCGTACTTTGTATTGCGAAACAAATCCTGACCGTTGAATTGTTCAATATCAATTTGTAGAACATGTTCTCGAAGTTCCTGAAATTCCTTGTTGTAGTTTTCTCGATCTAAATCTGACTTACCAATGTCCATTGCCAAAGTAGCTAATTGTGACATTCGGTCATAAATACGATTTACGTTACTCAAAGCTCCTGTTTGAACTTGAGTGTATGACAAGGCATTCTGAAGACCTTGCGATGCACCTCTCAGTCTTTTTATTTCGCTTGCCTGCTTTATCTTGTTAGACAAAGCACCGGCGTCATCAGTTGATTTCTCAACTTTTTTGCCTGAGGATAGTTTTTCGATGTACATCTGTCTTTCTCGTTGGATTTCTTCCATGTTACGAGATAAACGAGATGCAAAGTTATGGGCATCTGATACAATCATAGTTAGTTAATTAGTTAGATATAAAATATGGTAATTAATATAAATCTAACGAAAGAATAAAATTAGGAATTAAGCACCCGAGTATATACGAATACAAAATGATACAATGACATCCTTGTCGCTATAATTTGATAATAATCAATTTTGGGCATGTATCGTCCTGATCATGCTCCGAAAGTTTATATTAGTTCATAATACTGGGTCTTTTGGTTTTATATGCTTGTGCAATAATTTCTGAATTAATCGAAATTAATGCCAATAGAATGTAATCGAGATGTAATCTCTAAGGAGTACAAATCGAGTCCATGAAGGATAAATTATAAAGGCAGGAATTAAATGTTGTGAAATACGCTTTTATCTATCTAAAGATAAAAAGAGAGCGACCACGACTAACCTCCTGTTTTGTCGAAACCAAATTTTATAACGGTCACATCCTTGTGACATGTATTATAGTCGGATCGATTCTTAAAAGCTTTAGATTTTTTCTTTTTCTTTTACTCGCATGCCTAGAAAGTTCATAGTAACTGAAATACCATTTTTATTTGTGACCCCCAAAAAAAATATTGTAAAAGAAGGATTCCACCCTTTTGCTTTTGAGCAGTTCTTTCCTCTTCTCTTGGTTTTTAAGAACTATTCTTTCGATTTACTTAATGCAGATTGTAGAGCCGCACTTAATGTTGCCCTACTCGCCATTCCTCAAGGCATGGCATATGCCTTAGTATCAGGACTCCCTATTCAATACGGGCTTTTAGGTTCGGCTGTTGCCGCTATTGTAGGTTGTTTCTTTTCAAATTCCCGTTTCATAACTTTAGGACCGACAAATGCCACTTCCGTATTGCTGTTTGGAGTATTTGCAAGTTTAGGTTTAATAAACCAAGATGGTATGGGTTCCGAGCGAGCCATTGAATTATTACCCTGGATTCTCTTTTTTTCTGGAGTATTTCTGATTGTTGCATCCCTGCTTAAAATATCTTTCATGATTCAATTCGTTTCAAGAACCGTTATAACCGCATATGTTACAGCTGCCGCTGCCCTAATTATTGCCAATCAGGCAAAGCATGTTTTGGGATTGGAGCTTGATTCAAATGACTCGATTGCAACCTTTTGGCAAATTATTTATGCGACAGTCCGTGCTTTATCCGAGTTCTCAACATCTGCACTTTTAATCAGTGGCTTTACTGCATTCAGTTACATTCTTCTTCAATATAAATTGAAAACCTTACCTAATGTTGCAATCACTCTTCTGTTAGCTTCCTTTGTAAATTATCTTCTTAAAGATTCTATCGGATTTGTTCATACTTTAGCCCATTTTGATTCCACCCTAAGTATCATTCCTTCCATTCATCTTAATACTTTAGAAAATTTTAGCGGAACCATACTTTCTGCTTCTATTGCCATCGCCCTGCTCTGCCTCCTTGAAGGACTTTCTATTGGGAAATCCCTTGCAGCCCGCGCCGGAGAAAGAATTCAAACAAATCAGGAAACTTTTGCCATCGGAATGGGAAATATCGGATGTTCGCTTTTATCAGGTATGCCCGCTTCCGGTTCACTGACTCGATCAAGTCTGAACATCCAATCCGGAGCAAAAAGCAGTGTCTCAAATCTGTTTGCGGGCATTTTTGTAGTTGTTGGATATTTTTCACTTGGAGGACTCGTTCAATATATTCCCGTACCCGCACTAGCCACATTGGTTGTATTTATTGGAGCTTCATTGATTAAGGCTAGGCAAATACAAGCCGTTTCCCGAGCAACACGATCCGATGCAGTTACATTCACGGTTACCCTTGTAGTCGGATTAATTTTCTCTTTGCAAATCGCTATATTTGCGGGAGTGGTAACTTCTATTCTTTTATTTCTGCGCAAAGTCGCCGAGCCTGAAATGGTTGAATATGGATATAATGAAGATGGTGAACTTGCTGAATTATCTTCCCAGACCCGTCGCCCAGAACCTGAAGTTTCCATTGTTCATGTTGAAGGTGAACTTTTTTTTGCTGCCGCCGATTTGTTTTATGAACAAATACGACGGGTTGGAGAGGACCCTAATTTAAGAGTTCTCGTTTTAAAACTTTTAAATGCCCATCATCTGGATGCCACCTCGGTAATGGCCCTCGAAGAACTGCTTGATTATTTGAAGGAGAAAAATTGCCATGTTCTCCTTTGTGAAGTCAGAAGGGATGTTTTAAGAATCCTTAAAAACGCCGGCGTTCTGTCACGAATGAACCGAAAAAATATATTTCCTCATACGATGAGTAATCCAACTTTATCTACTGCAAAGGCAATTAGACGAGCAAAACATCTTACCTCTGGTGAAGAAGCAAAAGTAACTATTTACGCAGAACAAGTTGCCAAAAAATAACCAAAGGTTTCCATCTCAATCCACTTTTTCTTTTGGCTTTCATAGAAGCCAAGTTTTCAAGAAAATAATCATGAGTAAAATTTTAAATCGATTCTTTTTCCATTTCTAATAAATGAAGCTCTTCTTTCATAATTCGATCTGTTCTGAAAGTTGCAAATTTTAAATGATAACAATGTGGAAGTTCAGTATTTATCATTTTTAAAAATCAATTTCATAAAAATTAGAAGTATTACAAAAACTGATTTCAGCTAACTCCTGCTTCGAGATATTTAAATAAGAAGAGACTGACTCACAAATAAAAGAAAGATAACTAGGCTCGTTCTCTTTTCCTCGCTTGGGTTCTGGTGCTAAATATGGACTATCGGTTTCTAGAATAATTTTATCCATACCCTGATGCTTAAGCGCTTCTCTTAAAAATTCATTTTTCTTAAAAGTAATTATTCCTGTAAAAGACGCCCTCCCCCCCCTATCATTCAATTTCTTTATTTCTTCCATTCCTTCCGAAAAACAGTGAAATAAAACTTTTTCCCAAGTAATCCCAGATTTTTCTATAATTTCCAAACAATCTGAGAAAGCATTTCTTGAGTGAATAACTACGGGTAATTTATATTTAACAGCCAGTTGTAATTGATTAGCAAAAGCTATTTTTTGCAGCTCCACTATGTTTTTGATTTCGCCTGCCTCTTTGGGGAGATGAAAGTAATCCAGACCAATTTCTCCAAGGGCAATCGGGGAATTGGGGGATTTTAAAAAAATTTCAAGTTTTTCAATTTCTTCGTCAAATCTTTCATTCACATAACAAGGGTGTAAACCAACCGAATGAAAAATTTCTCCTTTATATTTTACCGATAAATCTTCATACAATTTCCAATCTTTCGAAGATGTACCTATCGCAGCCATCCGAGAAACTCCATTTTCTCTGGCACGAGAAAGAATTTCTTCAAGAATGCCCTTGTTAAAAAAACCTTTAAGGTGACAATGACTATCAAACCAATTCATCTACTCGACGGGAAACAAAAAATTTGTCATAATGAACCTTATAAATTTTTTCTACCCGGTTACGACAAAATATCTACTTCATTAAACTAACATATGGAAAACATAATTATTCTAGGAACGGGCTGTGCGGGTTTTACTGCAGGAATATACACAGCACGTGCAAACTTAAATCCCTTAATCCTCGAAGGTAGACAGCCTGGGGGTCAACTTACCACGACTTCGGAGGTGGAAAATTTTCCCGGTTTCCCGGAGGGGGTTGATGGATACTCCCTCATGGATCAATTGCGCAAACAAGCGACAAGATTTGGTGCAAAAGTTGAAAATGCCTTTATTGATAAAGTTGACTTTAGCGGTGAAACAAAACTCCTTTTTTCCGGAGATAAAAAATTTGAAGCTAAAGCAGTTATTATTGCTACTGGTGCCGCACCAAGGCTCTTGGATGTACCCGGTGAAAAAGAAATGTACGGGGGGAAAGGAGTGACGACTTGCGCAACCTGCGATGGTGCCTTTTACAGGGGAATGGAAGTTATTGTTGTGGGAGGTGGAGACTCTGCCTGCGAAGAAGCACTGTTTCTTACTAGATTTTGCTCAAAAGTTACCTTAGTACACAGAAGGGATCAATTACGAGCATCTCAAATTATGGCAGAAAGAACACAAGCACATGAGAAAATTAATATCGTTTGGAATTCAGCAATCAAAGAAATTCTCCCAGATGAGGAGGGTAAAACAAGAGCTGTAACTCTTGAAAACCTTAACTCAGGTGAATGTTCAGAAACTCCAGCAAAAGGAGTTTTTATTGCTATCGGACATCTTCCCAATACGCAGCCCTTTGTAGATATCTTGCCACTTGATTCAAACGGATACTTAGTGCCCGAAAACGGAAGCCAGGTGCACACTTCGATTCCCGGGATTTATGTTGCCGGAGATTGTGCTGACCATGTTTACAGGCAAGCCATTACTGCTGCCGGTATGGGATGCCAGGCTGCTATTGAGGCTGAAAGATGGCTGGCCGAAAATAAATAGACCGACAAAATGGACGAAAATAGTCCAGAGCAAAATATTGCCACTCATTTAAGCAGGGCATCCAAAAATTCCCCTGACCAGCTCGCCATTATCTCAGCTAAAAAAGGTGCTTTTGACCCTCGATCATTTAAAGAACTACATCAAGATGTAAAGGATTGTGCCGCCTACCTTCAATTTCATGGTATTTCCAAAGGTGATCATGTTCTTCTTGGGGTAAAACCAGGATTTCAATTAATTCTTATTTCTTTTTCGCTTTTTTTTCTAGGGGCAATTCCAATAATTATTGATCCTGGTATGGGGCTAAAAGCATTTCTTAAATGCATAAAAAATACCCAACCATCGGCATTAATTGGGGTTTCACTAATGCACCTGATCGGTAAATTTTTTCCTAAATCCTTTAAATCGATTGAAAAAAAAATCTTAATACGTTCCGAACGATTTCTAGATGAAATAAAACCAAAAACGGGTCGTTTGATTCCAAGTCTTGTCACCACAATTGAGGAAGATCTTGCTGCTATCGTATTTACTTCTGGATCAACAGGAACACCTAAGGGAGTATCTTACACTCACCGGGTATTTAATTCCCAAATTCATCATCTGAAAAAAAATTTCGGAATTCAACCAGGAGAAAAGGACTTAGCTACGCTGCCTATTTTTGCACTCTTTAACCCCGCTTTGGGGGTTACTTCGGTAATACCCAACATGAACCCAAGAAAGCCCAGTTTGGCGGATGGGAAAAATTTAGTTCAAACCATTCTAGAATATAACATTACCACCGCATTTGCATCTCCGGTAATCGGGAAAAAAATTTATGAGTCCTGCAAACCTGAAAATTTAACTCTTCCGAAAGTTAAAAGATTTTTTCTCGCAGGCGCCCCCAGTCATCCAACACTAGTAAAAAACCTTTCCAATATAATTTCAAAGGGAACCGTTATTTTACCCTATGGAGCAACAGAAGCCCTTCCTATTTCAGCAACTGATCATCACGAGGTCAAAATACTGGCAAAAGATATAGCTCAGGGAAATGGTTCCTGTCTTGGTAAGCCATTATCCGGAAATGTGGTTCGCATCATGCCAATAACTCATTCTCCATTTGAGTTTGGATCGAATTGCCCTAAAGGTCTGGAACAAGGTGAGGTCGGAGAGATTTGTATTTCGGGTTCCATTGTAAGTAAAGAATATTTCAAAATGCCCGGAGCCACGGTTGACTCCAAATTTCATGATGGAAAATTTAACTTTCATCGAATGGGTGACTTAGGTTATTTTGATTCTCAAGGCTTCCTTCGGTTTCTTGGAAGGAAAGTTGAACGCATTTTAACCCAATATGGACCCCTTGAGACCGAGCGTTGTGAACCTATCATTAACGGTATCAAAGAAGTTTCAAGATCTGCTCTTATTGGAATAGGATTAGGACAAATAAAAGAACCATGTATAGTGGTTGAGCTAGTTAAAAACACAAAAAAGTCAGAATATAAATCTATCAAAAAAGAAATTTTTTCTTCTCTGAAGAATCGATTTCCCGAACATTCATTTCCATATATTATATTTGAAAAATCTTTACCGGTTGACTCCAGGCACAACGCAAAAATTCATAGATTATCTCTTTCTAAAAAATGGTCCAAAAAAGTGCTTAAGAAACCTTCCAAATATCTCCACTCATGAAAATTCTTGTTAGTGGTGGAACAGGGTTTGTTGGAACGGCGGTAACAGATGCTTTATTAGCACTTGGACATGAAGTTCACACAATTGGAAGAAGCACTCCATCTTTTAGCAATAAAGCAAAGAATAGATACCATCATACATTCGACTTAACCAAAGATGACCTGCCTGAATCTCTTATGTCGGGAACAGAAATCTTTTTTCACATTGCCGCTAAAGCAGGAGTTTGGGGATCTTACTCAGAATTTTTTAATGCTAATGTGACTGCAACCCGAAAAATTTTAACCGCATGTCAGTCTTTCCGAGTCCCCAAATTAATATATACAAGCACACCAAGTGTGGTTTTTTCTGAAAAGCCTATTAGGAATGGAACGGAAACTCTACCTTACTGTAAAAATGAGTTTTCACCCTATGCACAGACAAAATCCATAGCAGAAAGGGAAGTTCTGAAAGCTCATGTGCCTGGTAAAATGCAAACCATTGCCCTTCGACCACATTTAGTTTGGGGAAAAGGCGACCCTCATTTACTGCCCCGAGTTATACAACGCCACAGAGCAGGGAAATTGAAAATTATTGGAGATGGTACTAATCAAGTCGATCTAACCCATATCGATAATGTAGCCCACGCCCATATTTGTGCAATGAAGGCAATGCTCAAGAATGAAAATTTAGGGGGCAACCCATATTTTATTAGCCAAGGCGAACCCGTTTATTTATGGGATTGGTTAAACCAGCTTTTTCCACGACTCGATCTGCCTCCTCTTTCACGAAGTCTTAATTTTAAAACTGCTTTTCTTATAGGCTCAGGTTTGGAAAGTCTATGGAGTTTATTTAAGATAAAAAAAGAACCCCCCATGACACGATTTGTTGCCTGTCAACTTGCGCATGATCATTGGTTTTCAATAAAATCTGCCGAAGCAGATCTCTCCTATAAGCCAGTTATAAAAATGAACCAGGCGATGGAAGAAACCTTGCCCTGGTTGCAATCTCTTTAAATGATTTCTTTACGATTATATTCTGCCAAGATGCAGCCTACGCTAACATGAAGGTTTAATGAATCTGCATCTCCCTTCATTGGAATCGCAACTAAATCATCCACTACATCCAACCAATAATGGCCAAGTCCATCTTTCTCGCTTCCAAATAAAAATGCGGTCCTAAACTTATATTCAAAATCCCAATATGATTTGGAAGCGGACCCACTTGCACCAATTATTGAAAATCTGTTTTCTTTTAAAAAGGACAAAATCTCATTCTTCGTTCCTAACGCAACATTAATTCTTCCCATTAAACCTCTGGATGAACGAACCACATTGGGATTAAAATAATCAACGGAAGAATCTGCTAACATCAAGGTGTTGACACCAAATGCTTCAGCTGTTCGAACAATTGCACCAAGATTTCCAGGCTTTTCAACTTCATCTAGAACAATACAGGTTTGAGGTTTCATTTTGATAATATTTTCCATGGATAGTACCCACGAATTTACTTTTGCCAAAAATCCATCTGAATTTCTACGATAAGAAGCTTTTATAAAAGGATCCTTGGACAATTCAATTAAGTCCAAATCCAATTGTTCAAAAAAAACCAATTCCTTTTCTAATCCAGCTTTTTCTACCAGTTCACGACAAAAATATAGTTCTTCTATTTTTCGGCCTGAATCAAAAATGCACTTTATATCAGAATATCCTTCGACCACAAAATGCTGTCTATCCTTTCTTCGTTTTGAAGATTCTCGCAATTTGACCAATTCTTTGACCTTAGAATTACTCATGCTTAAAATTGTTTCGGTCATAATTTATAAAAAAAGGGTTTTGCATGATGAGGGCGAGCTCGTTACGAAACAAATGCAATGAATTTGACACCAAAAGGCTTTAATGCCGATCCATATGAATACCATCAGGAATTAATTCTTGAAATTGAAAATATAACCAACCTTGGTTATGGAATTGCCCGCGATAATGACTGGGTAATTCAAGTTGCCTTTGTGCTTCCTGGGGAAAAAGTTCGTGTCCAAATTTTCAGGAACCATAAAAATTATTCCGAAGCGGATTGCATCGAGGTTCTTTCTGCCTCTCCTGATCGTGTAGAACCAGAATGTTCCCTTTTTGGAATTTGTGGTGGGTGCCAATATCAATCGGTTAAATATTCGACTCAAGTTGAATGGAAAAGAAAACAAGTTTATGACAGCTTTTCAAGAATTGGCGGTTTAGATGTAAGCGTAAAAGCAGTTATTTCCTCACCCAAAAAATACGGTTATAGATCCAAACTTACCCCTCATTATGAAAAAACAAGATCAGATAATCCCAGAAAGATTGGCTTTCTTCGCTACGGCTCTCGCAAAGTAATAATCGATGTACCTCAGTGCCCCATAGCCACAGAAAATATTAATCATGCCCTCCCATCTGCTCGGGTGGAATTGCAAAATACCCAAAACAAAAAGAAAGGAGGAACTTTGTTACTTCGGGACACTATTGAGGGAGTAATTACAAACCCAAAAGAAGTTGTATCGGAAAGAGTCGGGGATCTTATCTTTCAATTTAAAGCAGGAGAATTTTTTCAAAATAATCCCTTCATTCTACCCAAACTTGTTGATTATGTTATTCAACAAGCCAAGCTAGATGATGCGGATTTACTTGTGGACGCTTATTGCGGAGGTGGACTCTTTAGTTTATCAGCCGCCAAATATTTCAAGAGAGTTTTAGGTATTGAAATTAGCCGGGAAGGGTTTGAGTGGGCTCGGGCAAATGCTTCCATTAACAGAATTGAAAATGCAGAGTTTTTTCTCGGTAATGCATCTTCCATTTTTTCAGAATTGGAGAATAATAATGAAAATTGCTCGCTTGTCATTGACCCGCCTCGTAGGGGGTGTGATGAAGACTTCTTACAACAGGCTATTGCATTTCAACCCAATAAAATAATTTATGTTTCCTGTGATCCGGTAACACAGGCACGGGATGCTAAAATATTGGTTGAAGGTGGGTATAAAATTATTGAAGTCCAACCTTTCGATCTATTTCCACAAACAAGACATGTGGAAAATATAGTAACTTTTTTACGCTAAAAAGATTTTCTTTTTTCCAGCCATGATAAGGAATTAAATTTTTCCACATAAGATGCACGAATCGCCTCCAAATTTTTAGGCCATTCAACAACTTTGGTTTTTTCTGAAATTAAATTCTGTAATTGGTCCAAAAAAGATCCAAGAAAAGACTTCATATCCAAATTAGGAAATCGTGATAAGGACAATGTGCCCTGAATAAGAATTCCTTTTCTTGTTCTTTTCATAGCTGCTCCTGCAAGCTTGGATGAACCATCTTCTGACATTAAATCCCTACCGACTGGTTCCAAAAAACAATTGCCCGGAATGCCCTTTGCCTGACTTCCTTTCGAAGGGCATGGCATAAGAGAAGTGGCGTATCCTTGATTATTTAAAGCTTCTCCAATTAAAAAATGCACTTTTTCATACAAATCCAATGCGGGTATAGAAAAAGATGAATGTCCCTTAGGAAGAATTAACATATATGTCCAATCGCATCCATGTTTTACAATCCCACCCCCGGTTGGTCTACGGGTGAGTTTCATGGAGTTAATAATTTTTTGGTTTTTTACCCAGTTCCAGTTCTGCCCATATCCAAAAGTTATTTCCTCCTTTTTCCAGCCATAATGCCTAAAGATAGGATCACATGAATTGGATTCTTCAAATAGCCAAAGATCAGTAGCCATGTTTTCGGGCCCGCATTCATTACGATAAGGATAAAACAAAAGTGGCATTAATAGTAATCCTTAAAAACGGGCAATATAACAAGAGGGCTCATCGGCAAACTGCTGATACCAAGCATATAATTGATTGGGAACCCGAAGTTCTTGTAGCTGCTCTTCTATAGATAATGGTTGAGTGCGAACTTTGGATACTAACGGTTCCAAAATAAATGATAAACGGGAAGGACGATTACCTAGATTGAGTTGCTTGTCCTTCATTTTTCCCTGAATAATTTGGTCTGGATTAATTCCAAATCTCTTTAAAATAAGGAGGCCCAAATCAAATCTAGAAATTTCTTCGCTTCCTGCCCAATGAAAAAGGCCGTTCAAATTGGGTCTTTCCAAAAGTTCAACCATAACATCGGCAAGATTTTCAACTGAACAGGGCTGTCGTATCTCATCATCGAAAAGAGTCAATTTCGATCCACGGGCAAGGGATTGAAGAATTTTTTCATGGGGGCTTCTCTTACCCATGGGACTATTACCATTTAAAAGGGTCACTCTTAAAACTATTAAGTTTTCATCTGTAACAGACAGGACTTTTTTTTCTGCATCCAATTTTTGGATGCCATAAACACTCAAAGGATTAGGCATGTCGGTTGACCGATATGGCGACCTACTTCCATCAAAAACCATATCTGTGGAAACCTGAATAAATCTCGCTCCTATGTGCGAGGCAATCGAGGCTAACCTGTAAGCCCCCTCTACATTAATTTCTTGTGCATGTAGGGGCGACTTATTTACCTCGTCCGGGGACGAAATTGCGGCACAATTTATTACTGCATCTGGCCATTGATCAAATAGCTCTCTCGTTATTTGATCATCATCGGAAAAGGGTAGATGCTTACTCTTTACATTTCCGGAAATAGAAACCATCGATTTATTTGAGTATGCACAAATTGTAAACCCACGGCGAACCAGGGACTCACAAACAGCAAACCCCAACATTCCGGACGCTCCAAAAACTGCAACTTTCACACAATCTAGATATACGAAACTTTTATTTTAAACAACCACTGCTTTAATTCCTTTTTCTTGAATTACCATAATTGTTAGAATAGTATATTCTTTTTATATGAAATTATCCCAACTTGCGAATCCTCGCATTCTGGATCAACCAGTTTACCAACCAGGCAAACCAATCGAGCAAGTTGCTCTTGAATATAAACTTGATCCTAAAAAGGTTTGTAAACTTGCATCAAACGAAAACCCCTGGGGTGCATCCCCGCTTGCGATTGCAGCCGGCAAAACCGCGTTAGACCATGTACATCTATACCCAGAAGGAAGTGGAGAAAAATTACGTAAAGCCATTGGTGACAAACTTCAAATGGATGCAGCTCAAATTATCTTAGGAAATGGATCAAATGAAATCATTGAATTACTCGGTCACATTTTTCTCGAAGATGGGGATGAAGTAATCGTAGGTGAACATGCATTTGTGGTTTATAAATTAATGGCAATGCTTATGGGAGCTACTCCAGTTATTGTTCCTATGCCCAACTTGGTTCATGATCTCGATGAAATGCGGAAAGCAGTTACCGATAAAACGAAGTTGATATTTTTACCTAGTCCAAATAATCCGACTGGTACTTCAAACTCATCGGACGAAATAATTCGATTTGTAGAATCACTTCCCGACCATGTTGTTTTTTGCATGGATGAAGCTTATGCGGAATATGTGGAAAAGCCCGCCGATCTTCGCCCTCTGATGAGATTAGGTAAGAAAATCGTGGCTATGCGAACATTTTCCAAAATTCATGGTCTTGCCGGACTACGAATTGGGTATGCCTATGGAGATAAAGACATGATCGAGCTTTTACAAAAAGCACGACAACCCTTTAATGCAAATTCGATCGCTCAAACCTGTGCAATTGCTGCCCTCAATGATAATAGTTGGGTAGAACAATGTAGAAAGAGAAACCTCGCCGGACTTAAACAAATGTCCGCAGGTTTAAAAATTTTAAATTTAGAATATGTACCCAGTCAGGCAAATTTTTTATTGGTTAAGGTTGGCGATGGACAGACAATCTTTGAGTCTCTACAAGAGCTAGGAATTATTACCCGCCCCATGCCTGAAAGTTTAAATGAATATGTGCGAATTTCGATTGGCACCGAAGAAGAAAATACAAAAGCCTTACATGCTTTAACGCGAATAATCGCACCGGCTCGGGCATCATAATGAGCGAATTTCTTTTTCTTTTCGACAATCGTTTATTTCTTCTCTTGTCATGGCTCCTTCTTAGTATTTGGGGGCTTTATGTTAATACCTTCCGTGCACTGATTGATCGTGTGCGTGCCGGTGTTTCATCCCTGCCTGATAATAAAATTGATGACAAACTATTACATTCTCTTTTAGCCGCACCAAATCATGAAAGACCCTTTCATATAGAAGCCGCCCTACTCTCTTCTCTTCAGATAATTTTGGGTACGATCACATTTTACACTTTTTTTAGACAAGATATTGATTCTTTTTCTGCTCGTCTAATTTTTTATTTTTTAGGTTCTGTTGGGATTGCTTTTCTTTGGGAAAGAACATGGACAGGGATCGCATCTCATTCCATTGCTGCCAGTTCTTTTCTTTCCTTGCATTTAAAAATTGGAAAGCCCTTCATGATTCTCATTCAAATTCTCAGTTTTCCCCTTAGCCTTATCTTGAATCAAATAGAAAAACTGATAAGAAAATTGGCGGACCCCAAGATCGAGGTGGCTGATGAAAAAAATGAATTAGCCGATCATATTCGTACCCTTAGCAGGGAAAGCTCCACTCTTGATCCTGAAGTTTTTGAAATTGTTGGAAATACACTTGAAATGGGTCATTTACATGTTCGAGATGTTCTTGTTCCAAGAAATCAAGTGCAGGTTTTGGATTGCCAAGACTCGATTGAGAAAAACCTTCAAATTGTCCGCACTTGTGGACATACAAGATTACCCATATGCGAAGGTGATTTAGACCACTGCATTGGTATCATTCATGTTAAATATGCTTTTCGTCTTCTTATCGAAGGAAAAAAAATTGATCTTAGAAAATTAAGTAAGGCACCCGCTTTAATCTCTACTGATGACCCATTACCCGTTGCATTAAAAAAAATGATGCGATGGAAAATTCACATGGCTTTGGTCCGAGATGAATTTGGTGGCATCGACGGAGTTATCACACTGGAAGATATTCTCGAAGAAGTAGTCGGTGAAATTCAAGATGAATTCGATACCGAAGAAAATACAGTTCAAAAATCTGGTGTTGGAAAATGGAAGGTTTCGGGATTAAGCCCAGTTCATGAATTGCCAGAAGAGTTGGGAGTGGAAGAACAGGAGGAATTAACCAGTTTTGGCGGACTCATTACCAAAGAACTTGGACGAATTCCTGAAGTGGGAGAAATTTTAAAATTAAAAAATTTACAAATTACGATTTTAGAGGCTGACGAAACCCGGGTTCAGTTAACGGAAGTGAAACTTCTGTCATCCCCAAATGAACCTGCTTCTTAATTTAATCTCTGGGAAAAAGAATTATTTTTTCTCCCAAAGTCTTACCCTCAAGCCTAAAATCCCATTCCAATGCATTTTCCCAATTATCACAGACGGGTAACCCGAATAATTGGTTCACTTTTTTATGCACATCAGGCATGACAGGTGCAATCATCTGAATCGCCAAACGAAGAGATTCAACCATAACACCCAGACAAGTTTTTAATTTCTGCCTGTCCTCAATTGAATCCGATTTTGCGAGTTTCCAAGGTGTTCTTTCATCCGCATATTTATTAATGGATCGAATAAAAATGAAAATTTTCTCCAACCCTTGATTAAATTGAAATGAGTTGAAATGTTCCAATGCCTTTTCTTTGGCAACTTCGAAATTTGCTTTCATTTTTTGCTCAAACTCTTCATTCAGTTCTACTTTCGGAACGATCCCTTTCTCGTAAGTGGCGGTCATATGAAATAAGCGACTTACTAAATTCCCCAAATCATTTCCCAAATCAGTTTTATATCGGGATTCAAAACGATCCAGTGAAAATTCAGCATCTTGACCAACCGTCATTTCCCTCATCACAAAATATCGAAATGCATCAACTCCACGTTTTTCAACCAAGCTTAATGGATCCACAACTTCACCCGTACTCTTGGACATTTTTTCACCCGAACTCATCCACCATCCATGGGCAAGGATTTGCTTCGGGAGTGGTAAATTCGAAGCCTTCAACATAATAGGCCAATAAACCGCATGGGGTGGTGCCAAGATATCCTTTCCAATAACATGCAGATCGGCAGGCCATAAATCTTGAAAATCTGCATTTCCATATCCTGCCGCAGTAACATAATTTACTAGGGCATCAAACCAAACATAAGTGACATAATCTTTATCGAACGGTAACGGGATTCCCCACGCTAATCTTTCTTTGGGTCTAGAAATACAAAGATCATTTAAGGGTTCCCTTAAAAATTCGACCACCTGCTTTTTTCTAAAACTTGGCACAATAAAATCCTCTGATTCTTCCAGAAATTTTATTAACCAATCCTGATATTTGCTAAGCTTGAAGAAATAATTACTTTCGGTAATTTCGGTTACTTCACCATAAATTTCAGGCCACTTGCCTTTAACTTTGTCTTTTTCCTGAAGGAATTGTTCGGCACGGGTTGAATAAAATCCCTTATATTCAGCTTGGTAAATTTCTCCTCTATCAAACAGATCCTGCAGCAGGGAGGACACTACATTTTTATGACGGGACTCTGTTGTGCGAATATAATCATCATTCGAAATATTTAAGGTAACGAGCAAATTTTTGAATTCCTGAGCAATTCTATCACATCTTTCTTCGGGAAGTATTCCTTCCTTGTCCGCACCTTGTTGAACTTTTTGCCCATGTTCATCAAGACCGGTCACAAAATGAGTAGTTATCCCATTTAGTCTTTTAGTTCTAATGATTACATCAGCCAAAATTTTTTCATACGCATGGCCTAAATGGGGGGATCCATTAGCGTAATCGATGGCAGTTGTTAAATAATAGGCTTTGTTCATATATAGAATGATTTATTAAACGATAAACAAATAAGGACAAACCCTTTTGTACAAAGATGCTTTACTTGGTTGACTTAAATCTAAGTAAATCATGTAATTGATATTTTAATTGAGTTGCACTCCCTTCTTAAATGAATGGCAAGCTTTAATTCAGTTTAATAATCCCATCCGATTTATCGGTTTTCCATAGGCAAGAATTGCCAAAATTTTATCTTTTTGATGAGTGAACATGAACAAACTGGTCAGAATCTTCTAGAAGTTGAAGGTATTCTTGATCTAAACGAAAATAAGACTGGAGTTCTTCTTGACCCCCAAAGGGGAGGAAAAACAACTCCCAACGATGCTTTTGTGCCTAAAGAGCTAATTCGAAGATTTAAACTCAAAAAAGGTTCGGTTATTACAGCGGATGCAATTCCTGATAAAAGCAGGCCAAATCCAAAAGTTCGTTTTATTCATAAAGTGGATGGGATGGAATTAAAGGAACGCAAGCAACAATTTCGATTTGATCAACTTACAACAATTCAGCCTAAAGATAAACTTAATTTGGAGAGCAAGGACGGCCGAATGACAACCCGAGTGATTGATCTATTCTGCCCTATAGGAAAAGGTCAACGAAGTCTAATTGTTGCACCGCCACGTGCCGGAAAAACCACTATTCTTCACGATATTGCAAAAGGAATTAAAGAAAACCATCCGGAATGCCATTTGATGGTTTTGCTCATTGATGAAAGGCCAGAAGAGGTCACCGACTTTAAACGATCTGTCCCAGCGGAAATTTACGCATCTTCCAATGACGAAGAAGTAAAAAGCCATCTACGAATTGCAGAACTCGCAATCGAGCGAGCTAAAAGATTAGTCGAAAGTAAAAAAGATGTTGTTTTACTACTAGACTCCATAACCCGTCTCTCCCGAGCTTACAATGCTGCATCTGGTAAAAGTGGACGGACGATGACGGGTGGTCTTGATGTTCGAGCATTGGAAAAACCGAGGCAAATTTTTTCCTCTGCCCGAAATTCGGAGGAAGCAGGCTCACTGACAATTGTTGCCACTGCCCTCGTTGAAACAGGTTCAAAGATGGACGAACTTATTTTTCAGGAATTCAAAGGGACTGGAAATTGCGAAATTATACTTGATCGAAAAGTAGCTGAACTTCGCCTTTGGCCAGCAATAAATCTTGCATCTTCAGGAACGCGCAAAGAAGAAGATCTAGTTGATCCAAAGATATTGGAAAAAACTTCCTTCCTCCGACGAGCTATGTCTCCAATGAAAATAATTGATGCAGCTGAAACTTTATTAGATCGAATGGTAACCACAAAATCGAACAAAGAGTTTCTAGACCTAATACAAACCCCTTAACTCGTTGACAAAAGTAAGTATTATCGACACTTTCGTCTCTTTCATAATTTTCTTTTTCGAGCCCCCTTATGCACAATTTTTCTGATCAATGCTTGGATTTAGCCCGTTCTCTTTTGGGCAATAACCTTCGGCACATCAACGAAGACGGAACGGTTACTCCCGCATCCGGTGAAGATGCTCGAGCCGACGAGCCCGGCCATGCCGCACTTGCGATTGGAGAATTCTTTCGAGCAACCGGAGAAGTAGAACTCGAAAATTTTGATCTTCATGACCTTGCTGCTCGTTGCATCACCCAGCAGGCTTTTAATGAAGAAGCCAACGATAATGGTATGGCTTACGCCTCACTGGGTCTTTTGTCTTTTGGCGCATCCAAAGAAAGAAATGCGGTTTGGGAACGATTGCTTGACCCTACTCGTGAACAACTTGATCAATGCCTGCTTGCCCGCTCTGATCATGAAGACCACTACCAAGCTTTTAATGTAGCCAAGTCCGTTGCCAGATTTAGTTTTGGTTTAACGAAGAAAGATGATACCGGAAAAGTTATTGATCGTTTTGTGGATAGAATTGAAGCGAGCAGTTCCACCGGATTCTTTGATGATGACTCTAAAAATAAAGGTGGCGTCTATGATGTGTATGGCCTTCTATCTTTTATCTTTATTCGACAGGCACTTCAATTGCACGCCAATGTTCACCTTAAAGACAGAAAGCTTCCTAAACTTAGGACTTTTGCAGAGAAATACCTTAAAATGCTACCAGACATGGTGAGACAGGATGGGTTGGGCTGGAATTATGGGCGTTCTGTTGGTGCATATGGGCAGATTCATTGCATAAGCATGATCCTTCAATCCATGCGTGATCATTGGATTAATTCAGAGAAAATGCCTTTATATTTGGATACCTTACGCAGGTTGTTTCAATATTTTTTCGTTACTTACTTAGACCAGGAAAAAGGTGACCTCGTTATCCGTGATTCTGAAAGAAACACAGTGCCCAATCACACAACCCGAATGGCAAACTTTGATGCGGCACGAAACCTTTGCCAATGGTCTCGTTTAGCCAAAGTCATTGGAGGCTCATTAGGAGTTCCGCCACCGAATCGGTCAAAAACAGCCGGACGTTTTGTAATTTTCGATAAGTCTCATAAGAAAGAACACGGTGCCTTTCTATTCAGAGATGAGAATAATGGCTTACAATACCAACTTCCCCTTATCGGCCCAGGCGCAAACGTAACCAGTGACAACTTGGCTTTTCCTCATTGCTCAGGAATTTTTGACTGGCCAGTTAATAAATACCTGCCCGTCATGATGCCAGAACTTACGTTTGGAGATGTTTCCATTATACCATCCTACTATGGAAAAAATTGTGTGACCGGTATCGGACTCAAAAAATCTTTTTATCTCAGGTTTGATCAACCAGACCTTATTAAGACAGACGGTTCTTTTGCTTACGGCTTGGGAAGTTGCCAAGTCCAATGGTCTTTCAGTGAAGGCCGTGTCCAATCCGAATTTTCTTTCAAAGTCAAAAATCAGGTAACCATGGATAAAATGAGGCTCGCCCTTGTAATTGGCTCACCTCACTCAACATACAGACTGGGCACCACATTAAGACAAGGCCCTGAAGGATTACGGGCTAATGTGGAAGTCGATGACTTTCAAGCTACATGGGGATCTTTTGAAACCCTTACAGAGGATAATGATTACCGGGGATATGCGGGTAATGTGCATTATGTTCAATATCTTGTTCGAGATCATCCATTAGTTATGAGACCTGGACAACAATACAAACTCGTTTTGTCCTACCAACCGGATATCGCATTTGCGGACGAATAAATCTTTCGCGTCTTTATAGCCTGTTATTCCATTTTTGTTAATTTAATCTATGCTATCTGCCCGCATCATACCATGCCTTGATGTTGATAATGGCAGGGTGGTAAAAGGAATAAAGTTTAAAGAAATTCGGGATGCTGGTGACCCAGTTCAAATAGCCAAAGCCTACGAAGAGCAGGGTGCCGACGAACTCGTGTTTCTTGATATTACCGCATCCAGCGATGAGCGGGGTATTATGAGAGATGTGGTTGAAGAAACGGCCGCAACCTGTTTTATGCCATTAACCGTAGGAGGAGGAATAAGAAATGTTTCTAACATTCGAGACATGCTCTTGTCGGGTGCTGATAAAGTAAGCCTCAATACGGCAGCGATCTTAAAACCTTCGATTATTGATGAGGCTTCCAAAACATTCGGAAAACAATGTATTGTCGTGGCAATTGACGCCAAGAAAAATACAGACTCAGAAGGTTGGAGTGTATATACGCATGGCGGAAGAAAAAAAACGAAATTGGACGCAGTAACATGGGCCAAAGAAGTAGTTCAGCGCGGTGCAGGAGAAATTCTTTTAACGAGTATGGACAGAGATGGTACCAAGATAGGATTTGACTTGGATTTAACTCGCACAATAAGCGAAGCAGTTGAAGTACCTGTAATTGCCTCAGGTGGGGTGGGCAAACCATCGCACTTGGCCGATGGTATACTTAAAGGTAAAGCAAGTGCGGTATTGGCCGCTAGCATATTTCATTTTGGAGAATGTACGATCTCCGAATCAAAATTGGCTATGAAAGAAGCAGGGGTCCCAGTTCGCCTGTAACCTTTATTTAATCTTTTCCTGCCAGGACAAAAACGCATCCGTTCCCAAGCTTGCGATATCTTCCTTACCCTTTTTGGTAACAACCTTACCCTCCGGGTCCAAAACCACAAGATAGGGAATGTATTCTACATCGAGAGATAAACTAATATTTCTCGCTGCTTCGGACTGATTTTTCATGGCAAGCCAAGGCATGTTATACTTTTTCATATAATTTGCCTGAGCTTTTTCACTTCCATCAGAACCAACAAGGACAACTTCAAATTTTTCGATATGTTGATCCCTAAATTTTACCAACTTGGGAGTAAATGAACGACAGGGTCCACACCAACTGGCAGAAAAATACAAACCAACAAATTTTCCTGCCAATTTATTTTTGGAAATTTCAATTTCATTAGCATCCAATAAATTTTCAGGCAAAGAAATTTTCCCACTCACACCAACCTTTACATTTTCTTGTTCCCCAGATTGAGAAAATAAATGAAAGCCATAACCAAGAACCCCAATAAAAGCTAAGGCTAATGTGAATCGAAAAGAATTTTTCATTGTGCTATAATATTAAAAAATAGGTACATCTCCAAGCCTTTAAGAATGGATTTTTAAAGGTTTTTTAACCTACTAAAACTTTAAAGTCTTCAATATATTTTCTTGCCAACCTTTCGACTTCGTATTCTTTCGACTTATTTATACATTCATTGGAATAAACCTCATTCTTTTCTACCGCTTGAATCGCTTCTTCTAATTTATTGGCTAGTAATTGAACGACATTGTTTGATCGATGGTCAAAAACATAGCCATTTTTCTGATCAATAACTAAATCCTGAAAACATTCGAGAGATGAAACGATAGGTACGCAACCACAACTCATTGCCTCTAAAACTGCCAATCCAAAAGTCTCACCCTTTTCAGCAAAGGATGGGTATACAAATAATTTTGCTCTTTCTAAACTTGCTTTTAATTCAGGAACTGAAAAAGTTGGTTCCAAAATTTCTACACTGGATCCACTATCTTCTGCTTGTTTCTCAATTTGGGACAGATATGATTCCCCCCCACCCCCTTGATCTAATCGCCATGGTCCACGAATACATAGTTTCCACCCCTTTCGATTATTAAGTGGTATATTCTTGAATGCTGTAATCAATTCTAGCACTCCTTTCTCAGGATGAATCCTTCCAAGAAATAAAAGTGTTGAAGACCTGTCGGAATAACTGGCACACTTTTCCACTCTCCAATTAACTGGGTAAGGTAGGACAGAAATTTCATTTGCCCTTTCGGGTATTTCTTTTCTGACCGCTTCCGAGATTGCTTTGGTGGGAACTTGAAACCTACTGGCCCTTTTATAGAATTTCAACTGACCTTTGGGATATCTTCCCACATGAACATATATCTTTCCAAATTTTTCTTTATTCAATAAAAGAGGTGCCCAGAATGCATGAGTTACCAAAATATCTGCGGATGGTAACACTCTTTTAACACGTAGAACGTAAAAGATTTCTAAAATTTTTAAAAGCAAAGGATTTTTTACACCATCAAATCCTTTCACTCTTATATGTTGAACTCTTCCCATTTTTTCGTTCTCAGGAAGACCATCACACATTCTTGAAATATGAGTAACCTTATGGCCGGCATCTGCAAAACTTTGACCCAATGCTTCCCATGCCTTCTCAATAGCACCTCCTCGCAAAGCTGGAACAGGTAAAAATGCGCCTTGTAAAATAGTTATCTTCATTTCAGGAATAATTAAACTTGCGCTCAATCTTCCTTGGGTAGAATAGAAATTATTTTTTCTACTGTTTGTGAAATATGTAATTTTTCACGAAAGCAGTTTAAAGTATTTTCTAAACAACCAACATGTAAATTAGATACCCATTGTTGAATCAAATGATCAATCCCATCCTGATCGTCGTCAGAAACAATACCAGCAGCTGAATCTAGAACCTCTCGCCAAAGGTTGACCTTCTTGGTAAGGAAAACCGGGGTTTCCACAGAAAGTGCCTCGGCAATAACCATTCCATAATTCTCTTGATGGGAAGGCAGAATCAGAGCATCTGCCATTCGTAATGCTCCCCATTTTAAATCACCCTTTAACATTCCCGACCAAACAATTTGATTACTATTCTTATGCGTTCGTTCTTTTAAATATTTTATATGCGGGTCCGTATTATCTAATGGTCCTGCTAAGAGAAGAATGTCATTTTTCTTGGATTGTTTCAAAAATGAGTTAATCAATAAATCCACCCCTTTTTTTGGATGAAATCGACCTAGATACAAAAGCACCTTTTTATTTTTGAAGTCAGGAAAAAGAGAATAAATAGCTTTCAGCTGAGTATCTTTTGAGGAGGGAGGTTCGCTCACACCCAAACCAGAAATCATTTCATTTGCCTTGTAAGGCTTAAATGTTTTCTGTGCCAACCGTCGCTCTTCTTCTGTGGTAAAACAAACCCTATATGCATCTTGTAAAATTTTACCCTGTTTCCAATACCAATAAATTTGTTTTTTAATATGCTTAAGAGGATAAGATCTTTTAAACCAAGGGTCTAGCATACCATGAGGAAAAACCATGTAAGGGGTTTTATATTTTCTTAAACATTTCCAAGCCCTTACTCCGGGCCATTGCCATAAACCATGAGCAATTACCATATCAGCACACTTGTAAGCCTCATTCCTATGCGAGGAAATAGAAGAGGAAATATTTTGATTTTTTAATTCTTCATTTAACCGTAATACCGCTTCTGCAACCCCTCCAGTTTTAGGATCCACGGACTGGATAAAGTGAACAATTTTTGTCACATTAGGTGAATAAGAAACAATTTTATTAAAACGATTTCCAAGAATTCGTCACATAGGAATAGTAAGCAGATTTTGACTTATCAAAATAAATCCATCCTTTTTCCGTTCCACTATATAAAGCCGGGTAATGGGTTGAACCTGTCCAAAGCCATCCTAGTTTTTCCGAATAAAACCAAAATTGTGTAGGTGAAACTCCAGCAATATAAATCCAGCCCAAGTCCTCATGAAAAACCCATGGAAAGTTAGAATCCATAAAATACCCAAACCAACTTTCACTTTTCCAATCAGGCGCGTCCTGAACTTCATCAGATTCTGACCAAATAATGTTAAACTTTGATGTATATCGTGAGTCAGAAAATAATTTATCAATAATAGTTTCGAATGACTGATCTTTTAATAATTGAATTAAATTTTGATCAATTGGAAATGCGTTTTCACCCCAAAGGATTGCCATCAATGCACCGATTTTAAAATAATTAGCACGGTAATCTTCAGTATATAAGATGTAGGGTAAGCCATTAATCTTTCGCTCAATTGTAAGTTCATAAATAAAATCAACTGCAATAATGCCTGAACTAAATCTATCGATTAAAGAGATCGGGGGAGCAAACGCATCCCTTCTTGGTGGTGAATCAACTTGAAGCAATGGATTAGTTGAAGTAAATGGAAGCTCCCAGTAATCAGGTTCAAACTGTGCCCAATAATTAAGCATGCTTGCAGCTCCTTGGTTCATTTGAAGAAAGCTAGGAGTGCTGGAATACTTATTTTTAAGACAAAGCTCGGTAAATGATCTTCGATTCTGTCCAAAATTATGAATACTTTTCATAGACTCAGCTCCTACCAAAAAAGGTACAGTACCAAATTTAGAAATATAATTTTGGCTCGATAGCAACGAATCGATGTAATCTCTCAGCCATAAATTCGATGAATTTGAATCAATTGGGACCCATAAACTAAGATCATTTTCAAGCTGAACATATGAGTCATGCCAATTTCCATTTACGATATGATATGCCGAATGAATATCGATCCTTTTATCAAAATCACCAATTTCAGTAAGATATCGAATCCATTCAATTAATGGTTTTGGATTTTGATCTACAATATCTTGAAACTTTTTAATGTGATTTCCGGTCAAATTGGAATCTGAAAATTCATCAAATAAATTGAGTGCGTTTGTTATCGGATCAAGCCAGGGTAAAGAATTAGAAACAGATACTACTAAGCTGTTTGATTTTAAAATACTATTATCCAAAAAAGAAGTGTTCATATCGCCAAAGGAAAATAATTCAATATTTCCATTTGGTTTAGAAAACTTTTCATAATCTAAGTCAAATGTGGCAAAATATTTGACTCCATTTAAATTACCATTTGAGTCGAAGCTTAGATTAGGTTGTGCGGTAAAAAAATGAATACCATTTGCAAAAAAATGTTGTTGTTGGGCAAGTAAGAGAGATTCCGAAGATCCACTCATCGAAACTTCTAATTCGACAGGCTGACCTTGGAAAGCCATACCGTTTTTATCCTTAAGTATGTTAGAAATAATTTTCAGGTTAGATTCGGGAAAAGGGGGAAATATAATGCCCTGCAATCTACCAAATCTATGTTCCATTCTAGATGAACCATTTAAACTAACTGCTTTAACGCTAACCACCCAATCAAACAAATAAGTGCTATTGTCTTCAGCATATGATGATGGGCTAAAATTGACAAAATATGGTGGTGCTTTATCAGTTTTTATTTTTTTTCCGTTAAGAAAAAACACTACTTCCTTTAGGTTAGAAAGTTTACCATTTGAATTTATCGATACAAAACGAGCACCTATTGAAGAACCACGAGTAATATTAGCATCTGAACTAAAAATATTATTAACGGAAGGGTTCAATATTAAGTTCATTCCCATTAGTTCTTTATCTCTCGATACAACCTCAACACTATACTGATTACTTTGAAATAAATTACCAAAATTATCTTGTACAACCACATGAAAAAGAGAATTTCCCTGCCTGATGTTAACCCATGGAATAATTATTTGTGAAGTATTTAACCCCGAGTTAGCTACAGCAACATTGTTAATCAATTGATTATCAACATACAAAGAAGCGGAATCAACATAACCCTTCTCAAGATGAACATTAACAATGATTGGCATTTCCTCGAATTGCGGAATTATGTAATTCGATTCTTTAAAAATATCTAATTGTATTTTAACGGTTGTCTTGGACTGAGGTAAAAAGCGTGACTTCATATCCCGCATAAAAATGTCCCGCCTTGTGTTATCGATTGCCGGTGAAGGCAATTGGTTTGAATTACCAAATACTATACCTCCCAACCCTCCGGCATCTGAGCTAAATAAAATGTACCTACCATCTCCAGTAATAGAAGGAAAGCGATGAGAAGACATATTCGCATTTTGTAGATAGTTTGTTGGAAAACCAAATTTACTCACGCTGATCCTTTCATTATTACCAAGGGAATGATTATAAAGATAAATATCATCCGTTAAAACATCAGGTTGGAATTGAAATACAGGTCTACCATTACCTGCCGTAGATGTATTCATTCCTGATGCTAATTCTGAAAATCCATGAATAGCAGGAGAAGGGGATATTTGTGCTGTTGCACGGGAAAAGCCACTTCCTTGAATCAGCATATTAGATTCCTGTTTTACGCCAAGTGCCGTAGGATTATTACTGGTAACTTTTCCAGACAATGCTTTTAAGGTAAAAGTTGTTCCACCCGACAAATTGTGATCTATTTGTGGACCTTCAAACAAATTCTGTGGATCAGTCCATTGACCTTTAATCATATCAATGAGCTTGTTTCGAATACTGGTTAAATTATTATCTGCTGTGCTTACTGTAAACGGCGGTGGAAATTGGTTATTAGAAAAGGATAAAACCAAAGGTGGTATTCCCCTAGCCTCGCGTAATTGATCAGTAATTTCCAATGTAGTGGAAACTAATTGGGATAAATTATTTAATGATATTGCAAAATGTTGTTCCAAATAAACCTCGCCATTTTGGCCGAAATGAATTCGATCGGTATTTATTTTAGAATCTGCCTGCCCATCCCCATCAGTATCCACTCCATCCCCATCAATTAGAATTACTGGGGTTTGCATGGACTGATGAAGGCTTTGAGGATAACCAATACCAGGATCAATCATTTCAACACGCTGAACAGATGCTCCTCCCGTTCGATTTCCTCCATTTCCCAAAACAGCAGGAAATAAGATTTGATCAACTTGAAAGCCGGTTCCCGTTCCGGGGTTTTGAATAGAAATTATGGTTTTATTCAAATCGTAACCTGAACCAGGATTAATAATAGTAATTGAACCTATACCACCATTCGAATCAACTTTATAGCTTGCAACTGCACCGCTGCCATTTCCTGACAGATCCTGAATTAAAAAATTACCTGCTGCCGGATAACCGCTTCCGGGGTTAGCGATAATGATTTTGCCTATTCCACCATGTAAGACCGCCTGAGCAATTGCAGGTCGAAAAGTTAAATTTGGGAAAACATCAACAGATGAAGATGATACATTTAAATCCAATAAGTTATTGGCCCGTGTCGAGTAAGCAATTAGAGTACCATCTGAATTTATGGTTGGCTCCCGGCTTCTTTCATTTCCCCCCGTTTCACCATTTTCCAGACCATTTAAACTTGGGCTTTGGCTAATTCTCGATGAACCTGAGTTGGTTTTGACTGCATTTACCTCAATTCGAAATATATCTCCAAGTGA
>TARA_B110000008_G_scaffold92961_1_pt1 | contig 37518 bp, 29 predicted proteins | sample TARA_B110000008 | Tara Oceans TARA_B110000008 (sample SAMEA4396496) | marine metagenome | biome: Westerlies Biome; feature: [DCM] deep chlorophyll maximum layer (ENVO:01000326); material: water (ENVO:00002006), including particulate matter (ENVO:01000060) such as... | depth 40 m
AGAAGGTGGATGTTTTACAACCAAGTTTTGCAGTGGCGTTCTTAAAGTGATCTCCCCTGAGGTCGGACCAACGAGTGTTTTCGATACCGCAGAATCCAAAATTGGTGAAGCCCTGTTCCCGAAGATGTTTGAGAGCGAGCTGAGCGATGCCGGCATCGTCGGTATGAACGAGGGGAATAGAACTGTCGGAGTGATCGCCTAAGATATCGACAACGGGAATTCCTTTTTCAACAAGGGCTTTAGCCCGAGAAAGAGAGTGGGTATCATAGATCCTGGTTATGACTCCATCGACCGGCATTTTTGGATCAAGAGGCTCAATATGAGACGGGCCAGAGTTGTCTCCGTGGAGAGACCAGCTCCCGGCGTTGTGGTGAACATCCCAGCGATTAATCTCGCCTACAAACTTTGAGATGCCCAGTAGCATGTCTCGTCCGGGAGCGATCGCAGTTTCGATTTCGAGTAGAATTCGCTTACGATGTTGTGATTTCACGCTAATAATAATGCCAAGGATAGATACTATTTGACCACCAGTTCTAGGATAATGGAGAAAATCCAAAGTAAAGGGGAGGAAAAAGGACTTTTTCTGGAATCTATTGCGCCAGAAATTAAGGTCTTAGGTTTTTTGGATAGAAAGAATGAAGCAACGATCTAGCAGTCCTGAAGAGCAAGAATTTGGCACTCAGGGTAAGTGAATCAGACGAGGCTTTCTCTGACCATAGGATTGAAGAGAGATCAAATGGCTCACGCTCTTTTCGCTTCCGAAAGTGTGCCGAGCGGCCAGCACATGAAAAGGAAATCGCCAAGAGTGAAATAAAAAAATGGTCGAAGAGTGTGACTGAGTTGCTAGGCTATCCGTCGTATATCAAAAATTTATGAAGCCAGAAACTCATCCATTGTCTTTTGACCGCCGTTCTTTTCTTCGTCATTCGACTGTCGCCGCGGCAGGACTGGGATTTGGAGCGATTCCTATTATCGGTGCTGAAAAAGAGAAAAAGAAGCCCGAGGCAGAGACTTTGGTTAAGACCTTTTATGATTCTCTCAGCGAGGAGCAGAAGAAGGCGATGTGCTTTCCTTATGATCACAAGCTTCGCTTAAAGATTGAAAATAACTGGCTGATCACGAAGATGCTCGTTGAACATTACACCAAAGATCAACAGGCGATGATCAAGGAAATCTTCATGGGGATTCATAGTGAGGAGTATGCTGAAAAAGTTTACGACCAGGTGGAATGGGATAGTGGGCTTGACGGTTTCGAGGGCGGGTCATCGGTGGCAATCTTTGGAACGCCAAGGACGGGGAAATTTGAGTTTGTTTTGACTGGGCGTCATTGCACGCGTCGTTGTGATGGAGACTCGAATGAAGGAACTGCTTTTGGCGGACCCCTGTTTTACGGACATGCGGCCGATAGTTTTAACGAGAAGCCCGATCATAAGGATAATGCTTATTGGTATCAGGCGGTTCGTGCGAATGAGGTATATCAAATGCTTGATGGCAAGCAGCGCCAATCGGCGCTCTGTGGAAAGAGTCGCGGTGAAAAAGGCCGGGCTACCGTGAAGTTGACTGGAAAGAAAAAGGGACTCGATGGTATTCGCGTTGGCGATATGAGCGGGGACCAGAAAGGGCATGTTCGCAAAGTGCTTGGCGATCTCATGGCACCTTTCCGCGAAAAGGATTCCAAGGAAGCGCTGAAGTTGGTCGAAGCTGGAGGGTTGGACAATATTCATATGGCATTCTACAAAGAGGAAAATATCGGGGAGGATGAGATTTGGGATGTCTGGCAGTTGGAGGGACCTAACATGGTTTGTTACTTCCGCGGCAAACCGCACGTTCATGCTTGGATGCATATTAAGAAGCCGGTATGAACCAGGGATTGGTCTTTGCTGGCCTTTTGGCAGCTCATACGGTCTCCGGTCATGAGTTGACTGGACACACTGTTTTACTTCAGCCCATCGTTTTGACTGACGATGTAGGTGGTGGTGCAGCTAAAGCTAATCTGCCGGAGGATTTGATTGATTTTCCGTTTCGTCGATGGGATCTTGATTTCCAGATTCTTGAGCCCGTCGAATGGTCGCGCCGCGCATTTAGGGATGGTGAGATTGATGTCGACGTGATCGTGAAGGCGGCGATGGAAGAGGGTGTTTTTCGGCAGCCGCGGCGAATTGCAAATATGTTTTTCGCACGCAAGATCAATGGGAGGGAAGCTCCAAATGGTCTTGGACAGGAGCCTGGATGGGTCACTTTTATTGCTCAGGGTGATGATCCTCCGCTTGGGCAAGATGCCTTTGTGGTGGTGCACGAGGTGACCCATAATTTGGGACTGTCTCATACTGTCGATGATGCCGAGGTGCCGTCGGATATTTCTAATGTGATGGGTGATGGGGACTTTTTGGATCGCATCGGGGAAGATGGAATCACAAGGCATCAAGCTGCGACTATTTTAAAAAGCCCCTTGGTTCGCGAGACAGTAAAGTGCCTTGAGGTAGACGAGGGACGGCGAGCTTATCTCGGGGAGAGTTTTGAAGCTTATTACACGGAACTCAATCGGCGCGAAGTTGAGGCAATGACCGGGAAAGTGGTGGGGAAAGCTCTGAAAGGTGAAGCTTTGGAAAAAGAAGCGCGAAAGAGGTTCGGAAATGCTGTGATGGATTTTACTCGGGAAGAAAGAGAAGTTGTTCTCTGGATGGTCGGGGAGTATCGCAAGCTATTAGTGGAAGATTTTCCGCTTCTAGCCAACCAACCATGGCAGGTGGTTAAGGCGAAGGGGGATCATTGTGGAGGGTTTTGCCATACTCGTGGCTTGTCTGTGGTGATTGCCGAGGGGGCGCTTGATCGCATGATGAAGGACTATCGTCAGCATGGAAAAAGTAGGAAGACGCTGGCGGGTGCAGGGACGATTATTGTCCACGAACAAATCCATGTGCTTCAGCGATGCTTCCCTCAAAAGTTTTCGGGCCTTTATACTGGGGTTTACGGATTAGTTGACGGAAAGGTGGGGCATGATGAGTGGGTGGCGCGCAACGAAATTCAAAATCCTGATGGACTAGAGGGAAATCGTTGGATTGTAGATTACGAGGGGAATTATTATTGGCTTAAGACAATTCTCGATGAGAAGGATGATCCGGCGATGATGCCCGCTTCCTTCCAGGAAGCAATAATGCCTCTTCGAAAAACTGGCGAAACCTATCGGGTGATTTGGAGAAAAGGAGGGAAGAGGCCTCAGCTCGTTAATCCAAATCTGATTAGGGGCTGGAAAAAGCAGTTCCCAATCCATACCGGATACGATCACCCAAATGAGATCTTCGCCTATCTTTTTCAAGCCGAGCTGACCCGAAAAATTATGGAAGAGGAACCCTCTGATGACATTATGACCAAGAAGACGATGGAGTGGGCCCGGAAGGAATTGAGGTGATCTGGCCGGCCTCTATTTTACGATCATGACGCCTTTCATGATGGTCCAGTGGCCCGGGTAAGAGCAGAGAAAAGGATATTCCCCAGCCTTTTTGGGCGCCATGAAGCGAATGGTTTGAACCGTATCTTTCTTTAGGAGTTTGGTGGCGTGGAGGATGCGTTTGTCGTTTGGAATGAAGCCCTTTTTCGCGGCTTCGGGATCGGCCGCCATACGATTAGCGGCCTCACCGATTTGTTGGATGGAGGTGCCTTGGTCGAGGATGAGTAGGTTGTGCTCCGTGACGTCTGGGTTTGAGAAGTGAAGACGAACCGGTTTCCCTGCTTCCACATTAAACTTATCTTTGGTGAAGAGGAGTCGCTCTGGGATGCAGGAAATATCAATCGTTTGAAGGCCCTTTTGTGCGTCAAAAGAAGCTTCATTAGCATTTTTCGTGTTAGGTTTAAGCTTGTTTAATTTTTTGAAATCCGCGAGGGCCTTGGTGATAGTGGGGGAGTGTTGTGAATCCTGCCAGTGAGGTTTCAGAGCTGAGGAATTAAGAGCGGTGCTGATCGCGTAGGCGAGGTGGGTGTCGGCTTCTTGTTCGAATATTGGCGCAAGGGTATTGATGAGTGAGGACGGAGTGATTGAAGAATTCGTCCGGTTGCTGTGGGAGGGGACGAGATAGGAAGCGCAGAGGACGGCTTCCCGGCGGACATGTTGGGAGGGATGGGAAATGCCGTAATTCAGAAGGCCTAGTGATGTCGAGGGTAGAAGCTCGGGAGCCCAGAAACGGAGAGGACCAAAGGCGGAAGCGGCTACGAGGTGGTTGTCGGAGCGGATGAGTTTTTCCAAGAGCTCTACGTTGGGTTGGTCGAAGGCTTGGTGGAGCCAGAGAGACTCGAGAAGATGTAGGGGGGTCTTTTGTTTTTTTGTCCAAGCCAAAAGCGGGCTGAGCACTTCTTTAGGAGACTTGCTCCGGAGTTCCCGCTTTGCCCAGTAGCGGGTTCGGTAGTGAGGCGACTTGAGATGGTCGAGGAGTTCGGTGATGGAGGCTGGGGCAATCTTTGGCGCGGAATCGAGTTTGGCTTTCTTGGGGATAATACGCCAGATACGGCCTGCTTTGCGGTCGCGGCGGGGATCACGAAGAGAGTATTGAGCGTGGCCTTTGACTGGGTTATACCAATCGCAGACATAGGCTGCCCCGCGTGGACCGAAGCGAAAATCGACTGGGATGAAGGAGAGGTTGGTGGAGAAGATGAGGTCAAATTGATATTTTTCGGAAAAGTGGGCGGGTTCTTCATTCCAGTGGTGGAACTCGACGCGGTTGGTTGGTTTGTAGCGAACTTTGATGAAGCCACCTTGCATTTCCTTGGGCCAGAAGTCGTGAGAGACGAAGTCTTGTCCGCAGACTCCGGAGTAAGCTTGCATCCCTTTGGCTCCGGGATGCTGGCTAGGATAATCGGGATTAGTGGCGTGGAAGGTGGAGGCGAAGACGGGGTGAGACGCGACGTGGTTTCCGTATGGGTCGAAGGTCACCCCCCAGGGGTTCGTATTTGGGTAGGCTCCGAATGCGGTGAGCTTTTTTGTGGAAGGGTGGTAGAGGAACCAAGAGGAGTTTTTGGCGCGGATCGGGCCATAAGCAGTTTCGGTTTGGGAGTTGTGGAAGATGGATTCGCGGAAGAGAAGGTCTCCACCGGGAGTCCAGGTGAAATCGTGGAGGGCGTGGTGCGAATCCTCACAACCGAAGCCGGTGAAGACGATTTCGCGGTGGTCCATTTTACCGTCGCTGGTGGTATCGGTAAGATGGGTGAGGTGTGGTTCTTCGGAGCAGAAGACGCCGCCGTTGCCATCGAGGACGAAGGAGAGGGGGATGTGAAGGTCATCGGCCCAAGTGGTGCATTTGTCGGCTTTGCCATCTTGATCGGTGTCTTCGAGAATGATAATTTTATCGCAAGGTTTTTGGCCGGGATAAACATGAGGGTAGGTGACGGAGGTGGAGACCCAAAGACGGCCGTGTTTGTCCCAGCGCATTTGGATAGGGCAGGCCATCTCGGGGAAATCTTCTTCGGAGGCAAAGCAATTGACCTCGAAACGTGGATCGATTTTGAAGGCCTTCAGTTCTTCGGCCGGGGAAAGAAACTTGTTGGCTCCGCGTGACAGGAGGACGTCATCGAGTTTTGGGAGATTGGAGTCGTCCGGTTTGACGAGCTTGCCGGTGGTGACGGTTTTGTGGATGGCAGTGTCGCGATTGGCGACCATGAGATCAAAGTTCCGCATGGCAGGAAGGAAATCGAGGTAGCCATAGGATTTGTTGCGCCCCCCAGTGTAGTAGAAGGTGTTGAGAGGGCGGTAGCGATAGTGAAACTGGGTGGCTTTATCGACGATGAGTTGCCGGAGGTCTTCGTTGAGAGCAGTGGGGTCTTTTTCGAAGAGAGCCTTGAACGCGATATTTGCGAATTGATGGTGCCCATGGATGTTGTTTTGATGCCCATCAATGGTTCGTTGATTGAGCTTACTGGCGATGACCTGGGCCTTGGTGCCATCAAAGACGTTGCAGAAACCGATGGAGTGCTTTTTCGCTCCTTCGGCAAGAGCTTGGGTGTAAAGTGCGAGGTTTTTGTTGTTTCGATCACCGGCATTAACAGCAGCGATGTTCTCACTCGCTATGGGAGAAAGAAGGATGATTTGGGGGGCGGTTTTCCCGTTGTATGCTTGAGATTTGAGATGGGTCAGGAATTGATCAAGGCGTTCCTTGAAAGCGGGAAGGCCTTCTTCTCCGCCGAAGGATTCATTGTAGCCGTAGGCTGCAATGATGAGGTCGCTTTTGAAGTAGTGGAGATGTTGGTCAAGGTCGCCGAAGTTATCGGGACGGGGCATGAGATCGACTTCATCAGCTGGCCAAGCAAGGTTACGAATGGTGAGCTTATGCTTCGGATGGTGCTGGTGGAGAAGAGTTTCGAGGTGACCGAAGCGGCGTTCGGCATCAAGGAGAAGATTTCCGATGAGAGCAATACGGGACCCGGGGGAGATCTTCAGAGGAAGCTTGGTTTTGACTGGTTGGATTTTTTCTGGGCGGGGCGAGGTTTTACGATTGATATAGTATTTGGCGAGCTCTGGATCTTTAGATGGCGCTTTACGGTCAGTCTTTGAATTTTTAGCGTTTCTTGCCTTTGCTGCATTTTTCTTACGGCGAGCATCGGTGGAAGCTGGAGTGCTTTTACTAGGGATGGGGGAATTGATGTCCTGGTAAACTTCTGGGTTGAGGCCGCGGACGTGGCCGCCGTTCCGGAAGGTGGTGGGCTTGTATGGCCCGACAAGATCTACGCTTGAATCGGCTTTGATTTTCTTTTCAAGCCCCATGGCCCAGTAGGTTCCATTGATGACAAGTCGGCGGTAATCGGGGTCTAGGAAATCTTGGGAAGCTCCTTGGGTTGAGTGGAAAACGCGTGCTCTCTTTCCACTTTTGCTGGTGTAGTGGCGGGTCCAAGTTGAGGGGGAAGGTTTTTTAGTCTCATCGACAGGAGAATCTTTGTTCATGCCGTTGAGGGGCTGGGACTCGGTGATTACGGTGAATGTTTGATCAGGTATGCCGGTGTAGGCTCCAGCAATCGTATGAGCGTTGTTACCGACTCCAGTAAGGATGAGATGGTCCTTATTTTTTGAGGTGATTTGAAGGCGGGTGGATTGCTTATGATTGCGTCCGTAATGGCCAACCCAAGTGTTGCCAAGAATTTGGTGTCCGAAGCCGCGATCGAAGTCTTTGCCTTTGTATTGAAAATCGTAGTGGGAATATTTTCGGCCTTTGGGGATCTTGAAGGCGTGAGAAGAGGTGCGGAGTCCGACGACGGGGCCACCGCGCTGGAGGTAGTCGTCAATGTGAACCATTTGCTCGTCAGGAAGATTTAGGAAGCGTGTGAAGATGAACATGAGGTCGGCCTCTTTAAGAACCTCGAGGCCTTTGATGTTGGAAGCCCCGGCGGTAATTTCCCCCTTGTCGTTGACTCCGAAAAGAACAGTGGTTTTGAAGCCGTGATATTTAGTGAGGATTCGAGCAAGGGCGGGGCAGGTTTCCTCGGCGCGGTATTCGTGATCAGAGGCAATGAAGACGATGTGCTTTCCTTTTCCAGGGCCGGAGGTGCCCTTATACGAGATCTGAGCAAGGGCAGGAATAGAGAAAAAAAGAGCTAGGGTGAGAAGAAGCTTCATGAGAGGTGGACGTTAGAGATTGGATAAAAAATGACAAGTTGAGGTTGTCTGATTGACGGGGGATAGTTGGGGAACGCATATTGGAATGATGAAATATCAAGCGATTCTCATGTTAGTAATGATGGGAGTGAATTTCGGGCGCCAGGCGAAGGAAGAAGACAAGGATGTCAATTATGACGAGACCAAGGTTCCGGCTTATGATTTGCCCGAGCTTCTGGTGACTGCAGAGGGGAGGCGAATCACGACAGCGGAAGAGTGGTATTCTTTGAGAAGACCTCAGATCATGTCACTTTTCAGTAATCTGGTTTATGGGCGGGTTCCAGAGCCTTCAACACCGATGACGTTGACTTTTCGGGAAGTGAAAAAGGACAGGGCTTTTATGAGAGGGAAGGCAACGCGGAAGGATGTCGAAATCCAAATCAAAACGGAGAAGGGAGCGAAAACGATGAGGATTTTACTTTTTGTCCCGAATGAGGTGGCGAAGCCGGTGCCGGCGATTATGAAACACAGCTTCAACAATACCCGGTCGGGTGATTTTGACGCGGGATTCTTGAGAAGCGATCGGCTGAAAAATGGCTGGCCGCTTGGGAAGATTTTGGATGCGGGTTTTGCCTTTTGTGCGGTTTATCACGAAGATTTAGTGAGGCACAACGAGGTGGAATTTAAAGATAGTATCCATCGGCTATTTTATCCTGAAGGGCAGAGTTTTCCAAAAGCTCATGAGTGGGGCGTGCTTTCAGCCTGTGCTTGGGGGGGGATGCGAGCCTTAGATTATTTGGAAACTGATTCTGAGATTGATGCGGAACGGGTGGCTATCATGGGGCACTCCAAGATGGGGAAAACGGCCTTGTGGACGGCGGCGCAGGATGAGCGATTTGCGATGGCGATCTCGGCTCAGTCGGGGTGCGCTGGGGCTGCTTTATGGAGAAGAAAATCAGGCGAGACCTTGAAGAAAATGGTGACGCGTTTTCCTTATTGGTTGTGTCGTAATGCTCAGAAGTTCGTCGAGCAGGAAGATGATCTCCCGGTGGATCAGCATATGTTGTTGGCATGTATCGCACCGCGCCCGGTTTATGTGCACAGTGGAGTGAAAGACACGTGGGCTGATGGACGGGGAGAATATTTATCTGCCTATCATGCGAGTGAGGTCTATCGCTTACTTGGAAAAAAAGGTCTGGAAAGTGAGAAATCGCCAGAAGTTGGGCAGGCGGTGATGGATGGTGAGGTAGGATATCACATTCGGCCCGGCGGGCATTCGATCGAAGGGGGGGATTGGGAAAAGTTTATCCAGTTTGCTTCCAAACATCTGAAGAGGAATTGATTCGGTGGGCGATCACTTATTGCTGAGCAGGCATCCCGTAGCTATCTTTCTTCAAGAGAATTTACTCTTTAATGGCTTGGTAGACGATGGGTTTTAGGAGGCGTTCGAGATTCCAATTGTAGGGAATGGTTTGCTCCATGGTGACGACTACGAGTTTGTCTTTAGGAGAAATCCAGTAGTGGGTAGATGCCATGCCGCCCCAGCCGTATTCGCCAATCGCTGCGTCTTTGGCCCAGCGTTTGTCAGGGGCGATACGAACGGAAAACCCAAGGCCAAATCCGGTGCCATGGCGTTGCTCCCCGAGGGAGATGGAAGCGATCTCGTCCGGGAGTTGGTTGGTGTTCATGAGCTTGACGGTGTCAGCCTTGAGGTATCGTTTTCCTTGGAAGTTACCGCCATTGGCAATCATCTGAAGAAAGCGTGCGTAGTCGTTGATCGTAGAGACGAGCCCCCCTCCGCCAGAGAGGTTTGCGGGTTTTTTGAGGAATGGAGAAGTCTTTCCGGGTTCGGAGTTTGTGAGGAAAAATCCTTTTGTCTGGTAGACATCAGCGAGACGGTTTGCTTTTTCGGCAGGAACGTAGAAGCCGGTGTCGGACATGCCTAGAGGCGTGAAGAACTTTTGCTGGAGGAATGCGTCGAAGGTTTGCCCAGAAGCAACTTCGATGACACGACCGAGGATGTCGGTATTGATCCCGTAGTGCCATCTCGTTCCGGGTTGAAAGAGGAGGGGGGTGCCACAAATGGAACGAGACATCTCAGCGAGTGTTTTATCACGGTCAAGCGGTTGGAAGCGACCATAGTAGCGGTCTACAGGGTGCCCGCCCCAGCCATAGGAGAAGCCGGCGGTGTGGCGAAGGAGGTCGCGAATCGTGGGCAGTGGTTTTGCAGGGGTAGGATCGCCTCTTCGCTGCCAAACATTTAGAAGTGCAAATTCCGGAAGAAATCTTGTGATGGGGTCGTCAAGATTGAGTTTTTTTTCTTCATAAAGCATGAGGGCAGCCGCTGATGTGATGGCTTTAGTCATCGAGTAGATACGGAAGATAGTATCTTTTTTCATCGGAACTTTAGCGGCCCGGTTGGCGTGTCCGAATTGTTTTTGGTAGACAATTTGCCCCTCGCGTAAAATCAAAACGGATCCGCCGGCGAGCTTCTTTTTTTCGATGAGTTCTTCGAGTGCTGGATCGATTTTCGCGAGAATTTCTGTCGACATGCCAACTTTCTCAGGAGTGCTGATGGGAAGCGCCTTAATTTTTGTTTCCTTTGCAGCAACTGGGAGGCAAAGTAAAAAGATGGGTAGGACGATGATTCTGATCATTTTTCGGAGTCTAGGAACAAATTGGAGTAGGTCTTTAGACCAGTTTTTCACGATTCGGCAAGTCACGAATTGAGGAACAATAAAGCAGTGAGGATTTTTGAACCAAAATCCCCAATACTATCGAGGAGATACTTTCCTTTGGGTTAGAGAATCCCGTTTTGTGAATTCAAGGTTAGAGAGTCTAGTGGGTTGATTTTAGGAGGATTTCCGCAATTTTTTTCCTTTAAGCTTAATCTGGAGTTACTTTGCTGAGAGGGTGCCTGTTATGAAATTTGGGGCTATTCTTTTATGGGTTTTGAGCAGTGTCGCTTCTTTATGTGCTGGAGCTGCTGGGTTTATTTTGAGTTCACCTTTAGATTATCAGGTCTTCCAGCGAAGTGATCAAAGCTCAGGTGTTTTAATTATTAGCGGGCAGCTTAGTGAACCAGCATCCAAGCCTACGAAAATTCAGGTTAAGTTTGGACCTCTTCAACAGGCCCAGAGTGATGGGAACGTCTCTATCCTAGGGGTGGTCCAAAAGGGTGATTCTAAGTTTAGCTTTCCGTCACGGCATTTGGCAGGCGGTTGGCATCGTTTGGATGTCCAGGCTGTGGCAGGTGAGACAATCGTGGGGAAAGTGGTTATTGAACATGTTGGAATCGGTGAAATCTTCGTGATCGCCGGGCAATCAAACTCGGCGAATCACGGGGAGGAAACGCAAAAGGTAAACATTCAAAAGGTCTCTACTTTTGATGGAAAATCTTGGCGGATTGCTGATGACCCGCAGCCGGGCGCTAGTGGTCGGGGAGGAAGTTTTATTCCACCATTTGCCAACGAGCTAGTGAAAAAATTCAAGGTTCCCGTGGGGATTGTTTCGACTGGGGTTGGCGCGACGAGCGTGCGCGAATGGTTGCCGGAAGGGGAGCGGTTCCCGAATCCTCCCACCATCATGAATAAGGTTGCCTCTCATCCTTGGGGTGGCTGGATGAGCAAGGGTGAAGTCTATCGTAAATTGATCTCAAGAGTGCAGTCTTTGGGACGAAATGGTTTTCGAGCAGTGCTGTGGCATCAGGGCGAATCCGATGCCAATCAAAAGGACGAAAGCCGGACCTTGCCAGGCAAGTTGTATCAGGAGTATCTTAGTAAGCTGATCAAAGCGACTCGGAAGGATCTTAAATGGGAGTGTCCTTGGTTTGTGGCTCAGGCAAGTTATCATACACCCGAAGACCCCGGGTCAGAAGATATTCGTGCGGCGCAAAGGGCTCTTTGGGAATCAGGACTCGCCTTGGAAGGTCCAGATACTGATTTATTGACGGGAGAGAATCGCGATCACGATGGGAAAGGAGTGCATTTCAGCGGGAAGGGTTTACGGGCTCACGGTAGGGCTTGGGCTAATAAAGTGGAGCCTTGGTTGTCACAAGAGCTTCAGAAAAAAAAGGCCTTGGTCTTTGTTCTTGCAGGTCAATCAAACATGCAGGGCCAGGGGGTAGTTTCAATGGACCATGAGAAGCATTACAATGCTGGAAAGGGCAACTTGGTATGGTCGATGGAACATTCGCAGAGTAAGAACAAGATGAAGCACCTTCGCGATAATCAAGGCAATTGGATTGGACCCCGGAACGTAAGAATCAGATATAAGCAGAAAGATCAGATTCGGAGTGGCCCGCTAACAGTCGGATATACGGGTTACGGTGGCTCTAGTCATATTGGGCCCGAGTTACAATTCGGCCACGTAGTTGGGGAATATTTTAGAGATCGTGAAGTTTATCTCATCAAAACCGCGTGGGGAGGTAAGAGTTTGTTTAAAGATTTTCGGCCACCAAGTTCGAAGGGTGAGACCGGTAAGTATTACGCCAAGATGGTCGATGAGATTCGAGCTGGTCTGGATGATTTTGGGCCCGATGCCTATGAGCTTGGAGGATTTGTCTGGATGCAGGGTTGGAACGATATGGTCTCACAAGAGGCAACAGCAGAGTATTCCAAAAACCTCGTTAACTTTGTCGCAGATCTAAGGAAGGAATTTTCCCTCAAGAATTTACCTTTCGTTGTCGGTGAACTTGGAAATGGAGGAGAAGCTAAACCTAATTCTGGTATGGCTAAATTTCGCGAGGCGCAAAATGAAGGGGTGAAAAAAATTGAGAGGACTTGGTTTGTAAGCACGAAGGAGTTTGCGCGTCCACCGGAGCTTTCGCCGAATATGGGCCATGGTCACCATTGGTATGGGAATGCTGAGAGTTATTTTTTGATTGGTGATGCCTTAGGGCGCGAGATGATCAGAGCGCTGAATCGTTAGAGTTTGCCTTGCTCATCTGGCGTCAGTGGACAAGGTCTTTGTAATGAAGCCCTACGTGAAGCTTGCCGAGTCCACTATGCCGGATGGCACGACCTATTCGCTCCACAAGCACGACGGGAAAATCTATCTTAAGTACAACGGGTTTGAGTTGATGAGTACCGCACTCACTTACTCCGAACAAATGCTGGCTGATTATGGATGCCAGGCTTTGAAAGAAGGGAAGGGATCGAGGCCGTTTCATCCTAAAATTTTGATTGGTGGTCTTGGCTTGGGCTTCACCTTGAAGCGAACTTTGGAGCTGGTAGGGAGCCCTGCGACAGTTGATGTTGCAGAGTTGATGCCTCCGCTTATCGAGTGGAACCGCACTCATCTCGTGGAGCACAATGGACCACTCTTGGAAGATCCACGGACCCATATTATTCAGGGTGATCTTTACGATATCATTTCCGACACAAATCCGGGTTTTTACGACTCACTCCTCCTTGATATCGACAACACGCCGGATGATCTCATCACATCTGGTAACTTACGCCTCTATTCGCAGGAATTCCTTGATAAACTACGTAACGTTCTCACCGCGAAAGGATGTCTTTCTTATTGGCTTTCCGAGCCTGCTCCTCGATTTAAGAAGCTATTGATCAAGACCGGTTTTCAAGTCGAGGAGTTTGCCTCTAAGCCTCACGAAAAGTCAAAGCGATCCCGCCATTGTATCTTGCTCGCCCGGAAGCGCCGGTAATCTTGCATTTTTCCGGGAATAGGATTTCTTCACAAGAATCTAATCAGAACAAACATGTTAACTTGGAACGATATTGTTAAATTTGCGACGGATGGAAATCCTGATCCCGATTTTGAGGTTCGGAAGTCGGAGGACGAATGGCGTAAGCAACTTGCGCCGGAGCAATTTCACGTCACCCGGCAACACGGGACCGAGCGTCCTTTTAGTTCTGGGATGTGTGAGTTATTTGAGCCGGGTAAGTATGCCTGTGTTTGCTGCGATGCCTTATTATTTGATGCTGGTGAGAAATTTGACAGTGGGACTGGTTGGCCTTCTTTCACGCAACCTGCGAAGGAAAATGCGATCTCTTATCATGGAGATAATACGATGGGAATGACGCGCATCGAAACTTTGTGTAATAGATGTGAGGCACATCTCGGACATGTTTTCCCGGATGGCCCAGCACCAGGTGGTCTTCGTTACTGCATTAACGCGGTAGCGCTCAAGAAGGTTGAAGAGATTGATGCGGTCGCCACTTTTGGTGGTGGGTGCTATTGGTGCACTGAAGCCTTTTTTCGGAGCGTGAAAGGTGTGAGTGCGGTTAGAAGTGGTTTTAGTGACGGTGAGGCAGCTAACCCGACTTACAAAGAGGTTTGCACTGGAAAGACAGGTTACGCCGAAGTCATTCAAATTAATTATGACCCCAAGGTAGTGAGCTACGGGGAACTCTTGCGTATTCATATGGGAACCCACGACCCGACTACGCTAAATGCACAGGGTGCTGATATTGGAACCCAATACCGCAGTATTATCCTTTACCGGAGCGATCAGGAACGGCAGATCGCTGAGGATCTTTTGGAGGAAATTTCCGATACCTTTGATTCTAAAATTGTAACAGTAGTGAGGAATTTTAATAAGTTCTATCCTGCTCCCGAAGAGCATGATGACTATTATAATCGTAATCCTAACCAAGGTTATTGTCAGGCGGTGATCTCTCCTAAAATTGCCAAATTTCGAAGGACTTTCCAATACCTTCTATCACCCGACAAATAAATCATTTGCTCTGATCTGTTCTCGCTGAGGTTAGATTTTTTGCTGTTATTGCCGCTAGCAAAGCAGCGCAGGATAAACGAGCGTGTTATTCATAATTTACTTAAGCGACAGATCAGGGAGGCCAGAGTTGTCTGCTAAGCTCCGTCGATGATATTTAGGGCGATCAATTGCTGAGTAGCGGTGCCGGAAAAATCTCGGTTTGCAGCCGGGGAAGCTGGGGATGGGTGCAGGATCTTTCCGATTTTCTGATGGTCCTTCTTGACAGAGGCGAGTTGCTTCTCAGCGAAAGCTCCAATGCCAATAAGTTTTTCCGGCTGTAGGATTTCAACGATTCGGGCAAGCGATTCACGGCAGGATTTTTCAACCGGCTCCATACAATCGGTTGGAAGTTTGTCCGGTGTGAGATTAGCTCCGGTGTCCTTCATCCAAACGAGGGGGCAGAAGTTTACGACGAAGTGGTTTTTAAAGAAGGCATCGGCTGAATCAAAGAGTTCGGAGAAGAGTCCCCAGAGACGACGGCCGGAAACTTCGGAGCGTTCACAGTTGAAGCCGGTGATCGGGCGCTTTGGATGTTCGGGGTCGGGTTTTTTAACTGATCCGGAGATACCCATCCAATCTCTGACGTGGGAGATCTCGCCAAAGGGAACGCCGGTCTGAGCCATTCCATAAGGTCCGGGATTCATGCCTAAGAAGAGAACCTTCTTGGTTCCGCTTCCGAATTTTTTCAAGTAGTCGCAATGACGATCCCAAGCATATTCGAGAGGGTTATAAGTGTAAGCGACGGGATCTGGAAATTTCAGATTACGGAGGTCGTTGCGGAGATCATCAGCAGCGGCAATAAGAGGATGTTTTCTCATGAAGTGCGCGCTTGGAGTTCCGACCATTTTCCGACCATTTCATCGGCTTCGATTTCCTTGCAGTCGACAAGGACGACTTGATCCTCGCAGATTTCGTAAAGGGCGTCTTGTCGGAATTGCTTGCCCAGCGTAATGGCTTCGACGCGGGAACACCTAACTCCGAAGCCAGCCTCGGCGTGATCTTCGCATTTACCAGTGACGGGTAAGTAACCCCATTTTGAAGTTTGAATGGCTTCGAGAAGGAGGGTGTTGTTTTCGTCGTTTGTTTCATCGGGCGTAATCTCTCCAGAAGGATTGTGCGCGGTGATGATGAAGGAATGATCGGTAGAGATCTCTCGCTCAAGCTCCGTGATAAAGTGGGTTTGATGATACTCTTCGTTCATTAGACCGAGTGTTTTCTGAGGTCCAAAAGATCAACGAATTCGAGGGCGACTACCGAGGTGGCACTAAGATCGACTTTTGGGGCACAGCCGTGGTCGAAGGCCTCTTTCCAGCGGAGAACGCAAAGACACCATTGATCGCCAGCTTTGAGGCCGGGGAAGGAGAATTCAGGCCGTGCAGTCATGAGATCATTTCCCTGCTTGCGGCTGAATTCTAGGAATTCCTGTGTCATCACCGCGCAAACACAATGAAGGCCGCGATCACCTGCGCCAGTTCGGCAGCAACCATCACGAAAGAAGCCGGTCATGGGATTGGTCGAACAGGTTGCAAGGTCTTCTCCGAGGACGTTGAGGTGTGACATGAGATGACCTTGGGACGAGTGTTGCCATCTGGCAAGCAGAGTGAACTCGATATTGGCTGGCAGGGAGGATACCTTCGAGAGTATAAGCTAGAAATGCGTAATTTGTTTCAGATAATTTTGACTGGTCTTGCTGTTCTGGGGGTTCAAGCAGATGAGGTTGTGGTCAAAGAAATTATCCCCTCAAAAGTAGAGTCGGCATGGCTTGAAATCGATTGGAAGACCGATCTTTGGGAAGCTCGAAAAGAGGCTGCTCGGACGGGTAAGCCTATTTATCTTTGGGAGATGGACGGGCATCCTCTTGGCTGTGTTTGAAACAACGGGGTGGCTGACAGGTTGTTGGTCTTTGCAAATTCCGAGGTGCAGAAGCTTCTTAAGGAAAATTTTGTTACGGTAGCTGCTGATGACTGGTATCAGCGACGGCGAAAGGATAAAGTGGGGGAATATTTTGCTAAGGTGGTAGATCAAAGTCCGCGAAAAGGTGCTCACACCAAACAGGGGCATTACATTTTTACGGCGACTGGAAAGTTGCTGGGTTTTAATAACAACCGAGGACCCGAAAAACGTTTAGCGATGATGAAGGATGCTTTATCAAAGTGGGATAAGCTTCCCAAAGACGTTCGGCCGGTCGATATCCCAGAACATGGGAAGAACGATCAGGGGTTCTATCGCGAATTACCTAAAGACGGGCAGATTGTGAAAGTTTACACCCGGTGTTTGGAGGAAAGAAATGGGCGGTTACAAAAGCTTGCTGAGAATAAAATAGGAAATCTATCAGCGGTAGATCACCTTTGGTTACAGCATTCGGAAGTGAAGAAACTCGGGAAGCTGATTGCTTCAGGCGGCGGGCAAATCTCGAACGGGCTTTCCCTTCGAATCGCGAAGTTCCATCTCCGTGACAACACGAGGGGAGAACCTCGTGATTGGGAAAAGGATGAACTTAAAGAATGGTCTTTGAAAGTGGACGTAAGAGGAAAAGTGAGTGGGAACTTTCTTATCAGCTCGTCTGATGGGAAAATGGGTTATGAGGGGAAGATTAAAGGTTTGATTTCAGTGCATAACGGGCGTCTGACCAAGTTCGAAATTTTGGTGCTTGGAAAGCATTGGGGGCATAGCAGATACACTCAAGGTGCTCGACCTGGGAAAGCCTCGATGGGGCAGGTCTTCCGCTTGTCGGATGGAAAGAGAGCGAGTGACCGAATTCCTCCGCAAGGGATTCGGTGGGCTCCGGGATATTGGAACCCGGAGACTTAAATTCCTTATCAGGGGGATTAAATTTTTCGAAAGTAATCTAGAAAATTGACTTCACGCAGAGTCGAGTTCTGCTTCTAGTTTTTCAATCTGGGTGCTTAGATCTTCCCATTTTGAATAGGCGTTTTCGAGCTTCTGGGAAATGGACTCATAGGCATTGGTTGTTTCGCGAAGCTTTTCAGGATCACCCATGACTTCAGGTGACTCAAGGTGGGTGGTGAGCGTTGCTTGCGCAGATTCTAGTTCGGTAATCGCTTTTTCGACGGTCGTGAATTCGTGTTGCAGAGGCTTGAGAACTTTGTTGCGCCTTTCACGGATAGAGGCATCACGCTTACGGCGCTCTTTTGAGGAAAGCTGAGTTTGATTTGGCGTTGAGTGAGATGGGTTAGCGAAGGAGGTTACAACGGGAGTCGTTACACCGCTCTCCTCAGCTTCGATTTTATCTAGGTAGTAGGTGAGATTTCCCGCAAACATACGTGGATCAAAACCTTGGCGGAATTCCATCGTTTTTTGAACGATAGGATCGAGAAAATTTCGGTTGTGGGATACGATGAGGAGGGTGCCTGGGTAATCGATAAGAGCCTTTTGGAGAATGTCCTGCGACTGCATGTCGAGATGGTTTGTAGGTTCGTCGAGAATCAGGAAGTTTGCGGGGCGGACGAGCATGCGGACCAGAGCAACCCGTGAACGTTCGCCTCCAGAAAGAATACCGATTTTTTTAAAAACATCGTCGCCTTTGAAAAGAAAACAGCCGAGGACGTCACGAGCAGACATATTAGAGCCACGAGTTTGAATTTGTTCGACGGTTTCTAAAACGGTCAGGGTGGGGTCGAGTTCGTCAGCGTGGTTTTGATTGAAGAAGGAGGGGAGAGTTTTAGGCCCAAGGTTTTGATCGCCCGTGAAGGGTGCTTCTTCGCCAGTGATCATACGACAAAAAGTCGATTTTCCAGCACCGTTTGGACCAACAATGGCAATTTTTTCCCCACGAGTGACCTCAAGATCAAGATCTCGGAAGACGTTGAGATCGCCGTATTGTTGAGCGGCATTTTCGAGCTTAGCGACAAGGTGGGTGGAGGCGGGAGGATCAGGAAAGCGGAAAGACATTACCGAGTCTTCAGCGTCGATCTCGATACGCTCGATCTTAGCGAGCTGCTTGATGCGAGATTGGACTTGCGATGCTTTGTTGGCTTGGGCACGGAAGCGATTGATGAACTGTTCTGTTTTGGCGATCTCGCGATCTTGGTTTATCTTTTGTTTGCGAAGATTATCCTGACGCTCCTTGAGCTGGGTTTCGTAGGATGAGTAATTGCCTGTAAATTCCTCGGCACGGCCGTGGTGGAATGCGATCGTGCGGGTGGTTAGGCCGTCCATCATGGAGCGGTCATGAGAGATGAGGATGATTGCGCCCTTGTAGTTGTGGAGGTAGGACTCCATGAAGCGTTGGGCATTGATGTCAAGGTGGTTGGTTGGTTCGTCGAGAAGAAGGACTTCAGGTTCAGCAAGGAAGAGTTTAGCCATGGCGATGCGCATCTGCCAACCACCAGAGAACTCGCCGCAGTCGCGATCAAAGTCATCGTGCTTAAAGCCGAGGCCAGTTAGGACAGCTTGAATTCTGGGCCTCATACGTGAGGGGTCATGGCCATCGAGCCTGAGTTCTAGTTCTCCGATCTTGTTGAGAAGATCGGAGAAGGGAGCCGAGCGAGGATCAAGCTTCTCGAGCTCGGTGGAGAAGCGCTCGATATCATCCTGGATGGCCTTGGTTTCGGCAAAGGCGGATTCAACTTCATCATAAAGTGGGATGCCCTTGATATGGATTCCTTCCTGGGGAAGATAACCGATCCGGTGGTGTTTTGGCTTGGTGATCTCGCCGGCATTGGGTTCTAAGACGCCGCCTATACACTTCATTAGGGTAGATTTTCCGGCCCCATTGTGCCCAGCGAAAGCAATACGCTCCTTTTCTACTATAGAAAAGGTGAGGTCTTTGAAGATCACACGGGGTCCGAATTCCACGCGGAGGTTTTTGACAGCGAGCACGAGGGAGGGTTAGTCGAGTCGGGCGAAATTTAGAATCAAAAAGCGACGAGGAAATTAAGCCTGAAATTTCACCCTTAAAGCTGTGGATTGATTTTGAGGGAGAGAAACACTTTTGGAGGACTCATCAGCGATAATAAGCCTTCTTGAGCCTAGCATGGAGATGACATGAGTAATTTTAGCAATGAGCTTTATGAGCGGGGTAGGGGAACGAAAAACTGCTGGATTCTTCGGACAGCTATTTTTTAGGGAGATAGACGGGTTGGCTTTTAACGTTTAGAGATTTTTTTTAGTTCCTCTACTTAACTGGCTTGATCCTCATTTTTCGGAACTTGACCCAGCCTGCGTGGCCTTCAGCGCCATAGGTTTGAATGGCGAAGTGGCCTGAAGCGAGGTGCTTTGCGAGGCGCTGAGCATCTTGGTAATCAACAATTTTTTTCCCATTGAGCCAGACCTGAATATGAGGGCCGAGAGCTTTTATACGCATTGAATTCCAGGCTTTGGGTTTCCGAAATTCATCTTTGGCGTCGCCCTTGTCCAGCCAGTCATTGAGATAGAGACCCACAGGCTCATCAGCGGCACCTCGCCCGATGTTAACTTGAAGGCGATCACCTCTTTGTTCCGAATGATAGCGGAGATAGATACCGCTATTATATTTACCGTGTTCATCAATTTTGAAGTCTAGACTGAGATCGAAGTCCTGATATTTCGCTTTAGAAATCAGGAGGCCAGAGCGCTTGGGGTCGCCATCTTGACCACCTGAGAGGGTGCCATCTTGGTAAGACCACTTAGCGCTCCCTTTAACGGTCCAATCATCTAGGGAGTCGGAGGGAAATAGCGAGAGCTCTTCAGAGTGGAGAATGGAAACTGAAAAGATGAAAATTAGAAGACGGATCATTAGGGTATGAATTTTGAAATAGATCGAGGCCTAGGCAATGAAATAGAGAGGTCCTGTTGGATGATAGCTCTAATGGGTTGGCTCTCCGGCTATGGGTTTATTTCTGCGCTGCCTTGGCGAGAACTTCGTTGAGGGTTACGTTTTTACCTTCCCGGCGTTTACTTTCATCGGCGGCTTCCATGAAAGCGAATAATTCAATGGTCTCAGCTGCTGAAACGGGCGGCTGCTTTGTCTGGAAAAATTTGATGACTTCAGCAACCAAGGGGGCGTATCCATCATAGGCTCCGACAAGGGCCTCTTCACCTTTCGAGTTTCGAGCGACGCCAGAGTAGCCTTTACCTTCTCTGAAGATACCAGTTCGCCCACCTTCCCAAGTGCCCTCAACCTCGATCAACCCCTCGGGGGTCGTTCTGCGAATCACTGACTGGCATCCAGTTCCCATTACCGTGAAGAGTGACTCACAGCCGTGGACGCCATACCAGAAAAGATCAGGATGGTGAGGTTCGATTTTGGCTGGACTGGAACAGCGAGCGTAAGTGACTTTTCCAATTGAGCCTCCGCGAACGGCCTGGGTGCTTTTCCCGTATCGAAGCGAGGATGATGAGAAGATCGGGACTCCGGCTTTTTTGGCAAGGTGGTAGATTTTCAAAGTGTCACTGAGACTTCCAGCAACGGGTTTGTCTAGAAAGAGGGGTAGGCCTGCCGCAATAACTGGCCTCGCTTGGGCAAGATGGGGCCGACCGTCGACACTTTCGATCATGACGGCGTCTACTTTCCCGCAGAGTTCTTCAATCGTTTGGCAAATCTCTACCCCAAAGTTTTTCTTCAGAGTTTTGGTGTAACCATCGACTCGTGAGATACTAGATTCGATGTCAGGGCTTCCACCTTTGAAAGCTGCGACCACTTTGGCTCCCTTTATGTGGTCCTTTGCAGTTGCATCATTGATGATCTTCGTGAAAGCCGTGACGTGAGAGGTGTCGAGACCAATCAGGCCAATCCGGATGGGGTCTTTGGCGATGGCAGGCGTGAAGATTAAGAGACTGCAAAAGATGATTATGAATTTTGTCATTTGGTGATCACTAGATAATTAATTTGATGAGGAGTAGATCATAAACATCTATGCCGTCATCATTATTTTTATTTCTAGGTTAGAGGATAGTTCTGAAAGATCAGATCTTGGTTAGGTAAGAGGGAAGAAATCGTTTTGGTGACTATTTTGGCTTCGCCACTTGTAGCGCTTGGCTATTCATGCGAAACAACCTCTGGATATGGCATGGACGGTATTAATATTTTTCGGCTAATTGGAGTTTGCGGATTGTTGGTTGCTGCTTGGTGCGTTGAGGTCGTCGGTTTCGCTACCTTTCGGAGCGAAGTGAGCAATGTTCCACCAAAAATGAATGTTGTGGATTTTTCTAAAGGGGGCAGTGGTAAACTGCTGATTGGATCTGGTCATGACTTTAATTTGCCGTTTGTCTCTCCCAATGAGGCTCAGAAGCGAATAGAGGAGCATCAAAGAAATAAATGGCTGGGCTTGCTGGCAGGTCTCGCGGGAGCATTCGGAGTTTTTTCTTTTGCTAATAAGATTTGGGATGATTGGGTAATCTCCATCACTTGTGTGATGTTCGGGCCTCTCGGAGTAGCCTGGGGATTGAGAAAATCACATGGGAACGTTTAATCTTTAAGGAACGTTCGGCTGGCTACAGAAAGCCGAGGTTTCCTAGTAAACGAAGGGAGGCTATTACCTTGCGAGATTCGTGAGATCCGTTGTGATAGATCCAAGACTCCATGCAGAGCTACCGAAGTAAAACCTTCGCTTTGTTGTGGCCGGTCATTAAAGTTTCCGCCATGCGGATCGTTGTTTATATGCTGCTTTTTCTCAGCAGTGGTCTTTCTGGGAAGTTGACGATCAGCTGGAAGGAAAACTTTTTAAGGATTAACGACGACCGGAATCCGAGCGGGGAGCTTGAGGTTTGGTATCTTGAAGCCTACTGCCGTTCGGGGTCAACTGATCGTGAGTGGAATGAGACTTTGATTAATCATCAGACCAAGCTCCTTTCTGCGACTGAAACTGAAATTAAATTGAGGTGCCAACTAGCTGATGGTGTGATCATTGATCATCTAATTAAAGCCGAAGGAGATAAGGTTTCATTTCGTCTTATTGCTAAAAACCCCACCGATCAGAAATCTGAGGTCCATTGGGGCCAACCTTGTATTCGGGTCGGAGAATTTACGGGGACCCGCAAGGATGCAAACAAGTATGCTTACCTCAAGGACTCATTTGTGTTTCTCAATGATAAGAAATCCTTCATGCCCACTGATAACTGGGCGACAAGTGCGCGTTACGTGCCGGGCCAAGTTTGGTGTCCTTGTCACGTGCCAAAAACAGATGTCAACCCGCGTCCACTTTCAACGGACCAACCCTCAAATGGCTTGATTGGCTGTATTTCCGACGACAAGAAATGGTTGATGGCCACGGCTTGGGATCCTTATCAGGAGCTTTTTCAAGGAGTGATTCGTTGTCTGCATTCAGACTTTCGGATCGGTGGTTTGGAGGCGGGTGAAGAGAAGATAATTCGAGGTGCCATTTATGTAATGGCTAATGACGTTTCGACGCTCATAAAACGGTATGAAGAAGATTTCCCAGCTCAGGTTCGACGTCACCGAACTCTCAGCGACCCTAAGGTGGTTTCGGGGGATCCAGTTTCTGGGAAACGCGTTTCGATCACGACTCCTGACTATGCGGGTACAGATGTCCACCATACTCTCTATCTTCCAGAGAACTGGAATTCGGATTGGAAGGAAAAGAAGGAAAGCTACCCATTGATCGTGGAATATTCTGGCAATCGGGCACCCTCGCTTGGCTCGAGTGGGCGAGTTGAAGATTCGGTTTTAGGGTATGGCTTAAGTAGTGGTGAGGCGGTTTGGCTGAATTTGCCATTTGTGGATGCGACAGGTCAGGCGAATCAGCCTAACTGGTGGGGCGATGAAGCTGCAACAGCTGCCTATGCCAAGAAGGTTGTTCCGAAAATTATGGCAGAGTATGGGATCGACCCTGATCGCGTAATTCTTTGTGGGTTTTCACGCGGAGCGATTGCTGTCAATTATATCGGTTTGTATGATGATGAGATAGCTGCTTTGTGGTCGGGCTTCGTGACGCATGACCATTATGACGGAGTGATGGAATGGCGAGGGACGAAGTGGGGAGCTCCGCTTCCAAGCTATCGGAAGGCTGCTGTAGAGAGATTTAAAAGAATCAATGGGAGACCAGTTTTAATCTGTCAGAATGGTGGGACCAGCGAGATTCGTAAAGTGATAGGTTCGCCCGGAAATGTTTCTTTTTTGGATGTCGATACGAGAGCAATTTTTGGAACTTACCCCACTGAAACAAGAATTCATCCTCACACTGATCGGTGGCTTTTGAAGCCAAGTGATCAGCGTAATAAAGTTTTAGACTGGATGGGGAAACGTGGTTTTTTTTGAACGTGTGGACGTGAAAATTTGAAGGAACTGAGACGAGGTTTCTGTTCCTTGTGAATTCTCATTTAACTGTTCCAGCTTTGGGTTGCCCAGCGAGTGGAGTGTGTGCTTTATCGATGATAGCAACCATTTCCTTAACTATTTCCGGCTGGTCTTTTGCGAGGTCTTTCTCCTCGAGGGGGTCATCTGTAAGATTATAAATTTCAAGAGGAGACATGCCTCCGCTCTTATTGGCTCGGCGGTAGGCTTTCCAAGTCCCTTTGCGTACCGCTTGGGAAAAGATGGTTTGGTTGTCACCTTTGCAGAACTCGAAGTAGAGAAAGTCGTGCTTCTTTTGTTTCTCTCCTCTCAGAAGAGGAAGGAACGAGATGCCATCGATGTTTTGGGGGATTGGTTGTTTGGTAAGCTCGGCCATGGTGGGGAGGATATCCCAAAAGGCACTGATATGGTCGGTGGTGTGGCCGGGATTAATGATGGCAGGCCAACGGGCTAGCATAGGAGTGCGAATGCCGCCCTCGTGCATATCTCGTTTCATGCCACGAAGTGACCCAGTGGAATTCCAGAAGCGAAGGTCGTGTCCACCTTCGCGGTGAGCACCGTTGTCAGAGGCGAAGATGACGAGGGTGTTGTCGGCAATTTCATAGTGATCGAGGAGGGCTAGGATATCACCAATTTGGTTGTCGAGGTTCTCGATCATGGCTCCAAACCCTGCAATGGGATTAATCACGTCAGGAACTGTATCGGTGCCATCGCCACCGTGGATCCGGTATTTCCCAATGATTTTATCAAACTGCGGGTATTTCTTGCGCCACTTAGAATGGAGTTCTTCGGGCGCATGCATGGCAGCGTGAGGAACGGCCGTTGGAATGTAGCAAAAGAAAGGGGTTTTGCTTTTCGCGTTCGATTCAATGAACTGCATGGCGTGGTTCATGATGATATCGTGAACGTATTGCCCCTTTTTGAGCGGCTTCTCTTTCCCGTTGTGAACGTAACTAGTGGGGTAGTAGGTATGAGCAATCGTCTGACTTTTCCAGCCCACGAATTCATCGAAACCATGGGTCAGGGGATTGGCGTTTCCTTCGACATGGGTATATCCGAGGCCCCACTTCCCGTAGGCGCCGGTAGTGTAGCCGGCGGCTTTAAAGATTTCGGGGAGGACGGTCAGTTTTGGGTCAAGAGGCGCGACTTTGTTTTCAGTGACATTGCCGCGGAGATAAACTTTTCCGGGCTGCTGGCCAGTCATGAGAACCGCGCGCGAAGGGCTGCAGACAGTATTGCCAGAATAGTGGGCCGTGAACCTTAAACCTTCGGTGCCAATCCTATCAATATTAGGAGTCGTAAATTTTTTCTGTCCGTAAATGGAAAGGTCACCCAAGCCAAGGTCATCGGCGAGGATATAGATCACGTTCGGCTTATCTAGCGCCTTTGAAAAAGTGGATGAAAGTAGGATCAAAAGAAAAACTCTCTTCATGAGGAGGAGCTTTTCCAATGAGAGGCCCTTCGTCGAGTTATTCCTTGGTCTTAGCGAGTGAGATGATTTTAAATTATCCAATGCGATACCCTTCTTAAATTTCCGCAAAGCTTTCGGCCAGGCTGCCGGCGGTTCTGAGGTTTTATTTCAATGCTCTTTAAGTCCCGCAGAAAGTATTGCAAACAATCTCCTCTGGTGTTGGGGGCTGTTGCAGTTTTCCGAAGCCTTCCTGCTCGTTGTAAGGATTCTGAAGCGCCTTGTGTAGCTCATGGAAAGGGGAAAAGTTGTCTTGCTGGGCGGCTTCGATTACTTCTTCGATCCGATGGTTGCGGGGAATATAAGCTGGGGTCATGACCTTCATGAGAGAAGTGTCTGGTAGTCCTGCCGCATTCCATCTTGCCAGCCAATCTTGGGCTGGTTCCTTATCTTCAAAATTTAAGAGGAAGGAATCAGAGCTGTTGCTAAGGCTGCGAAAGGTGAGGGTGAAGTCGGTTTTCTGCGAAGCCATTAGGTCAAGCAAGGCTTGAATGAGTTCGGGATCGTTGTTTTTGGGAAGTCCGATCTTTTTTGAGAAGATCTCAAGGTGAGCTTCATCAAAAAGGGAGGGAAACTTTTCCAGTTCACCTTTTGCCATTTGGACCGCTTTTTCTTGATCCTCATCAAAGAGTGGGAGGAGGGCTTCGGCGAGGCGGGTTAAATTCCATTGGGCGATACTAGGTTGGTTTGAATAAGCGTAGCGGCCATTTTGGTCGATATAGCTATACTTTTGCGTGGGATTGAATCGGTCCATGAAAGCGCATGGGCCGTAGTCGATTGTTTCGCCGGATAAGCTCATGTTGTCGGTATTCATGACTCCGTGAATGAAGCCGACCCCCATCCACTGTGCGATCAGTCGGGCTTGTTTACGGATGACATCTTGGAAGAGTTCGAAGGCGGTGGATGCCTTAAGGTTGTGGCGGTGGATCGCATATTTCACAAGCACCTTAAGGCTTTCAGTATCGCCTCGGGCGGCGAAATATTGAGCGGTTCCGATTCGAAGGTGGGAGCTCGCAACTCTGGTAAGAATCCCCCCTTTTTCAGGCTGTTCGCGAAAGACTAATTCGCCGCTCATAACTGCGGCGAGAGCGCGGGTTGTGGGAATGCCCAACGCATGCATCGCTTCCGAGACGATATATTCTCGGAGGACAGGTCCAAGAGCGGACCGACCATCGCCGCGACGGGAAAAAGAGGTGGGTCCAGCACCTTTTAGTTGGATATCCTTCCCCCCGATTTCTCCAATTAGAATGGCTCGGCCGTCACCGAGTTGCGGAGAGAATCCTCCGAATTGGTGACCGGCATAAGCCATGGCAAGAGGTTCGGCTCCTTTAGGAATCGAGTTTCCAGCTAGAACGGCTAGTCCTTCGTCACTCCTGAGGAAATCGGGATCAATTCCAAGCTCTTCTGCTAGCCCGGCATTCACCGCGATGATGGAAGGCTGAATGACCGGAGTGGGTTTGGTTTTGTTGAAGAAGCTCTCGGGTAGCCGGGAAAAGGTATTTTGAAAGTTGAGCTTCATTAGAATGATTCTAGCGTAAAATGATTGAACCGCGATCGCTGAAGCACACGGTTTTTTGGGGAGTGATTCATGATTCTGTTATGAGCAGGTTTATATTTTCGCGGAGTCTGTCGCTACTGTGAATTCCCTTATTAGTCTTTAGTCTGAACTGAACCCCACCAAGTCTTATTGGGTTGGTAGCCGGGCTTTAGAAAATTAGCGTGCTGCTTTTCAAGCTGAGCCTTCTTTTTGGTATGAAGTGTCTTGATTTGCTGAGCTTTTTTTTCTGCGTCGAAGCGAGGGTCACGCTTGGGGATTTTAGCTCCGACTTCGGTAAGGTGAGCGGTGAGCTTAGCTGAAAGTTTTTTAACGAGGCCCGGGTTTATCGCAGCGAGGTCATTGGCTTCGCTGATGTCTTCTTTCACATTGTAGAGTTCCTCATGGCCGTCTTCGTAGTAGCGAATGAGCTTGTGGTCGCCATCGCGAATAATGCTAGACGGTTCGCCGCCTTGATTACCATAGTGAGGGTAGTGCCAGTAGAGAAGACGTTCCGAGCATTCTCCTCTGAGTGCGGGGACAAGCGAGATGCCATCGATGTGGTGAGTCGGTAGCTGTTTGAGCCCAGCGAGTTCAAGGAGAGTGGGGTAGAAGTCAGTGCCGGTTGCAAATTGGCTGGAAGTTGATCCGGGCTTGGTGACTCCAGGTGCAACGATGTAGTAGGGTTGACGGATACCACCTTCCCATTGGCGCCCTTTTCCGCCCCGCAGGGGAAGACAGGCTGTAGCAAAAGCATCGCCTGATGATACCCCACCATTATCTGAGGTGAAAATTACAATGGTATTTTTATCGAGCTTAAGTTCCTTGAGCTTGTTCATGACGAGGCCGACGGCATTATCCATAGATTCCATCATGCCGCCATAGATCGGGCAGTCTTGCACCTGACGGACAGGAAGAGTGCGATCGTTTTTGAACCGTTCTGTGAAGAGGCCGGTTGCACTAGCTTTTTTACGATACTTTTCCCAGAGATCGGGCGAGGTTTGAATTGGGCCGTGAACGGAGTAGAAAGACAGGAAAGCGAAAAAAGGCTTTTTGGAATTCGTTTTGCTGATGAAGTTGTTGGCTTCCGTGGCAAGGCGGATGGGAAGGGCTTCGCCATTGCGGCCGTCATTGAGTTTTGGGTTGTTGAAAGGAGCAAAATAGCCGCCCCGTGGTGATCCCGAGTAATACCCTCCTTTGTTCACTTCGAATCCGTGGTCTTCGGGGCCGGATCCTTCGCCGCCGATATGCCATTTTCCAGCAAAGAAAGTGCGATAACCGCCCGACTTCAGCGCTTCTGAAACGGTCGTGATTTTTGCAGGAAGTCGTGATCCGTTTTCGGGCGGGAGGACTTTGTCATTTCGCTTCCAATTCATCCCGGTGGCGGCGCCAATCCAGTCGGTGATGCCAATTCGGGCAGGGTATTGGCCACTCATAATAGAGGCACGGGAGGGGGAACAGACTTGGCAGGTTGAGTAGCCATTGGTAAAGCGCATACCGCTGATGGCAAGAGAGTCAATATGTGGCGTCTCGTAAAAGGTAGAGCCTTCGCAGGAGAGATCCTTGATCCCTAGATCATCTGCAAGGATGAAAAGAATGTTGGGTTTGTCTGCCGCAAGGATGGGCAGAGCAAAAAAGACTGAGAGTAAATTCCGCATAAGCTTAAGGTTGTCGGGGCCGGATGTCAGAGCAAGGTCAAATCAATCTCTAGGATTAGAAGACTAATCTTCGCGGAATACAGGATCTAATCCGATAGTTGTGATTGTTCTGCTCAATCGTAACGCGCAAGAGGAGCTTACTGATCTTTTCTTGTGGTATTATTTTTTCTCGATCCGATACACGTGCGATTTAGTACGCAGGTAAATGGCTTTTTCATTGAGAGCCGGCGAAGCCATACAGCCATCGTCGAGTTGATTAGTCGCAACGATTTCCAGTTCGGGACCAGGTTTAACGACGAAGGTTTTTCCTTTTTCGTCCGCGAAGTAGAGGTGTTTGTCGGCATAAACTCCGGAAGCTGAGAAAGCAGTTTTGAGAGCAAGGTATTTTTCAATTTTCCCTTTCTTAGAGTTGAGAACGCTGAGGATGCCGGATTCTGAAGTGAAGTAGGCATCGCTACCGATTACTACGGGTGAGCAGCGACCAGGAATGCGTTTAAAGATGTCCCATTCGATATGGCTTTTGGTAATGTCACCTCGAGTCTCGTTATCCAATCTAACTCCGAGGAGGTGAGGTTTACCGAGGCCGGTGTTGATGAGTGCCATATCGTTACCTACAAAGACGGGGGCAGCGGCATTTGAAAATCCTTTATAAAGGATCTTCCAGAGCTCTTTGCCAGTATCAGCATCGTATGAGTAGCAGGCCTTTGCCCCAGGCGAGACGAGTTGCCTGACTCCGTTCAGGGTAACGAAGTTTGGAGTGGAGTAAGCTTTGCGAAAATCGCCACCGCCTCGAATCTTACCATCTGGTTCCACGTCGCCGAAATCGGTATTACGCTCGCTTCTCCAGATCTTCTTCCCGGTCTTTCGGTCGAGTGCAATCAGATATTGCACGTCAACCCCGTCCATCGTGAGGATGATCAGATTCTTGTGGAGAACGACTGATGAGCCGGGACCACGAAAGTGCTGACAGGGAAGATCGCGGCGTTCCCAGACTGCTTTGCCAGTTTTTCGATTGAGGGCGGTGGTGCCGTAGCTGCCGAAGTGGATGTAAACATGCTCTGAATCGATAGCAGGTGAGCAGGATCCATAGCCATTAACGTGGTTGCTGAGTGGCTCCGGGGCCTCGTTTTCGAAGAGGAGGATGTCGTGAACTTTCTTGCCCGTAGTTTTATCAAGGCAGATCGCATACATCTTTTTACCATCAGGAGTAGCGTTAGTGACCCAGACTTCGTTGTCCATCACGACGGGAGTGGACCAGGCCCGGCCAGTGACTGGGGTCTTCCAAACGATATTCTTACCTTCGCTCCACTCGATGGGGAATCCATGAATCTTACCGTCTGCAGCTGGTGGATAGTGGCCATCGTTGGTAGGGCCGCGGAAAGCGGGCCATTCAGCTTGGCCGGGAACAACGAGACAGGAAAAAAGAAGGGCTCGAACGAACATAATTGCTAGTCTGTCATTTGGGTGTCGGGCATCAAGGGGGAAGTTGTAAGAGGTGCAGGGAATGAGGACTTCTTGGGGCTTGGAATGGGAGGATACTTTTACTAAACTAACCCCTTATGAAAACTTTTGCCTTCCTGCTGTTGACCCTTCCTCTTGCTGCTGATCATCATCAATCCAACGAATTGACCTCCGCCGAAAAGAAGGCCGGTTGGACTTTGTTGTTTGATGGGAAATCGACTGAGCATTTCCGGAACTATAAAAAGGATAGCGTTTCTCCGAAGTGGGTGGTGAAGGATGGTATCCTGACTCTGACAGGCAAAGGTGGCGGTGATATTATCACGAAGCAGGAGTATGGAGCCTTTGAGTTCACCGTCGATTACAGGATTTCGAAGGGTGGAAATTCGGGGTTAATGTTTCACGTGAAGGAGACGGAATCTCGCCCTTGGCAGACCGGGCCAGAAATCCAGATCCAAGACAATATCGATGGGCATGATGCTCAAAAAGCAGGCTGGCTTTATCAACTTTACCGTCCGGCAAAGGGCGTTGACGCAACCAAGCCAGCAGGTGAGTGGAATACTCTCAAGATTTTGATCACGCCTGAAAAGTGCGTGCAATGGATGAATGGAACGAAATACGTCGAATACGTTAAGGGTTCAGATGATTGGGATAAAAAAGTAGCAGCTTCCAAGTTTAGAAAATTTAAGAATTTCGGTAAGGCAACGAAAGGCCACCTTTGTCTTCAAGATCACGGGAACGTCGTGTCCTTCAAAAATATTAAAGTTAGGGAAGTAAAATAGTTTTTGGCTTTTAATCGGAGGTTTTATGAGACGGTTTTTTCTTTTCCTTTGGCTAACGTCCTTTGGGCACGCAGGCGATGTGCATCTCTTTATTCTTTCCGGTCAGTCGAATATGGCTGCGCTGAAGCCGGAGAAATCTTTTTTGCCGGAGCTTAAGAAGCTACTGCCTAACGATGAGATCCAGCACGTTAAGTTTGCGAAGGGTGGGCAGCCGATTCGGAAGTGGGTGAAGAATTTCGATGCGATTGCGGCTAAAAGTAAGCTGTTGCCGAGAAAAGATCCGGGTGCTTTTTACGATCAAACTTTGAAGGCGGCTCGTGCCAACATTATGGCCAAAACGCCCAAAACGATCACTTTTCTTTGGATGCAGGGTGAGCGTGATGCCAAGGAAAAGCTTTCGGCTGCTTACGAGGAAAGCATGAACACGCTGATTGCAGACCTGCGCAAAGATCTCAATGCCCCTGAGATGAATTTCGTGATTGGCCGACTCAGTGATTTTTCAACCACAGAGCATTGGGAAGCTGTGAGAACTGCGCAGGTGAAGGTTGCTAAAGACGATTCCCGTGGATCGTGGGTTGATACCGATGACACCAACAACAAGGTGAAGAATGGGAAGCCTCACAACGATCTTCACTATACCAAAGAAGGTTATGATCTCTTCGGCCAGCGTCTCGCACGCCAAGCGGTGCGATTAATAAAAGGGGAAGAGCCTGACTCTAAAGGGAAACCTTAAGGTTTTTTGTGTGTGGGGTCTTTTTCTGGCTACTTTTTGAGCCAGGGCTGGCGCTGGTTCTTGGTGATTTCGGCGTCGAGTTCTTTCATGCGAGTGCCTAGTTTAGCAACGATTTCGGGATGCTTGTCCGCGAGGTTTGTTTTTTCACCGAGGTCAGAGTCGAGATCGAAGAGCATGACTTGCCCGCCGCTTGCGGGTTGGTTTTTACGGCGACGATTTTTTTTGATGAGGACCTTGTATTTACCCTGACGAAGGCCTTCAAGATCGCCGCGTGAGGTATAGTAAATGAATTCGTTGCGGGGGCTTTTGGTGTCACTGGTAAGAAGATTCGATATGTCGAGGCCATCGATTTTATTTTCTTTCGAGAGGGGGGCTTCAGTGAGAGATGCGATGGTGGGAAGAAGATCGATTGTGCCGCAGAGTTCGTCGCAAGTGGTGCCAGCTGGAATGCGGCCGGGAGCCCACATGACACAGGGAACGCGTTGGCCGCCTTCAAAAGTAGTACCTTTGCCATCGCGAAGAGGGCCGGCAGATCCACCGTGGTGTTTGAACTGAAGCCACGGGCCATTGTCGGTTGTGAAAATAAGGTAGGTGTTTTGGGCGAGCTTGAGTTCGCGAAGAAGATTTGCAATACGGCCGACTTCAGAGTCGATATGCTCAATAACGTTAGTGTATGCGTTGAGCGGATTTGGGTCGCGGATTTCATCTGGCACGTAGAGTGGGATGTGTGGCATGGAGTGAGGCAGATAAAGAAAGAAAGGTTTGTTCTTATTGCTTTTGATGAACTCAATTGACTTGTTGGTATATCGTCGGGTCACGGTCCGTTGATCGACCGGCACTTCGAGGATTTTGTCGTTCTCCATTAGAGGGGTTTTCCACTGAGTGAGGGTAGACTCGGGGTCTTTCCAAAGGGCATCCATTCCGGCCCAACCACCTTTAGGTTTCCCCTTATTGTCGGGGTGATTCATATCGTTCGAGTAGGGGATGCCAAGATAGGTATCGAAGCCATTACTCTGCGGGAGAGTTTCAGGGTGGTGCCCAAGGTGCCATTTGCCGAAGCAGGCGGTGGCGTATCCTTGATCTTTCAGGTGATCAGCAATGGTATGTTCTTTGGGGTTGAGGCCTTTTTGAGAGGAGGGAAAGAGGACGTGCTGGTGCATGCTGACCCGCTTTGGATAGCAGCCAGTGAGAAGGGCAGCGCGTGAGGGGGAACAGACAGGGGAAGCGACCATGAAGTTCGTAAATTTGCGGCCTTCCTTCGCGAGGCGGTCGATGTTGGGTGTTTTGATTTTGGTGGAGCCAAAGCAGCCGAGATCGCCGTAACCTTGATCATCGGTGAAGATAATTATGAAGTTGGGCTTTTTTGCAGCGCTTGCGGAGAGGCATTTGAGGGTGAAGATCAGAAGGAAGAAGATTTTCATTTGTGGTTTGGTTGTAGTGTTTTGAGGGTGTCAAAAGGGCGTTTTTGTGAGCGCTTAAAAACGTTCGCCGGGCCCGGTGTTCCAGAGAAGGTGCATTTCTTCAAGAGTGGGAATTTTGGCCGGTCGGATGACTCGAAATCCTAAGCCCCAGTTATCGGTATGATACCAGATAGATTTTGGGTCCTGAGGGTCAGTGTTTTTCCAGCTTCTGTCAGACGGAAGACGCTGGCCTGAACGCAGCTCTTGGGGATCGCAATCCCAATGGCCGCCACGAGTGACTCGAGGGTAGCGTTTAGGAGAAAGCGCGAAAGGATTGATGGTGCTTCCAGGGTGTTTGCTGTAATCGGGTAGGTAGGCGTCTATGGTCCACTCGCTCACGTTGCCGTGCATGTCGAAAAGCCCCCAGGGATTTGGCTTTTTGGTAGCGACGGGTTGATAAGAACCATCAGAGTTCTCAAAATACCATGCATATTCGTCGAGTTTAGAGGGGTCATCTCCAAAGGAATAGGCGGTGGTGGTTCCGGCACGGCAGGCATATTCCCACTCGGCTTCGGTGGGGAGTCGGTAATAGTGACCGGTTTGAGCCGTTAGCCATTCACAAAATTTTGAGGCGGAGTGTTGGGTTGCAGCGACGGCCGGGTATTTGCTGTCGTAGCCTGCGTTATCTCCCATGCTATTGTGCATAGGCATATAGGGTGGAGTAGGCTGAGAAATAGCGTCGATGAGATTAGGATTACTTTGAAGGGGGGCTTCGGGTGAGAGCTTATTGCCGTCGAGGTCGAGAGTGCCGTCCTTGTTACGATTTTTACCGTTTTCCATGAAAGCCCGGTAAAGGCCCCAGGTGGTTTCGGTTGAAGCCATCCAGAAGGGCTCGATTTGGATTTTCTTTTGCGGGCCTTCATCGTCAGAGCGATCTGCTTCACTGTCGGGAGTTCCGATCGTGAATTCGCCACCCGAGATGGGGAGCATTTTAAAAGAGGCATTCGCTGCTCCGGCTATGATTTCGGTGTAGGCCTCGAGGCCACCTTCAGGGATGGGTTTAAGTTGGGCGAAGATTTTTTCGGAGACGGGAAGAAACGCGGCGGCGCTGTCTGGCATATTGCCGGGAATAATGTTCAAACCATTAGCATCGATTTTTGGGGTTTCTGGCTTGGGTTCGGATTTTTCTGCTGGAAGAAAAGGGTAGAGTTCGCGTTCGCCGCATGAGCTAAGAAAAAAGAGGAATGACAGAGTGACGATTTGAAAAGAGCAGGAACGAAACATTATAACATTTTCTAATATAGTTGTTTAACCTAGTTGCTTAACCGATCGTTGAAATTATTCGCGTTTCTTGTTTGACCGACTACGCAAAATAGTGAGGATGCGGCCTTTATGAAACAAATAAAATTTTGCGTCAGTGCATTAGTTTTTGGTGGTTTATTGCAAGCTCAGGATCTTCTAAAGCCCTTAGTTGTTGAGGGCGATGCTTTTGGAAATGTAGCTGTGGAGGCGCTCGATGCAGAGCGCCTTAACGAGCTTCTTGGTTATCTTCCAGGATTTGCATCAGTTGCTTCTGATTCAGCTGGATATGGCGATATTATAGGAGTGCGTGGCTCCACAAACACCCTGTTTTTTGGAGGCGCGGGTGTCGCAATGGTTGTCGACGATGTTCCATATGGTGATGTTTTGGGATATTCGACTGAGTTTTTTGATTTGGAATCGTTCACTCTCCACCGAGGACCCCAGGGGTCCCGGTTTGCGCGTAACGGGGTGGGGGGGCTCATGGAATTGAGAACACCCGGGCCAACCAAGGAGTACGAGCATGGATTTAGCGCTGAGTATGGTAGCTACAATCTCACTCACTTGCGTTTCCGTTCCAGCGGGCCTCTCGACAAGGATTGGTCCTACGCCTTCCAGACTTATTTGAAAGAGCGTGACGGTTTTGTTGATAATATAACTCTTGGCCGCGAGACCGACACTCGTGAGCAGTTAGGTACTCTGGGGAGCCTTTACTACAATCCAAGCGAGGATTTCGAAATGCGGTTTCGCTTCATGTATGAGCGGACGCGCGATGGAAGTCAGCGCTTGTCTGCGTTGCCGGGGACAACTTCGGCCTTTGGAGAGTTTGTTGATTCGCAACTTGTGAAAGATCCTTTCAAAGTGGCCAGCAATATCCCGGGAGCGACCGAGATTGATCGTTTTCAGCTTTCGATGCACCTTGATCAAGACTTTGGGAAAGTAAATCTGAAGTCCATCACGGCCTTCTCGAATTGGAAGCTTGGACCAAATATCGTGGATCTTGATTTGACGGCATTCGATCTCTCAAGATCATCAATTAGACACGAACAAAATCTTTTTAGTCAGGAATTTCGCCTTCAGTCCGATCAAGATGCCGACGTCAGATGGCTCAGTGGATTGGCCTACTTGAACAAAGATAATCAGGGCTTGGCTAATCGATTCTTCCCGATTGGTAACAATATCTCGGCGAATCAATTCACTAGCTTTGACATTGATGAAGAGAGTGTTGCCTTGTTTGGAAACGTGCAGTGGGATGCGGTTGAGGATCTTACCATTGAGGTGGGTGGGCGTCTTGAGTCTGTTGAGAATTCCATCAGTCGGAGTAAAACCGATCCAGGTGGAGTACCCATTCCTCTCCCTCCAGCTTTCGCGGGCGAAAGCAATGGCGTTTATTTCTCGCCCTCTCTTGGGGCGAACTATGTTGTGACCTCTGAGACAAGTGTATTTGCGAGAACCTCACTTTCCTACAAACCTCAGGGCTTTACAGCTTACAGTGACAACCCGGCCACCACGGAATTTGACGAAGAGCAATCGTTGGAAACTGAAATTGGGGTCCGTTATCAAAGCTCTGATCAATCAATGGGTGGGGAGTTACGTGGTTACTTCAAGCAGATCGACGACTATCAGCTCAATCAAAGCGTTCCAGTCACTGATTTCATTATCGTTAATGCAGACCGTGTCGAGGCTCTCGGCGTGGAAGGTGAAGTTTTTTGGAAGCCGGTCAGTGGATTGACCGTTCAAGCGAGTGCAGGTTGGAACCAGATCGAGTTTGAGGAACATACCGGGGCTGCTGGAGCAGATTTGTCTGGAAATGATGTTCCGTTTTTGCCGGAGTTTACGGCTGGAATGGTTGTCAGGTATGATTTTGAGAATGGCTTTTTCGCCCAGACTGGTTTAAGAACGGTGGGTGCTACCTTCTTTGATGAGACAAACAATAGCGACTATCGTCAAGGGTCTTACGAGGTGTTGGATGCCCAGCTCGGTTACCAAGGAGACAGCTGGAATGCCGCGATTTTTGCACGTAACCTTCTCGACGAAGATTACTACAATTTTATGAATAATTCGATCTCGGCAGGAGTTGCTGGTGACCCTGAAATGTATGGGGTTCGGATAGGTTTGGAATTCTAAAGCAATTCAGAAATAGATTGGGCTTGCCAGTGAGGCGGTTTTGTGGTTTTCCCTTCCGCCCGCAGGCGAAACTTCGTTTGTTAAACTTTGAGGTCATGGATGCAGACAATATCGTTCCGTTTGAAGCACCTACCCCTCCTCGTTCCAGTGCGATCCCTATGAAAAACGATCTTGTCGAACAGGCTGCTGAAATTGTCGCCGATCCCCTCGTGCTCATCAACCTCGTGTCGAAGCGCGTGGCTCAATTGAATCAGGGCCGCTCCCCTTTAATCGAGGCGCTTCCCAGCATGGGTTTTGCCGATATTGCTCTTACTGAAATTATCGAAGGTAAGATCAAGCTAGTTGAGGGATCTAATTCCTAAAGCTGGATTGCTTTTTTACGGGCAGACGCAATTCTAGGTGTCATGTCGAAAGAAGTAGCCACTAATAAGAGGGCGCGTCGTGATTATAATATCACGGACACTTTTGAAGGTGGACTCGTCCTCCGTGGTACTGAGGTAAAATCGATCCGGGAAGGAAAGGTGAGTATCACGGAATCTTTCGCCAGGATCGAGCGTGGCGAGTGTTGGCTCTATGGATGTGATATTCAGCCGTGGCAAACCGCCGGATCCTTTTTTCAGCACGAGGCAAAGCGCCCCCGTAAACTTCTCCTTCATAAGAATGAGATTTTAAAACTTTCCCAAGCTACCTTACAAAAAGGCTTCACTTTGATTTGTCTCAAGCTCTATTTCAAAGGGCGTCGGGTAAAAGTCCAACTTGGCCTCGGAAAGGGTAAAGGGCACAACGATCAGCGACATGATCTTAAAAAGAAGACCGAACTTCGTGAGGCTCAGCGAGAAGTCGCTCGCTTCAACAAGGGACGCGGGCTCTAGGCTGATCTCTTTCGGTTACCGATGGGTTGGCTCGGCGAGAGCCTTCAGGACTGGCTTAAGTTCCTTGGCTTTTTCATACGTCTTTTCGAGGTTTGCCATCATACGCTCAAATTTTTTTGGGCTATGATCGGTTAGTGGTTTGAAGTGGCTTCCGTATTTGGCGAGTTGGGTTTCGGAAAAATTATCAAGAGCATCTCTTCCTTGAACATGAGCTACGGCCTCTTTGCTTTTTAAAAGTTGGGTGTGAAGCTTTTCGATCTCTTTCTTAAAGCGTCCCTTCAGCCTGCAATCTGAGTTAAGCATACGGGTAAGGTAGGCGGCCTGTCCTTCCGAGATAGAGGCAAGATCTTTGAGCCACGGGAGGACTCGCCCTTCAAATGTTTCGATTTCATTTCCTCTACTCGAGGCGTTTTCATAAAGACCTTGGGCATACATCCAGATCATGCCAATTGTGATATCCCGGGAATCTGGCATATCACGGGCACCAAAATAGAGCATGTGAGTCGCATCTTCGTCGAACTTTGCAGCGGCATAAGCAGTCATGTAGCGATGGCTGCTATTTGTGCTGCCTGCCATAAAGTGGTGACCTTGATTGGCTCCGGTCATATTTGGAGTAAGGTATCCC
>TARA_B110000008_G_scaffold279961_1_pt1 | contig 37485 bp, 37 predicted proteins | sample TARA_B110000008 | Tara Oceans TARA_B110000008 (sample SAMEA4396496) | marine metagenome | biome: Westerlies Biome; feature: [DCM] deep chlorophyll maximum layer (ENVO:01000326); material: water (ENVO:00002006), including particulate matter (ENVO:01000060) such as... | depth 40 m
ACCACTTGAAGATCTTTATTATTATTTTCTAAAGTATTTTTTTTTATATTTGTATAATAATCTACAACTTTATTATTTTTGTCAATAATTGGTATAATTGTTATATTTTTTTTCTCTAAGATTGTGTTGGCTTTTATTTTATCAAAGTTTGATTGAAAAAAATACTTACAATTTTTTCTAAAACAATTTTTTATTTTAGAATTGGTTTTAATATTTTTTAATAACCCTCTTCTTAAATCTCCATCAGTTAAAGTGCCTAATAATTTTTTTTTTTTATCTATTACAATAAGACATTTTAACCTTGTTTTTTGCAACTTATAAAACGCATTATAAACCGTATCATTAAAATTTATTAAAATTTCATCAATCATAATTTTAACAAACTATCTTTTTTAAGAAATCTTTTTGATTTCTTTCCTAAAATTTTATAATAATTCATTGGGCTAATCCCTGTCCCTGGTCTTTTTACTGATATATTCATTTCATTCAAAATATCTCCAGGATATATATCTTTTATAGTAACTAAAGATTTTCTTGCAAATTTAGAAATTTTCTTTTCAACATTAAATATTTTTTTTTCAAAATCACCTAAAATAACTTCTGTGTCTCTTATTTTATTTACCATTTTTTTAAATTCATTAACATTTAGACTCATAAAATGATCTGGTCCTTTCATTTTTTTTGACAATGTAAAATGTTTTTCAATTATTTTTGATCCCATGCAAACTGCGTAAGATGGAATATCTATAGAAGTCGTGTGATCAGAAAACCCTATAGGAACATTAAATTTTTCTTTTAATAAATTTATTGTATTTAGATTTACATTTTCATTACTACATGGATAAGAGCTAGTACAATGTAGTATTGCCATTTTGTTTTTTTTATATTTTGAAAAAAAATTTTTTTTTAAAAATTCAATTTCCTTTATGGAAGACATCCCCGTTGAAAAAATTAAATTATTAGTATTATTTTTCAAGCTATTTAAGTATGGTAAATTATTTATTTCACCAGATGGAACCTTAATAATATCTAATTTCATTTTTTTAAGAATATTGACACTCTTTATATCAAAAGCTGAGCATATAAATTTAATTCCCCTTTTTTTTGAATAATTTTTTAATAAAAAAAATTTTTCTAATGAAAGAGATATTTTTTTTTGAAGTTCGTATTGAGAATTTTTATATGAATTATTTCTCGCATAAGGGGCTATTTTTGCTTTTTTTGAAACCAGATCATCAGGATTAAATGCTTGAAATTTTATGGCATCTGCGCCACAATTTTTTGCTTGATCTATTAATTTAAAAGCAATTTCAATTTTACCATTATGATTACACCCTGCTTCAGCGATTATGAAGGTTTTTTTAAAAATTAAATTTTTCATTAAAAATTATTTTTTACTCATCCAATATCCATTTATTATTTTTTTTAATAAAAATTTCTTTATTTCTTATTTTCTCTAGATATTTAAGAAGCTTTTTTTTGGATATACCAAAATACTTAGCATAATCATTATAATATTTTTTTGGAGCCAAGTGATCTAATTTTTTTATATGTTTTAAAGCTTTTTGTCTTGTCATTAAACCCTCTCTAACATCTATACTTGAGTCTGTTGTTGCTCTGTTGAAACCAAATTTAAGATAAGCACAGTACATATGAAGTAGATACATTTTCTGATCAAGGTGAGAAAAATTGTTATAACTTGATTGAGTATTCTTTTTAGATCTAGTAAGTCCACAGAATTTTTCTGCAATTTTTAAGTGTTTTGGCTCATCCCATTTTTCAAAATATGACCAATGACATGGAAAAAGATCATTATATTTGTTACTTGGAGGTAATTTATAAATATCCAAGTTTTTTTTATATTTTTCTACATCTATTAATTCATTAAGCTTGATATTTGATAGATAAGCTTTTTTAATATGATCCAATTTAAAATTGGCTTTTTCTTCTAATGAAGTCAAACCACCATATTCAGACTCGGCCTCTTCACCATACATTATAAATCTTATATTGTATTTAATAGCTACTGAAATTGGTATTGTTAAAATTGTGGTAAGCCAAGCTATTTGTGGTTGGCCAAATTTGATTAAACCATTAAAATTTATTTTTTTTTGAATTTGAACGTTTGGTCTTAATTCTAAAACATCAAAACCAGATTTTGAAAAGTTTGATAAATTTTTTTCACCTAGTTCGGTAGACATGGGAGGTCTTGCACACACAGTTAGAGGATTCATATTCAATTTGTTTTTTAGTACCCAGGCAACGTATGAACTATCTTTTCCCCCACCCCCTGGAACTAAAACATCATAGCTCCCATCATTTCTTCTAAATTTTTCACATACATTCTCGAGCTCTTTCCATCTTTTATTCCAATTTATTTTTTTTTTCTTTTTTTTAAACAGGCATGCAGAACATACTCCATCATCATTAATTATTGTTCTAGGTCTTGTATTTGGAGTAACACAAGTTTTACATCTAAAGAATTTTTTCAACATTTTAATTTATCAAATAATAATTTTTAATTTTAGTTAATATTAATCTTATACGCATAAAATTTTAAATTTTACTAGTGAAAAATTATATAATTGATTATAAATTTCAAAAAATTTTAATGATGCCAAAAATACTATTTATCACAGATTCTATACCAACAAAACTATGGTTAAGAAAACATCACTTTAATTATTACAAAAAGAAAAAATTTATTCTAAACATTTTATCTATAGCTGGATTTACTAGACAAAAATATTATAAGTATACAAAAAAGTTGCAGACAATTAAATTTCATGATTGTAATTCGAAAATTAAAATAAGCTCTTATTTAAACAATAATATTAAAAAGAAAACCCTCGTATTTAAACAATATAACAAAAATATTAAAACTAATTTTATTGATGATATTTTAAAAAAGAAAGGAATTGATACCGCATACATAAGTGAGGAAAATAATTTAATAAAAAAAAAAAATATTTTTGAAATTTTCAAAATATTTTTATTATCACCATTTCTATTTATAGATTTATTAAAAAAAAAAATTCTTTATAAAGAAAATCAAAAGTTACACTATAAAGTTGTTTTTACAGCAGGAAAAATTAGTGAAAAAAAATATATATCCAAAAATACTAAAATTATTAAAATCCATCATTATGACTTTGAAAAATTTAAAGAAGCAAAACCTTTTAAATTTTCAAAAAAATATGGAGTTTTTTTATCACCAGCAACATTTAATCCTGACGTATATGATCGAAACCCAGGATACTTGAATAAACTTGGAGGAAACTTTAATAATAAAATTTATCTCAAGAATATAAATAAATTTTTACACTCTATTGAAAAAATAAGCAGAAATAAAATTCTAGTAGCACAACATCCAAAGGATGATGAAAATCTTGAAAAATTAATTGGTTTCAAGTGTTTCAAAAATAAAACTTCAGAACTTGTCAAAAATTCAGAATTTGTTTTATGCTTTGATAGCATATCTTTTCAATATGCAATATTATCGAAAAAACCTATTATATTTCTGACATCTGAATATTTAGCGCCATTAGTAAAAAGAGACATCTTGACAATAAGTGATTTTTTTAAAAAAGATCCTATTGCAATTGAAGATAAAATTTCATCTACTAAGTTTAAAAAAAGTTTATTATTTAAATTAAGTATTTATAAAAAATATATAAAACTATTCTTATCAAATACAGATAAAAAAAAACAGAATAAAAAAAGATCTAAAATTATAAGTGATTACATTGAAAAATTTTATTAAATTTTTTTTTTATTTTTTTTATATATGTTTGATAATCACAAATAAAAATTAGTAATTTAAAATTGTCATCTTTACCCATTAATTGTTTGTTAAAAATTTTTTCTAAATGTTCCATGTTTAAAAAATTTTTAAATAAACTATTATTAAATAATCTTTCATATAAAAAATTTTGAAATTTTTTTTCTTTAGTAATCCATTCTGAAAAATTAGCATCAAAAAAGTAACTAGTGGAATATTTTTTTAAATAATTATTTTTAGCCCATTTTTTCCTCAAAAAAGATAATCTTTTATTTTGATTTAAAATTGCTTGGTTACTTGTTTTTGGATCGGTATTAGCTGGAAGGAGACTTTTATTAAGTATTATATTATTAATTTTTTTATCCAATCTTTGCATTAGACTTATTCTCAAAAAATCATTTTTTTTATATTTTGATGGGATGCTGCTTACAAAATTTAAAAATCTATTATCATAAGAGGGTATTATTAGCTGGTTATAGAAAGATGAAGAAATAAGTGTTTGATTATGCCATCTTTTTCCTCGATTTGTAAAAAAAAATGAGTTATTTAAATTTGGTATATTGTCATAATTAATATTTTCAAGACTTGAAAAAACTTTATAAACAATTTCATCATATATATTTTGTCCACATTTTTTGACTTGAAAAAGTTTTAGAAATTCAGTTTTTGAATATTTAAATAAATAATCTTTAATATATAAATTCTTCAAACTATTTAAATTTTTAATATTATAAATTTTTTCTGAATACGCTGAATTTCCAATCAGATAATCTAAAAAAGTACCAAAAATTAAACTGGAATTTTTTTCTTTTAATTTTTTATATACATTAATTTGTGGAGACATATTTGTAGTTAAAATTCCAGAAGAATTAATTAATACTTTATCTGAATTAATTAAATATTCATTTTTTTTAATATTATAAAAAAAATGTTTATTTCTATTTATTTTTGCAAGATCAGAGGCAATTTTATTTTCAATAAAATTGCCAGTACCATAAGTAAAAGTTTCTAAATTAATTTCTAAATTCTTGATTATTCCAAAAATAATTCTTGAATCTAATCCACCACTTAATCCAAGTTTAATCTTGTTAAATTTTTTAATTCGTTTTTTTATTGAATCCTCTAAAATAGATTTCGTATGGGTAATGTAGTAATCAGAACCCATATCTTTTTTTTCAATAAATGAGAAATATTTAAAATTTGATAAATTAAACTTATTTTTTTTAATAGATATAAAAGTTCCTGACTCTAACTTAAAATAATTTTTAAAAAAAGTAGAGTTATCTAAATGAATTCCACCACATAAAATTGGTGTAAAAACATTGGCATAATTAAATATTATGTCATTTTTAGCAATCTTTATTGTTTGAGTTAAGTCATAAGAAAAACTTAATTTATTTTTTTTAAAATTATAAAAAAGGGGAATGACACAGTTATCACTTTTTCCAATAAAAAAATTGTTTTTATCCAAAATAATAAATAAAAAATTTCCATTAATTTTGAGAATTTCATTTATTCCTTTACTTTTATAAATTTTATAAACAAGTAAAGATTTTGAAATTTTATTTTCTATAACTCTATCATCAAAAATGTCTCCTAAAACTAAACAAAAATTACTTTTATCTATTTTATAGAAAGTTCCATTGATGTCATTGTCGGTATAGTTGATGTTAATATTTAAATTTTTAAAATTTTTGGAATTAAAATTTAAAAATGGATCTTTAATTTTTTCAAGAAAATTATTATCACAATTATATGATCCAGTTATACCAATCATAATTTTTTAGCAATTAATCTAATTTCACCATGTCCAAATAATTTTTTATATTTTAAATTTTTATAAACTTTTTCTGACAAATCATTTTTGATTCCTCTATTCAAAAATTTTATATTAATAAACTTATTTTTTTCTAAAAAAAATTTAATTATTTCCTTTTTGAAATAAATTCTTTTTGAAAATAGTATGTCACTAATAAAATAAATTTTACCTTCTTCCCAATCTCTCATCCGCATTAAATGTTCAAAATTTTTTTGCTGTGTTTGCTTTAAATTTTTAGTTATTTTATCAATTTCTTTCCAATATTTAGAATGAGGATAAAGAGAAAGCCACAAATATCCCCCTTTTTTTAATACTTTGCTTAAACTTATAATTATAGATTTCCAATCTTCTCTATGGCTTAGTATTCCATTACAAAAAATGAAATCATATTTTTTTGATATTTTCTTAGATAATAAAATATTCCTAAAATAATTTATGTTTTTTGGAAAATCCTTTGGTTTTTTTTTGAAATCAAATCCATCTACAGTCTTTGCACCTATTTTCAAAAGTGCACTAGAGTATCTTCCTCCTCCACAACCAAAATCAAGTATGACTTTATTTCTAATAATATTTAAGTTTATTTTATTTATTTTTAGTCTATTTTTTAAATCTTTATAACTTTGATTAAAAAAAATTTTTCTTTTTTCAACTTTAGAGTCCATTAAATTAATTTGGTATTTTAAAATTTTTTATAATGATTAAATCTCTTATTTATCAACTTATCTTGGTTTTTAATATTATTTAAAATAAATTTCAAAATTTTATCAGAAGCATTTCCTTTTCCAAAATTAAGTTTCATTTTTAATATTTTTTTTTGAAATTCATTTGAAATAACTTTGTTTATAGAAGTTTTTATGTTTTTTTCTATGCACTTTGTGCTGACAATTGATTGGTGAAAAAATCTACCTTTTTGTCGATCACCAATATTTATAGTTGGTATTTTAAAATATGGAACTTCTATAATGCCACTAGATGAATTTCCTATAACAAATAATGTCTTATTAAGAATATTAAAATAATTTCTAAAACCTAGAGATGGTATGAATTCAAAGTTTTTATTTTTTCTCACAAATTTATATATATAATTTATATATTTTTTTGTGTCAGTCTCGTGGCCTGGAGCTGTTATTACAACTTTAAAATTAAATCTATTGAGTGTTTTTGTAATAATATTAAAATTTTTAATCCAGTTAAATTTTCCTTTTAAGGTTTCTGGATGAAAGGTTAACAAAACAAATTCTTTTTTCTGACTATTATTTATAAATTTATTTAAATTTTCAATTGCAAGTGATCCAGAATTTAAAATTCTAAATCTTTCTTCTGCCATATTTAAAATATTTTTTTTATATTGTTCGCAAATTGGAAAATGTAAATGAGAAGATTTTGTAATCATATGTCTTACTTGATCATCTAAAGCTCCATAAGTAATTTCACCACCGTGTAAATGAAAAATAAGCTTCCTGTATATTAACGCATTATTAATAATTGGTAATTTTTCTACTCTATCGCCCAATATAATAACCGCATCAAAAATATGATTTTTAAAAACTTTATTCATGAATTTTTGAGTTAATGATAATGACTCTGATAAACTAAAAAAATTATCTTTTGAGGAAATGGTATTACTTTTGTCAGTTATTTTTAAACCAATTTTTTTGATTTCATTTATCGTAGACCCAAAGCTTTTATCCATATGAGTTCCATAAACAAAAAATAAATAATCAGTATTTTTATTTTTTTTAACTTTATCTATAAGAGGCTTCAAAATTGACATGTCTCCCCTTGTTGAGGAGAAAAAAGCTATTTTAAATTTTTTTTTTTTCATGTATCTTTTTTACTGGAATTCCTGCTACTCTTGAATTATTAGGAACATCTTTGAGAACTACTGATCCTGCTCCAATTGTACAATTTGTTCCAACTTTTACACCTTGAATAATTTTAGTTCCCATGCCAACAAAAGATAATTTTCCAACTTTAACATTACCAGCAAGTATAGTTCCTGGTGATATCTGCACATGCTCTCCAATTTCACAGTCATGTTCGATTATTGCACCCGTGTTTATCAAAACATTATTCTTTATTTTACATCCTCTATTAATAATTGCACCTGGAAATATCTTTACTCCAGATCCAAATTTAACATCCTTATCAATTATTGCTGTATGATGAATAAAATTAACAATTTTACATTTAATATTTTTTAAAAAATCAAAAATTTTTTTATTTTGATTTAGATTTGAAATATTTGCGAATCCAATCAAAAAATCTATTTTTTTAAGAGGTCCAATTGTTTTAATCTTTTCTCTAAATTTAGTTATTCTCTCTTTTTTACTAATGCTAATTAATTTATAATTTTTATATTTTCTTTGTAATTTAAAACCATCTAAACATATTTTTCCTACAGATCCTTTACCCACACATACTAAAACATTTTTCATATTGATTTGTTTAAAATACTACAAATTTTTTTTTGGTCTTTTTTGTTTATAGATGGATGGGATGGTAAAAGTATAATTTTATCCCAAATTTCATTTGAAATATTACATTTTTCTGCTCTAAATTTTTTATAAGGATTTTGCAAATGTAGCGGCTTCCAAAAGTAATCTAATTGAATTTTTTCTGAATTAAATTCTTTTTTGATTTTAATAAAAAAATTTCTATTCTTTGACATCAAAGCAAATATCCAATTGATATACATATTATCATTTATTTTAATAAAATTAAAATTATCTACCAACAACTCTTTATAAATTTTGAAAATATCTCTTTTTTTTTTCAAAATTTTTTTTAATGTAATTAATTGAGACAATCCTAGACTTGCTTGCATGTTTGTCATTTTATAATTAAAACCTATTTCTTGATAATCATATTTACTTTTTGATTTACCAACATTTGCAAGTATCCTTGCTTTTTCAGATAAAAATTTAGAATTTGTAGCTATTATACCGCCTGCTCCTGTTGTAATTGTTTTGTTCCCATTAAATGAAAAGCAAAATATGGAGTTTTTATTTTTTGTAAAATTCATTATTTTTGGGTCATGACATGCAGCAGAGTCAAATATAATTTTCAAACAATATTTTTTTGCAAATCTCTCAAACTTTGCAAAGTCTATTTTTCTACCCATTGTTTGAACTGGAATAATTGCTTTAACTATTTTTCCAGATGACTTATCTACTAGTTTATTTGATTTTAATTTAGTTTTTTTTTTTAGAATTTCCTCTAATTTTTTTAAATCGAGTATCAAATCATTATCACAATCAAAAAACCAAGGTTTTGCTCCAATATAATTTATTGCATTTGCTGTTGCAGCAAAAGTATATGAAGGAACTATAACAAACTCATCTTTCTGAACACCAGAGCTTAAAAGAGCCAGATGTAAGGCAGAGGTACCTGAGTTTACAGCAACTGCATTTTTAAAATTGAAAATTTTAGAAAAAGCTTTTTCAAAATCATGTATTTTTGGACCAGCAGTTGATACAAAATTACTATCAAGGCACTTTGCAATATTATTTTTATCTCTTTTACTAATATTGGGGATGTAAGTATTTATCATTTATGTGTTATAATATTTTCTATCATCCACATTTAAATAAGAATTGTCTCTAAACTTAGAAATTATCTTTGCACTCTCTTGTGATATGTCCGTAAAAGGTTCAAGCTTAAAATAATCTTTCATCTTATTAAAATTAAGTCTGTAACTTCTTAAATCTAAATCTTTTTCAATTATATCTATTTCAACCTCTTGAAAGTATTTTTCTTTAATTGTTTTTGCTATTTCAATTTTCTCATAATTTTCATTATTATATCCAAGATTAAATATTTGGGATCTAAAAATATTATTTTCACTTTCTACAATCTTTCTATAAACTCTTGCTGGTTCTCCAACCCACATCAAGGGCCTAACCATCTTGGGGCCAAAAACTTTTATCTCTTTTTTGAAATAAGCGTCTTTAATTAAGTGATTTAATATTAGATCGAATCTCATTCTTAATGAGTCTCCATAAACTGTTGATGGTCTAAAAATTGTAATATTTATGTCATCTCTATATTTGCTCAACAATAATTGTTCACAATCTATTTTAGTTTTTGCATATAACGATACTGGATTAAGTTTAGTTTGTTCATCAGCTATTTCGTTAACATCTTGAACTCCATAGCTACTTGCTGTTGACATGAATATGAAGTTTTTAATTTTTTTTTCTAAACATATTTTTGCTAATGTTTCAGTAGCTTTATAATTTATAGAAACTGTATCTTCTTCAGAGATTTTACATGCCGCTTCACCCACTAATGCCGCTAAATGTATTACTGTATCAACACCTTCAAAATGTTCCTTTATATTTGATGTATCTCTAATATCCTTATTAAAAATGTGAAGTTTTTCATTTTTAAAATGTTTGTTTAAAGAATTTTTATCAAATAAATAATTATCAATTACTATAATTTCATAATTCGATTTCAATAAATTATCTACTACATGTGAGCCAATATATCCTGCTCCTCCAGTAATCAAAATTTTTTTTTTTAGTTTATCCAATTTTTATCTCCTGAAATATGATATTCTATTAACTTATTTAACTTATTGTCTTTCCAAACCCCCATATTATCTAAAATAAACTTTAAATTACTCGTAAATCTGTTTAACTTTTTACTACTTATTTTAAATTCTTTATGATCAACAAATATTACTAAACAGTCAAATTTTTTAAGATCATTTGGAAACTTAAATGTATTTATATTCAAAATTTTTTTTATTTCAACTTTTGTGAAATAAGGATCAAAAATTTCTACATTAATATCTTTTTTCTTTTTTAACTCTTTAACAAAAGGAATGGTAGGGGAGAGTGTTTTTACTTTTAAATTTCCTTTATATGATAAGCCTAATATGCCAATATTCTTAAATTTTCTCTTAATTAAAGATCTTGCTATTTTAACATTGATAAATTTGTCTGTTTTAACAGTTTCTCTTAAAAGAGTCAGCTTATTTTTATTCTTTATGTTTTTTAAAACATATTGGCTAGACAGAGGTATACAATACCCTCCCGTTCCAAAGCCTGGAAAAAAAGTTCCAATATTCCATTTTGTTCCTACTAATTTAAGTACCTCTCTCATATTTTCATTTGGATATGCTAATGAAAGTTGATTTGCTAATGTTATTTCCATATGCCTATAAGCATTTTCTACACTTTTTACCATTTCTGAAACTTTATGTGAAGAAGCTTTATGAAGTTTTTTACAAACTATACTAAGTATTGAGTGAACTATCTTTGATGATTTTTTATCTGTAGATCCATATACCCTGTCAATTTCCTCTAGATTTTTAGTATTAGCAACAAACCAGTCTCTTCTTGGTGAAACTGCATATATAAAGTCTTCCTCTCTTAGCCCTCTTTTTTTTAAAAATGGTAAAATAAATTTTTCAGAAGACATTGGAGTTAAGGTAGATTCAATTATAATTACTGGCTTATATTGATATTTTAATTTTTTAATATTGGATAGTCTTTCTAAAACTTTAATAAGTATATTTAGGTAGGGTTTTCCATTTTTTTCAGTTGGTATTGCTAAAAAATGCACAATGTTCTTTGTAGTAAGGGCATTTTTAAAATCTGTTGTTGCCTCTATTAATTTTTTTTGAGTAAGATATTTTATATTAAATCCAAACCAAGACTTAAGTTCAGGAATAGGCAATATTCCAGTATTAATATCATTTACTTTTTTTTGGTCTATATCAATTAGTAAGCATTTAATATTTTTTTTTGCGTAATATACTGCAGTAGATAGACCTATATATCCAGCTCCCCATATACAAATCTGGAATTTTTTTGATTTTAAAAGTTTTTTATAATTCTGTGATTTCAAAATATATAATTATTTAACTACTTGATTTTAAATTGTATTTTAACTTTTAAGAACCTTTTAAATTAAGTCAATGACATTATTAACTGCCAACAAAAAATTTATATAATCTTTCAATATCTAGCATAATATTTAAAGATTTTATAAATTTGCTATATTTTTGCTTTCTCTAAATCTGGATATTTTATCAAAAGATCATCAAGCTTACCTTCATCTTTTATTTTACCCTCCTCTAAGTAAATAACCCTATCACAATATCTTAACGATGTGAGTCTATGTGCTATAAGTATAACGGTTATTTCATTTTTGAGGTTTAAAATAGATTGTATTATTGACTCTTCAGTCTGGTTATCCAGCGAACTTGTGGCTTCATCCAGAATAATAATATTTCTGCTAGCATAAAGTGCTCTCGCTAATCCAATTCTTTGTTTTTCTCCACCAGATATCCGAATGCCTCTTTCACCTAAAACTAAATCAATACCCTTTTTATGAGTATCAACAAATTCTGCTAATTGACATTTTTTAATTATCTCTAATAATTTATTTTTATCTATACTATTTTCATCTTGTGCTAATGCTATATTTTCTTTTATAGAACTATCTAATAAAAATATATCTTGTGGCACATATCCACATGTGAGCTCTTTACTCTCAAATGTAATTTCTCCTTGCTGAGGTTCTAGAAGTTTTAAAAGGATGTTTACTAATGTACTTTTTCCCGCTCCTGATCTTCCTATAATTCCAATCATTTCACCCTTTCGAACATCTAGTGAAATATTTTTTAATCCAACGTCTTTATTTGCATCATAAGAAAACGAAACATTTTTAAATTGAATCTGTGTGTGAATATTATTATTTTTAATTTTATTAATTTTATAATTATCTAATTGATTTATTTTGTTTGTTAAAAAGTTTTCTATTTCATCTGAAACTATTAAAAAACTTTCTCTATAAGATCCAAAATGAGTTAATGCTATTGAAATTTGATTAAAGGATGGGAGTAATCTTACTACTGCAACAGCTAATAGACTTAGTAAAATAAAAAGTTCCTGTGTTTCTTTTCCTAAAATAGAAAAAACAGAGATTAATAATACAATTAAAGTAACAGCTAAAAATTCAAAAACGATTTTGGGTAATTTGACTATAAAGTCTCTTTTTAACAAATAATTTTCTAGAGAACTCTGAGAATTAATAAATTTATCTGTAAAAAATTTTTCTTTAGAATAAACTTTTATTTCTTTTATTATTGAAAAACTTTCAATGACATGTTTAAAAATATCTCCTGTAAGTCTTATTCTTTCAATTGCAATTTTTTTAAGTCTGCGGTCTGTAAAAGTATAAAATAAAATCACAAACAAACTTGTAATCATAATACCTATCAATGTTACTGTAGGATCAAAAATTATGAGCAGAAATCCTATTACTATAATCAAAAAAATTTCTTTAGATAAGCTCAGTATACATTTAATGAATTGGACAGCATTATTTATTTCTGTGATTATGTTTCTTCCTAGTTCAGAGGAATTTTTTTTTAAGAAAAAATTATATTTTTTATCAATATAAGCTGAATAAATATTCTTAGCAAAAAAAATTTTTATATTCTTGATAAGATGAAGTTCAAATGATGCAAGAGCAATCATATAAAGAAACTTTACAAAAAATACTAAGAAAATTATAAATGCAAACTTAATAATTGTATTTTCAAATGGAATAAAATTAATAAAATTATCTAAATTTAAATTACTAACAAAATTATTTGTTATTTCGCTTGAGATAATTTGACTAATAAACAGTGGTATTAAACTTAAACTCAACATTTCAATTCCTGCTGCAATTACCATAAGCATATAAAGAAAAAATAATTTTACTTTCATGCTTGTGGTAAATATAAAATTTAATCTTTTAAAAATCATTTTTTAAATATTTCTTAAAATTTAAATGCCAATTCTTTTTATATCCATAAGATTTATCATCTACATAACAATCATATGACGGCTTACCAAATATCAAATAATGATATCTTACTCCCCATAATTTGAGTTGATTTGTTGTAAACTTGAAACCTTTTTTTTTTGCCTCTTTAACATTTTCATTACTTCTGCCCATATATCTACTTGTAAAAATTTTTATATAATAACCCTCATCATGAAGTTCATTAATTAACTTTATGACTTTTTGTTTAGGTTTAGACTTTTTATATAAATTTTTTTGTGTGGTGCACAAAGTATTATCAAGATCAAAACATAATATTTTTTCTTTCATTATAATAATTGATTATTCGAAACTAAAAATATACACAAGCACTAATATTTATTATATTTAACTTTAAAATTAATGATGGAAAATAACAAAAAAATTGTTAATCGATGGGAAAGTGACGCTTTTGAAAATAAGGAAGTAGCTCAAAAAATTTTTGTAGATTTAAAAAAAAAACTTAGATATTCACCTCATCCAATATCAGGATGGAAATCAGATCCAAATCAAAAATATGAAACCTTGGAAATTAATAGTCACGGTTTAAGAAATAAGGATTTTAAATTATTAGATCAAAATAATCAAAATTGTATGTTGCTTGGAGGCTCTGTTGCTTGGGGATTTGGTGCAACTAGCAATCAAAATATACCCTCTTCTCAAATCGAAAAATTTTTAAAAGAAAAACATAAAATTAAATTAAATGTTATAAATTTTGCAGAACAAATGCATAGCAGTCACGAGGAGTTGATGACTTTCATAGGTTATATTGATGAAATTAAGCCTAAATACATAATATGCTTAACTGGCACTAATGATATTAATAGGGGGAATTTAGATTTGTTTAAATATACAGATCTAAATAATACTTGGTTAAATCATTTTAACAAAGCAAAATCAATGGAAATCATTAATGAAAAAAATATCTTAAAATATTTGTTAAAAAATATTTTAAGATTTAATAATGATTATCAAAAAGTAAATGAAAATAACTTTGTTTTTAAAAAACCTTCAAGAGATAATATACCAATTCAGCTTTTAAGAAATAAAATAGAAATAATAAATTCCATATGTGAAAAAAAAAATATATTTGTAATGCATATTTTGCAACCTGATCTTATTTTCAAAAAACATAAATCAGACTCTGAATTAAAATATTTAAATTTTTTAAATAAAGATAGAGAGGAATATGTAAAAAAACATATAGGAATATTAAGAGAGTACTTGAATTTTTTAAAAATAAACCAAAAAAATAATAAAATCAATTATTTAGATTTAAATGAAGTTTTTGATGATGTGACTGAAACAATATTCTTTGATAAAGCTCATTTAAACGATAAAGGATATGAAATATTATCTAAAAAAATTGCATATGAATTACGAAAAAACTTTTTTTAAAATACAGTCAAAAGTATTAGATTTTTATTCTGAATTACCATTTAATATTTATGACAGTATTGAAACTGCTGCAAAAAAAATTGATTCGAACAATGCATTAACCGCATATCCCCCTTTAAAGAAAATATTTGATGATGAAAATATTAAAAAAATAATTGATATTGGTTCTGGTGGTGGATGGTTTATCAATTCCCTATCTTCTTTGTATCCAGATAAAGATATGCTAGGCGTAGACTTTAATAAGGTTGCAGTTGATTATGCAAACAAAGTAAGCAAGAAAAAAAATCTTAAATGTAGATTTGAAAGAAAAAACATCTTTGAATTAAATGATGTAAAAGATACATATGATTTTGCATCCAGCTTAGGAGTACTACACCATACTCCAGATTGTCATATTGGAATTAAGATAATATCAAATATGTTAAAAAAAAATTCATATTTTTTTCTAGGTTTATACCACAAATATGGAAGAGAACCTTTTCTTGATTATTTTAGAAATATGGAAAGTTTAACTGAAGAAAAAAAATTTGAAAAATTTAAAGAATTAAGAAATTTGGAAAACGAAAAACACGCATTTTCCTGGTTTAGAGACCAGGTACTTCATCCACATGAAACTTTACATACTTTTGAAGAAATAAATAATCTTTTTAAAAGTTTAAATTTTAAAATAATTTCAACATCAATTAATAAATTTTCCGAAAATTTTTTAGAAAAAGATATTATTGAACTTGAAAAAAAATGTTATGATATTTCTAAAGAAAGATTAAATGAAAAGAAATATTATCCTGGCTTCTTTATAATTTTAGCTCAAAAATGTTAGATAGTTTTTATAATAATGGTGTAACAGACTTATTTTATGTAAATCTAGAACCAAAACTAAAAAAATTACAAAATTTAATTTATGACTCGACAAAAGAACTTTTAATTAGTCATAGCGAAAACTTAGAAGTTGAGGAAAAATTAAAGTTACCATTTAAAGAAATACCCTCTTCTGAAAATTGGTCAAAATTAATGAATTTAGTTAATAGCTCCAATGAATTGAATGAATTAATTAACTGTGAAAGTGTTATTAAAATATTTCAAAAAATTTTTAAAAAACCAATAAGATATGAAATATGCACCTTTAGAGCTAGATATCCTAGTGAAAGAAGGGTTATATATAATTGGCATCAAGATGAGGGAACTTGGTATCTAAGTAAAAATAAAAAACATATTAAGAAATTTACAGCTACTATGTGGTTATCTGTAAATGGTTGCACAAAAAATAATTCTATTCAAATTATTAAAGACTCTCATAAAAATAAATTATATAAACACTCCTATGTCTCAGGACAAGGATATTTTAATGCTAACTTAGATGAGGATTTTTTTAATAAAACTAATAATATTATCACAATAGAAGCAAAACCCTCAGAAGCTGTATTATTTCATCCTCTAACACTTCATAGATCTGTGACAGATAATTCAGAAAATATAGATATAGGGCTTGTGCCTAGATACAGTATAGATATAAGATATTTTGATGAAAGTAAAAAACTCAACTATTCAACAAGCTATTTATTTAAACTTAAAAAATTAATTAATAAAATATGAAGATATATTATTTGCTAGGTATAGGATTAATTTTAATTTTATGTTTTTGGTATTACCTTAAAACTAAAAAAAAGAAAAATAATAATCCTGAGGGTGATAAACCTCCTGATGACATATATCCACTATATTAATTATAAATAAAAATAGAATATAAATTTATTTATGGGATTAGGAATAAAAGTAATACATTTAGCCTTAGAGCTACATAAAAAAGACTGTTTTAAGAATAGTAGAAGTGTAATTGATATGGGAGATCAAGATTTACATATTGATTTTGGGTCAATTAGAAATGAAATTGACTTTCTAAAAAAGGAAGAATTAGAAAAAAAATTTAATAGAGCAAAATATTTTCCTGAAAGACCAAGAGTTTCATCATCAACCCTATGGAATATTTTAGGATTTGAAAAATGTGACAGATTGGATATTGAAAAAATACCCAGATCAAATGAAGATATTTGTGACAACTTTTTAAAAATTGATCTTAATTATCCTATTGAAGATCAAACAGAATTTGAAAAATACGATTTAGTAACTGATTTAGGAAATAACGAACATCCATTTAATACAGTAGAGAGCTATAAAACAATGCATAAATTATGTAAAAAAAATGGCTACATGTTAATTCATCAAAATATATTTGGTGGAAATGGTTTTTATAATTTTGATATAAGTTTTTTTGAAAGTATGGCTGCTGTAAATAATTATACTATTTTATATTCTTGTTATACTTTTGATGTAAAAGATAAGTACTTTAGTTTGCCGATAGATGAAGATTTAATCAAATGTATTAATTTAAATACAACTAAAGATATCGGTATATTTTATTTATTTAAAAAGAACAATGATGAAAATTTTGTACTACCATACCAGGGTTCTGGATCTAGTATTAAAAAAAAAGAAATATTTTCAAATAATATTAGTAAATTTAATTCTATGCCAAGTCGAACTTATCTTCCAATGAATATAGATCAATTAAGTAAGATGGAACTATTAAAATTGTTATTTAAAAAAATGAAAGTTATTAAATGAATAAAGATATAAAGTTTATAAAAAATTATGTTTCAGAATTTAATCAAATTATAAATTTTGATAAAAAAATTATTGATCAAATTATAAAAATAAAAAAAATTCTTTTAAAGAAACCAAAAAAAAATAAAATATTAATCTTTGGTAATGGAGGAAGTGCAGCCATATCTAGCCACGTAAGTGTTGATTTAACAAAAAATGGTGGTGTAGAGTGTATTAACTTTAATGAATCAGATTTAATTACTTGTTTTGCTAATGACTATGGTTATGAGAATTGGATAGATAAAGCTGTTGAATTTTATGGAAAAAATGGAGATATACTAATCTTAGTTTCAGTTAGCGGATCATCTCCCAATGTAGTTAAGGCTGCAAAACATGCAAAAAAACATGGCATAAAACATGTAATCACTTTTACTGGAAGTAAAAACAGTAACAACAACCTTAAAAAAAATGGGGACATTAATGTTTGGATTAACTCCAAATCATACAATATTGTTGAAAATGCTCACCAATTTATTTTGTTAATGATTGTTGACTCGATAATAAATGAAAAAAATTAATTATTCTTTATAAAGATATTTTTTAAGTAGTTTTCAAAATTACGCATATTTAAATTAAATTCATTTCCCATATTTTGAGTACTCAATGCAGCAGCAATAGAAGCAAATATTAATGATAGCTCTGGATTAATTTTAGATGCAAGACAAAGCGAAACAATAGTAAACAAAGTATCGCCCGAACCTATTGTATCTAATGGTTTGGAATCAAATGCTGGACAAAAATATTTTTTTGTCCTTGTAAAAATAGTTGCACCATACTTTCCTTGAGTAACAATTATATTTTCACATTTAATTGATTTTCTAAATTTTTTAACTAATGAACTAATATTATTTTTTTTATCTCTTAACTCAAAACGTAATTCACTTTCGTTAATGCAGATAGTGTTAACTTTTTTAAACTTTCTTAAATTATGAGAACCATAGTTAAAAGAGTTTAGTTGTGTGTTTATGTATATTTTTTTATTTATTTTTTGTAGATTTTTTATTGCTTGATTAGATATTTCTCCATGTCCATAATCTGCTAAAATAACTAAATTAATAGAATTTTTTAATTTATATATAGATTCCTTATATTTTTTTTCTTCAATCTCAGTTAATGGCTCTTCATTTATATTGTAAAATCCTATTATTTTATTATTTCTATAATAATCAACATATCTTAATTTTAAAATTGTAGGAGATTTTGATTTAACAAGTAATTTAGAATTTACTTTTTTTGAAAGTTTTTTTTTAATAAAATTTATATAAGAATCTTTATCACCTATATGTGATATATGACTTGTGCTAGCTCCAAATGAGGATGATAAATTGGCAATATATCCTGATCCTCCCAAAAAAGTTTTTTCATTTTTTAATTTAAAAACCATCATTGGATCTTTTCCTGATCTACCAACAGCATCAGCAAAATTATATTTATCAACAATCATCTCTCCCAATACTAGAGATTTTATTTTTTGAATTTTTTTTATTTCTGATATCAAATACGAATAGTTATATTTTGACCTTAGTTTAAATAAATATTTTGATAAGACATCCTTTCCTAAATCTAAATTAGCGTGATTAATCAGCTTACTTGAACTTTGAGTTATGTGTTTAACGGTTATAAATTTACCTTTATTTTTTTTTAATATTTTAATTTCTTCACTTAAGTTTTTATCATATTTTAATTTATTTTTATAATCAGGGCCTTTGCAGTAAAAATTTGGTTTTATTTTTTCAATTACTTCTTTGGCTGTTTGAAAATCACTTTTAACAACAAAATCTACAATACTAAGTTTTTTAATTAATGATGTTCTTTGATTAATATTAAAGACTGGTCTTAAGGGACCCTTGTTTACATATTTGTCATCTGTAACAGAAACAACTAAAATATCTCCTAATTTTTTAGCTTGCTCAAAGTAAGTCACATGACCAACATGCAAAAGATCAAATACACCATGGCATAAAACAATTTTTTTTTTATTTTTTTTATAAACAGAAATTTTATTGAGAATTTTATTTTCCATAATTTATTTATTAGTTGTTAAGATAAAATCTAAATTTTTTTCTTTAATTTTAAAAATCTTATCATATTTTTCTGTATTTAAATTTAATTTTAAACCCCTTTTAGCTTCAAGATTTAATTTTTTAATTAAAGTTTTATTTATTTTTGTTTTAAGCTTTAAATAACTAACTAATTTTTTTGCAAGTTCATACCTGGAAATTTTTCCTAATGACTTAAGGTGAAAAATACCATTTAAATTTTTATATATTAAATTATAGATTGAGTTACATAAATCATTCACGAAAATAGGCGTAAAATATTCATCGCTAGCATATTTATAATTTTCTTTCATAAAACTATCAATTAAATCATTTAAAATATTTTTTTCTTTTTTTTTAATACTTAAAACTTTGCTTACTCTGATAATGATATAGTTATTAATTTTTTTTTTAATATATTCCTCTGTTAAATATTTAATTTTTCCATATTTGTTAATCGGTTTTCTTTTAGAATTTTCACTATAATTACCTTTTCTACCATCAAATACAGCATCTGAAGAAATATAAATTAGTTTAATTTTTTTTAAGCTACATTCATCTATAATTCTTTTTATTCTTTCATATCCAATTTCTTTCTCAAATTTATAATTTTTTTCTATATTATCTAATTTTTTTTCACCTCCAGATGCAATTACTACATGCGAAATTAAATTTAAATTAAAAACTTTTTCAAATTTATCTTTTAAAATATTAAATTTAAAAAAATTTTTTTTCATTTTTTCATTTTTATAGAAAGTACCAATTACTTGAAATTTTTTTTTATATAAATAACGATATAGATTGCTGCCAATTAGTCCTGATGCACCAATAATTAATACTTTGGGTTTGTTTTTTCTATTCAATTATATGATTTTAATGCTTTAACGGCTCAATAGTTGGTGTCTCTTCTTTGAAATAACTTTTGCTTCTCTCATCTGCTCCAAAAACTTGTTCATCAGTTTTGTCTGCACTTTTAACATCGACCCCAGCATTTTGACGAGTTTCTTTTCTCCATATATTTAATTCTTCAAGAGTGATTCCAAGCATTTTTGCAATTTTTAGATGGTGTTCTGGTCTATTAGCTGAAAAATTAATTCTATCCCACTCATAAGCTCTTTTTATTTGCAATTCATTTGCGGTCCATTCTTCAGTATTAATAACACCTTTTCCAAAACCATAAAAATCTTCAGGCTTTAAATCCTCTGGTATTACTTTCATTTCTTTTGCCGTTTCATACATTTCAGTACCAGGTAATGGCGTTGCTATAGAAAACAAAGAATAATCAAGAATTTTATCTTGGTTAGTAATTTTATCAGCAAACTCAAATGTTTGAAGTATGTCATTCCATGTATCTCCAGGCATTCCAATTATAAAATTGGATGCAATTTCGTCAAAACCATATTTTCTCATTTCTTGTAATCTAATTACCGCATGTTCTAAGTTTGTGGGTCTTTTCATTCTTTTAAATGTATTTGGCGAACCTGATTCTAAAGATATACTAATTTGATAACAACCAGACTCTTTCATCCAAAATAATAGGTCATCTTTACCTTTTTTTTCTTTAATTGTATGCGGTAACGGAATATGTCTTAAATCTAGGTTATTTGATTTCCATACCAAATCATAACCCTCTTCTCTAAGTTTAGTTATCCCCTTTAATATATCTACTATTCTATCTCTCGGCAGTAGCAAACTATCATCAACAAAAATTATTTCTCTTATTCCATGATTTTTTACAAGAGACTTAATTTCCTCCATGATGCTTCCGGGGGATCTTCTTTTAATTCCATCGTTAATTGGGTTTCCATCTTTTCCAGCTCCACAATAAGTGCATTTATATACACATCCTCTGGATGTCATCATAATTGTCATTGGTAATTGTCGAAATTGAAAATTTTGTGTGTACTTTTGACTCCAAGAGAATAATTTTTTTGTGTCATAATCACTGTAATCAGGAAATGGAAGGTCATCTAGATTCCTAACATTGCCAATTGCTTTTCTTTCATTATAATGCCAATTTCTTTCATCATCTCTAAAATGAAGACCGTCAATACCCTTAAAATTAGTTTTGTTTTTTAAAGCATTCATCAATTTTACTAATCTTTCTTCACCTTCAGATATAACTATAAAATCAATATTTTCATCTTCCTTTGCAACCTCTGGAGAAATTGATGGATACACTCCACCTAAAACAGTTTTAACATCAGGATCTGCTTTTTTTATTATAGCCAAAGTTTTATGAACTGAATCTCTGTATTCTACACTTAAAGCACTAATACCAACTACTTTGCCCACCTTTTCCTTTAATTCTCTATACAGTTCCTCTTCTGTGTAATTATTTGTATTTGCATCAATATGATTAACTGTGAATCCGTTTTTTCTTAAAACTGCTGTTAGAATTCCTTCTGGGTAAGGTATATGATTCCAATATCTACCATCTCCCTCTCTGTGCCATCTGGTGTTATAAATTACAAATGTGAAATCTGCTCTATTAGCTGCTGTAGACATAAGATGTAATTATACCATTTTATAATTGGATGCAAGTTTTAATAAATTCAAACCTATATTGAATTCATAAAGTTTTTTGCCTCAAATATATTATTTTCATCTGGAGACCAATCAGCATATTTAGTTTTATTTTTGATTAAAGGTCCTTCAGTAGATTCATGAAAAATAAAAAATTTAGATCTTATTTTAAATGTATGAAATATTGAACTTGAAACTCTATAAAAAAAATTTGCATTTTTCTGACTACCACCCAATCTTTCTTTTTTTAAAATAATACCTTTGTCATTAAAAAAGATTACATCTGCAGATCCCTCTATAACATGCAAAGACTCAGATTTATCAATATGTTTATGAGGTCTAATATAAGTATCTTTGGAAAGAATAATAATCATTTCATGCAGTTTACTTTTGTCATTTTTATGCATACAGATTCTGGCACGTTTTCTTTTTGCAAATTTTACATTTTTTTTAAGAAAATTTATATGATTGGAGTTGATAAACTCTACTTTGTTTTTGGAATAAAAAACTTCATTATTTATTTTTTTTAAATCTATCATAATTATTTAAAGCTATATTTACTTTTATTATAAATAGAATAAAACTTAATTTTTGAATTGATATTTTTGAATTTTGATACTATTTTTTTTTCACTTTCAGAATTAACACCCAATATTAATAATATTTTACTAAATTTTTTTAATTTTAAGGAATTTTTGATTTCTAAGTTAGAATTAGGTAAGAATAAACTCTTCTTATTTTTATCATCATCTACAACTAAATCTACTAAGTCATGTATCTGAAGGATATTTAAAAAAGTACATGCCGCATGCCCAGTACCAAATAAGCAAATTTTATATTTTTCTTTCTTAAAAAATTCAATTTTTTGCTTAATCTTTAATTTATCAACACTAAGTGAATTTGGATTAAAATTTATTTTAGGAATAATTAAATTTATTTTTTTTTGGGGTGAATTATCTTTTTTTATTTTAGTTATAATGATTAGAACATTTTCATAAGAATATTTATATATTTCAAAATAAGTAATTTTCAAACCCTGGCCGATAAGCATTTTTTTTAAACTATTTTCTGTAAAATACAAAATATGTTCTTCCCATATTGTTGTATAATCAGAAGATGAAAAAGATTCCTTACAATCGGGAACTTCAAAAATTAAATATCCATCATCATTAACTAATTTTTTTAGAGATTGGATAAAATTAATAGTATTATAACTATGCTCAAGTATATGTCGCACAATTAGAACATCAGCCTTTTTATTTCTTTTAATAATTTTATTAGTGTTAGCTTTTGAAATTTTATCTTGAATTGTCTCAAGATTTAGCTTTTTATTATTTATTTTAAGATCTTTTTTTACATCAAGAACCCAAGTTTTATTGTATCCAATTTTTTTAAAACGCTCTAAAGTTGAAATCTCTTTATAGCTTACACCAGCAATTATTGAGCTTTTATTTATATTTTTCAAATTTGATATTGTTTTTACTAATTTATCCAGATGTTCTTCGGGTTCATTATAATTAATCCAGTTATATTTGGGTTTTAATTGGCTTAACGGAAATGGATTATTCAATTGAACTAAGCTACATTTTTTACAGATACCTATTTCTAAATTAAATTTTTTTTCTTTTTGATTTTTTTTTTTAAATTTGTGACAAACTGGAAAATTACCAAAACTAAGAATTTTATTTAATTTTTTTTTACAAACTCTACAAGACATTAAGTTTATTTTTTAATTATTTCTAACTCTGGGAAGCAAACAATAAATGATCCTCCCATTTCTAAATATTTTTGATGATTTCGAATTATATTTTTTGAATGTACCCATGCTAAGATTACTAGATAGTCTGGCATTTTTTCATAAATATAATTTGTCGGTCTCACTAGAATATGATCTCCAGGAGAATATTTTCCTTGTTTTTGAACATTGTCATCAACTATATATTCTATCATACTACCAATTTGCATTTGTGTAATTAATGTTGTTCCACTTCTTGCCGCTCCAAAACCTGCGATAGTTTTTTTATTTTTGGATATATCTTCAAAAAGTGACTTAACTTTATTTTTTGTAATACTTAAATTTTTAGAAAAATTTTTTAATGTTTGAATTTGATCTATTTTTTTTTCCTGTTCTAAATTCAAAATATTTTCAACTGAACTATTTATCTTATATTTACCATTTTTAAATTGAACAACTCCAACTAGTGAACCTCCTTGAATATTATTTCTTGTAATATCAACTAATTCCATATCAAAACTGTCAAAAAAAGACTTAAGTGGTTTAATAGAGTGGTAAGAATGGTGTTCATGAAAAATTGTACCTAATAAAACTTTTTCAATAACATCTAGTAGATAAGAAATTTCAAAAACAAAAATTGAGTCTTCATTCATCATTATTTTAATTCCTTCCATGACTTCTTTTAAATCATCCATGTGAGCAAAAGCATTATTTGCTGTAACAATCTTAGCTTTTCCATATTCTTTAACAATATCTTTTGCTAAAGTTTTATTGAAGAATTTTGGTATTGTTTTTACTCCTTGATTTGATGCTTTTAATGCTATTTCATTGGCGGGATCTACTCCTAAAACTCTCAAGTTATAATCTTTAAAGAATTTTAATAATGTGCCATCATTACTACCTATGTCAACAACTAGCTCCTCCTTAAGAGGTTGAAATTTTTTACAGATTTGATCAACATACTCTTTGAAGTGATTAACCAAACCTTTGGATGCTCCACTTGAATAGGTATAGTCACTGTATAAAAAATTTGGCTCCACTATGTCTAATAATTGAACATGCCCACAAATTAAACACATGTAAAGGTCAAGTGGACAAAGTAATTCTTTTTTATCTAATTCATTTTTATCTAAATATTTTTCAGCAACTGGTGTTGGAAGAAGAGGTACCGCAAGTTCCAGATTTTTACTATCACACAACCTACAAATATTTCTTTTAGATAGTAAATTTTTTAACATTTTTCTTTATTTTTTTAGAATTTTTTTCTAATGATTAATCTTTTTAGAACTAATATTAATATCTGGCAATAATCTATTAATTCCATATCTCGGTAAATTAAAAGGTACAATGTCGATTTGAACCTTACTTTTGTTTATTTTTTTATAATTTAAGTAACTATTGTAGGTATTATTATTAAATACTTGGGAAATATTAAATTTATCAGGTATTTTTGTTAACTTAAAGTTGAGTAAATCAAAACTTTTCATCTACACTATTCAAAATATATGAATTCATAATCACCTAAATACCCAAAGTGATTATAAACCCAAATCCATTCCTCTGGACTGAAAAAAGATTGACATGTTAAAGCCCAACATTCTAAATTAAATAGTTCTTTTTCATTTCTAAAGCTTTCCAAACAAAGATAGCTATTTTTCCCAACTCTTTGTATTTCTTTCAGGGCAATTTCTAATTCAAAAATTTTTAAATTATGTAAAGTATTAAGTGATATAACTAAATCAAATTCATTATCATTAAATGGGTAAATTTCTTGAGCTTTATGACAAAAAATATTTTTTTTAATTTCCTCTTTTGAGTTTTCAATGCCATACTCAGAAGAGTCAAATCCACTTATTTTAAGATTAGGTAATAATAGTTTCATCTCATAAAGTAAAAAAGCTTTTCCACAACCTACATCCAAAACACTGGACTCATTTGTAAGGTTATATTTATTAATTAAAATTTCTGCGACTGGCTTCCATCTTCCAGCTAAATATTTATAACCACCATAGCCATACCTTCTGTCTCCATCCCAATATTCTTTACCATATTTTTTTGCTTCAATCATGCATTCAATTTTATCATCATTCATTCTTTCTACATAAGACCTACTTGTAGATGTATGTAGAGAAGACACATAATTAACTAATTTTCCCATAATTTATTTTCCCATTTTAATTATTATACGACCTGAATTTCCACTTCTAAATAAACTTACTGCTTTATTTATTTCACTTAAATTGAATTGATGTGTTATCAAATTTTTTAATGTCATTTTTTTTTCTTTTATAAGTCTAATATATCTTGGAATTTCAATGTCAGGAACGGCAGAGCCTCCGTGTGATCCCTTTAATATTTTTTTAAAATGTAAAGGTAGTGAATATATTGAAATTTTATTATTTGGCACACCAACTAATATTGTTTTGCCATTTTCATTTGTTAATCTGTATGCCTCTTCTATAACGCTCGAAATACCAGTAGTATCTATGCAAACATCTGCCCCATTTGGTTCAATTAATTTAGTAATTTTATCTTTCAAGTTTTTTGTCTTTGAGAGAAAACCATGGGTTACTCCAAATTTTTTACCTAACCTCAATTTTTTTTCATTTATATCAATACCAATTATTGGGTGTGCAGAAACCATCTTTGAGGCTTGGGCAATATTTAAACCCACACCACCTATTCCAAAAATTACAACTGATTGACCAATTTTAACTTGTGCATCATTGTTAACAACACCAAATCCAGTTGGAATTGCACATCCAAATAACGGTGCAATACGCAAATCAAAATTTTTGGGTATAACTGTCAGTCTATTTTCTGAGACAATAGATTGTTCGCTAAAAGTGGTTACTTTGCCAGAATTAACTAATTTATTTTTCCAGTTATACTTCGCAGCCTCCGCCTCTAAACCAGAACTTTTTCTCCAATGTAAAACTACATGGTCACCTTTCTTAATACGAGTAACACCCTCACCAATTCTTTCCACAACACCAGAACCTTCGTGACCTAATAAATGGGGTAAATACTTGTCTGTTCCTTTAGTTGCATCAATTTCATTAATTTGTGATCCACATATTCCACTGTATTTTATGTCCACTAAAACTTGTCCAAAACTCAGTTTTTTAGGAAGCTCTATTTCACTTATCACAAGCGGTTTACCACTTTTAACTAATATAGCTGCTTTCATTTTAAATTTTCTAATATTTTTTTAAAAATTTTTTTTGTGCTCATGCCATGTTTATCTAATAGGTCATCTTGACTACCATAACAATGAATAAACTCATCTTTTAAAGAAAAATTTAATATTTTTCCTCTGTAAGATTCATCCTGAGCTGCTGTTTTTACAATACTATTTAACCCTCCAATCTTAGAGTGATCTTCTATAATTATAATTTTTTTAAATTTTTTAAATTTTTTTCTTAAACCAATAAAGTCAAATGGTTTTAAAGTATGACAGCTATTTATCTCTGCAGACAAATTTTTTAATTTTAACTTATCCCTAATCTCAAATGCTTTTTTTATAATTGGACCAAAAGTTAAAATACAAATATCTTTACCTGAAACTATTTTTCTTATTTTGCCAAACTTCCACTTATCACTAAATTTGTTTATAAATATTTTTTCTCCAGCTTTACCAATTCTTAGATAGGTTGGTCCTTTTGATTTACTACAACAATATTTAACCGCATCTTCCATTTCTTGGGGGTCACAAGGTGCAATTATATTCATATTTGGAATTGATCTTGCTACTGATATATCTTCTTGCGTTAAATGTGTGCCACCAAGTGTGGAGTAAGTCGTTCCTGTTCCCATCCCAACTACTGTTACTGGTAAATTTTGATAACATAAATCAACTCTAATCATTTCAAATGGTCGATACAATGCGAATGTAGCGATTGTATAGCAGAAAGGTCTGAATCCTCTTAATGCCATACCAGCAGCAATACCAATCATGGATTGCTCTGCAACACCGGTATTAATAAATCTTTTTGGATATTTCTCTCTAAACTTAGACATTGAACCTGCTGGAGAAATATCGGCTACAAGAACACAAATTTTTTTATTTTTTGACCCTGTCTCATATATGACGTCTGCTAATTTATTTCGCATATCTATTTTTTAATTTCCTCAATTTCTTCTAATGCAATTTTATATTCCTCAGGATTAGGTGATCTATAGTGCCAGATTGGTTTGTTTTCCATAAATGACACTCCCTTTCCTTTAATAGTATTTCCTATAATCATTAATGGTTTTTTTGTTTTTCTACTTTTGAAAGCATTTATAGCCTCTTGTGGGTTATGGCCATCAATTTCAATACATTCCCAGCCAAATGAGTCTATCTTTTTTTTTAATGGGTAAAATTTTGGATGAGTTTCTTTGGTTATACCAAAAGATTGAGATCCATTATGATCAATAAAACAAATGAGATTAGTTAATTCAAGATTTGCTCCCATCATCATATTTTCCCAAGTAGAACCTTCTTGCAATTCCCCATCACTTATCATCAGAAAAATATAAGAATTTTTTTTTTCAACTATATCAGCATGTGCCATTCCGACAGCTAAACCCATACCATGACCTAAAGATCCAGTAGAGGCCTCAATTCCAGGATTACCATAGTCAGGATGACAACCTAATTTTCCGTCCTTTGTGCAGTAATTATCTAAATATTCTTTTTTTAAAATACCTAAGCTTTCAAGCACCACATATTGTGACATGCATCCATGACCTTTTGACATTAAAAAAGTATCTAAAAAAAAATTATTTTTTTTTCTCATCAAGCCATAATAGATAACATCTACCATTTCTAAGGCTGAAAATGCACCTGCTGCATGCATTGCTGTTACACTTTGAGAGATATCTAATATTCTTTTTCTATGACTACGACATCTAATTTTTGAATTAATAGTTGAAAATTTTTTAATACTCATTTTTTGTGTATATAATATTCGTCTTGCTTTGAAAAAGACCTTAAATCTTTTTTTATCCAATCAATACATCTATTTATACCTTCATCTAAAGATATTTTAGTCTTCCAATTAAAACTTTTATTCATTTTTTTGCTCGATATAATATAGTAATTATCTTTACCTGGTCTTTCAGGTGCAATTTTTACAAGCTTATCAAAACTATAATTCATTTTTTTACAAATTAATTTTACTAAATCTCTTATAGAAATAACTTGAGATCCAGATATATGATAAATCTCACCTCTTTTTCCATTTTTGATTACTTTATAAGTTGCATCTGAAACATCATCTATATGAATGAAATTTCTTTTAGATAGACCTCCTCCATCTAATTTTAATTTCTGTTTTTTTAATATAGAAAAAATAGTTTTGGGTATAATTCTATATAATCTTTGATATTCTCCATATACGTTACTCGCTCTTATTGAGCAAAAATTTATCTTGTTTCTTTTATTTAGTATGTCCAAATAATGATCTGCAGTTACTCTTGAAACTGCATAAGGTGTTGTTGGGTTATATATTCTTGTCTCAACAGTATTTTTTTCGAGACTTCCATAAACTTCAGGTGTTGACACATGAATCAGTTTAAATTTTAATTTTAATTTTGAAATTGAATCATAGAATTTAATAGTGCTATATGAATTTGTTAGAAACCAGTCAGATGCATTTTCCCAACTTTGTCCCACCATACTCTGCGAGGCATAATTAATAATATAATTAGGTTTTATTTTTTTAATTAAGTTTAATAATTTCACATTATCTTTATTTAGATCAAATTGAAAAAAATTAAAATTCTTAGATTTTTTGTTAAATCTTAAAAAATTTATAGCATTTAATTTTGATCTACTAACTCCATAAACTTTAATTTTTTTTTCAAGTAACAAATTTACTAAAGATCCAGCAGAAAAACTATTCGAACCAATAACAATTATTTTTTGAATTTCTTTTTTAACCATTTTATTGAATGAAAATTAGGTTTATCTTTTAAAATTTTAGTTTCATATAACTTTTTTAACTCTTTGATGGCATCAGAAATAGTTCTTTTAGGTTTATATCCTGTTTTAAGCAATCTTGAAGAGTCAAGATTATAACTCCTAGCATCTGAATAATTTTTTTTAACTATTATTTTGGAATTGATATGTTTGGTTATCACTTTAGCAATATCTAATATTGATAAATTTTCAAAACCAATATTAAATATATTGGATTTTATATTTTTTGTTAGGAAAAACATATAGGCGTCTAACAAATCATCTATATGAACATTTGGTCTTTTCTGTTTTCCTCCAAAAACTGTAATTGTTTTGTCTTTTAATGCTTGAAAGGTTAGCATATTGACTGCAACATCCAATCTCATTCTAGGAGAATAACCACAAACTGTTGCAGGTCTTAATATTATAATATTTAAATATTTTTTATATGACATGATTACTCTTTCGGTAACCATCTTTACTTTATTGTAAGTTGACAAAGGTTTTAAGCTTAAATTTTCAGTAACTTTTTTTTCTTTTTTAATTCCATAAACAGATCCGGATGACGCATATATAATTTTTTTTACTTTATATTTTTTTAATTGCTCCATTAAAACCATTGTTCCAAGAGCAGAAGTTTCCCAACTATATGATTGATTAAGATCAACCATAGGATCATTTGCGATGCTTGCTAAATGGATGCATGCATATACATTTTTAAGACTTATTTTATGAATTTCATTAATATCTAATTTATAATTTTTAATATCTTTATGTTTAATAAAGTAATTACCAAATAGATTATTATCTATATTTATCACAGAAAAATTATTATAAATTAATCTCTTTATTAATTTGACTCCTTGGTATCCTGAGCCACCCGTAACTAAAATTGTTTTTTTCATGAATGCTAAAATATATACTTAATTAATCTTAATAATGACTATTGACAATTAATAAATTAAAATATATTTAACTTTTGCGTTGAAACTTGATGGGGAACAATGTGAGAATCATTGACTGTTCCTGCAACGGTAAGTATTTATATTAGTCCGAGTGCCATCCAACGTAGCCCGCTGTCGAATAAAGGCCAGGAAAAGTCTAGTTCTACTATGAAAAATAAGCATCGGCAAAAAATTAACTGATTAAAAAATTAATTTTTAATCAAAATTAAATGCGAGGGTGCTATGAAGAAACTATTAGTAGTTATAATTTTTATTTTAAATATTTTTTCTGTGAAAGCAGAAAATTTGCCCAATTGTAACTGGGATAATAGAAATGCGATACCATGTATAATAATATCTAAAACTAACAATACTTCAAAAATTTCTGAAATAGGAGTAAATAAAATAACTATAACTAAACAAGATATAATAAATTCAGGTGCAGTTGATACTAATGATATCTTAAAAACAATTCCTGGATTAGATATTTTTCAATCAGGCACGAAAGGACAGCAAACTTCTATTTTTACAAGAGGTTCAGAGTCTAATCATACTCTTGTTCTTCTAAATGGAGTAGCTATTAACGATCAATCTACAACTGATGGTCTGCACGACTTTGGTCAAGATTTTATTCAGACTATTCAACAAATTGAAGTCTACAAAGGTGCTAATGGAGCACACTTTGGTCCAAGTGCAATTGCTGGTGCAATTAACTTTATAACCGATATCGACTATACAAACAGTTATTCAGTAAGTGGTTTTGGATTAAAAAATAATTCAATTGATGGAAATTATACTAAAATTACAGATGGTGGCTGGCATTTTAATGTAAAAGGTTCAAGAACCCAGAGTGAAACAGATAGTGCTATCGCAAAAGGAACAGAGGATGATGGGGTCAAAAATCATCAAGTTAATTTGAACGGAACAAAATGGCTTAATGATGATTTAAAATTTAAATCAACTTTATATTCTAGAAGTACTAAAGCTGATTATGATGGAAGTGCCACGGATGAAACGGGGTATGTGGCAGACAATAAAATGTATGCACTTCAGTCTATCCTCGAGCATAAAAATAAAAATTCTGAAAATAATTTAATATTTCATTACCACAACTATGATAGGGGATATCGTAATGCTGGATATTTAGATGAATATGATAGTGAATCATTAGTTGTAAAAGGAGAAAGAACTATTGAAAAAAATGATAAAATTTCATTTGGTTTTGGAAGTGAGTATAAATATGATTGGGGTGCTTTTGAAAATAGAGGAAGTTATACTGCTTCAACAAAAGGGCATATGAAAAACTTAGGTTTTTTTGCAAATGTAGGGTTTAAAATTAACGAAAACCAAATATTATCAATTTATGGTAGAGCAGATGACCACAATACAACAGGTAGCAATCAAACTTATAAATTGAATTTCACACAGACTTTAGGGCAATTAAAGTTAGCTGCAACACACTCAACTGGCTTGAGAAATCCATCTCTGTATGAACTTTATGGTTCTGATAACTATGGAATGAGTGGGAATACAAACCTTAAGCCTGAAATTAGTGAAACTAACGAAATATATGGGGAGTATAGTTTCTCAGATAAATTAAAATTTACTTCTACAGCTTATAGGGCAAAAATATCTGATCGTATCGAAAGCAATGCTGCTTATTCACAACATGAAAATAAGCTAATTTCTCTTAATCAAGAAGGATTAGAAAGTGAATTGTTATTCAGTGGGGATAATCAAAAAATTTCATTATTTACAAATTTTTCTAAAAGTAAAAAAACGGATGGTGTAGGTCAGAGCCGTAGACCAGATTTATCTTATGGTGGTAAATACTCTAAAAATTTTGAGTCTACTAAATATGGTCCATTTAATTTAGATTTAATTTATAAATACACAGGTAAATTTATTGACTATGATGGTAGTGCTAACACAATGCAGAAGAGTACAGATTTAGTAGATTTAATAATTAAAAAAAATTGGTATGGAAGTATAATTTCCGCAAATATTACTAATTTATTAAATGAACGATATGAAAAACCAGCTACTTACAGCCAAGATGGTAGACAGTTTAGAATTGGTTTTCAAAAAAATATTAATTTCTAACAGAAATTGATTAAATTAAACGAAGTCATAATGATAATTAATTACGGGTTTAATCTTGTAAGACCTATAATGTTACTATATTAGTTAAGATAATATATGAATTATTTAAAAACCTCCATAGGAATATTTATCTTGTTAGCGGTAAGCAGATTTATTCCACATCCACCAAATTTTACAAATTTATTAACCTTAAGTTTCTATGTTCCATTATTTTTAGGAATAAGCTTTATACCCATAATTATTTTTTCTTTTTTAGTAACTGATTTATATTTTGGATTTCACTCATCTCTTTTTTTTACTTGGGGGTCTGTAGCTCTGATAGGCTATCTATCTGTATATTTTAAAAGCTCAACAGCTAAAAGATTCTTGGGAGTATCAAGTGCAGCAATTTTATTTTTCATTGTTTCAAATTTTGGAGTTTGGGTATCGGGAGGATATGGATACACCATGGGAGGATTAATTAACTGTTATATTTTAGCAATACCTTTTTTTTGGGGAACTTTATCTTCTACTATCATTTATGCAATTATAATAGAATTTGCATATAAAATTTATCTCAAAAGTTATAAAAAAATAAGAGTAAGTTAAATAACTTAGATATAATAATTTTTTCAAAGATCTGTTTAATGTACAAAAATATATTTGATAAAATAATCTATTTAGCAGTATTAATTGTTTCTCCCTTTTTTTTGGTATTCATATTACTTTACAGAAAGAAAAACATTGTAAGAATTTGGGGCCTAACATCTAGCAGAATAGGTCACTTTGCTGGAAATACAGAAATGCACATATGTTCTAAAGTTGATAATAAAAAAAAATTTTTGGATATTTGTTATTTTAAAAATAAAGAAATATGCAATAAATTTTTAGAAAAAAAATGGAGAGAAAAATTAAAAATATTCCCAAGACAAATTGTCTATCCTTTATATAAATTAATTGAAGTTCTTTCATATTATTTTTTAATTTTTAAAGATCATATTGTTTTTGATCTTAGCCTTCATAGTAGAGATTATAATAACTACATTGATAAGTATGAGCCTAATATTACTTTTAATGAAGATGAAATAAATAAAGGAAAAAGTTTACTTAAAAAATTTGGACTTGGAGAAAATGATAAATTTATTTGTTTTATTGTTAGAGATAAAAAGTATTTAAAACATAATTTTCCAGAAGTAGATTTTAGTAAATGGAATTACAGAGATTATAATATAGATGATTTTATACCTGCTGCAGAGGAATTGACAAAATTAGGTTATTTTGTTTTTAGAATGGGAAAAATTTCAGAAAAAAGATTAAATACAAATAATAATATGATTATTGATTATTCTTTTTCAGATTTAAAAAGTGATTTTTTAGATATTTTTCTTGGGGCAAATTGTGAATTTTGTTTATCTACTGATGTTGGTTATGATCATATTCCTTATATATTTCGTAGACCGCTAGCAAGTATTACAGATCCCATTTCTTTAATGAAATTATCTAGTAAAAAATTTTTAAATATTTTCAGTTTATATTATTCTAAGACAGAAAAGAAGTATTTGACATTAAATCAAATATTCAACTCTAATCTGGCATATTTCAATTCTAGTCAAGATCTTTATGATGCAAAAATAAAAATTATTAACCCCGGTCCAAATGAAATAAAAAATTTTGTTATTGAAATGGTAAACTATATTAAAAATGATTTTAAATTAAATAAAGTAGACGAAAATTTAAACAAAAAATTTTTCGAAGTATATGACCACAAAATTCGATCTGAAAATTTTGTCAATTTTTTCCAATCAAAGGCAAATACAAAAATTAAAAAGTTACATGGAGAATATTATGGAAAAATTTCTCCAAGCTTCTTAAACAGATTAATTTTATAATATAAAATTTATTATAATTTAATTTAAGTTTTTTAATCTATATACATTATGAATTATAAATTTTTATTTTTATCTAAGATTTCAAATATTTTTTTTTTTAATAGCGTGTTATTTCTATCAAAGCACATTTGGTCTTTAATTAAATAAAAATATTTTTGATTCCATTTTTCAATCGAGCAATTTTTTATATTATTAAGTATTCTTTTTATTTCACTATAGTCTAATTTTTTCGCCACAAAAAAATCTATATTTCTTTTTGTAACATTTGAAGGCCATCCAAAATATTCTTTTAAAGTTTTACTTGGTCTCAAGGAAATAGCAGCTACTTTTTTTTTTCTTGAAATTGCCTCATATCCTAGTGTCGAGTCAAAAAATATTATATTTTCGTAACTATCTAAAATTTTATATGAGTCTTGCCATTTTTTTCCTTCACAAAAATTACAATTATAACCAAAATATGTTTTATAAAAAAATTTCTCTCTTAATTTATTTTTATTATTCTTTGAACTTAACAAAATATATAATTTTGATTTCGTCTCAGAAAAATATTTTCTCAACAAACTTAATACCTTTTTTTCATAAATTATGTTTTGTTTAGAATTTAAGTTTCTAAATTGAGAAATTAATAAAAAAATTTTATTTTTTTTTTTATAGTTAAAATTTACAATATTATTTTTAAAACTACCATGGGCTATGTATTTAGATTTAATATATTTTCTATATTCTGACGCAATAAATCTATTGAAAGTAAAAATATAATCACAAGATAGATTTTTTGAATTTAAAAAATGATTTTGTTTAAAAATATCATTATAACCTGGTTTTCTTAAACCATTTTGAATTGAGATAAAAATTACTTTATTAAAAAATTTCTTGAGTTCATAAAATTCTACCCTGTTATCAATTAAAGTTATAACAACTTTTGGAGAAATTTCAGTTATATATGCTCTATAATAATTTACTTTATTGAATTTTAACTTGATTATCATACTCATTAAAATCCAAAAATTATATTCTTCATCTCTAGTATGCAAAATATGATGATTTTTTAATTTAAATTGATTTACTATTATATCGACATGGCTAATATCAAAAAATAATATTTCTTTTTTTTCTAATTTTTTAAACTTGATTTTTGTCTTAAAAAAAATTTTAAAAATTCTTTTTATTTTTGAAATCATTACTTTATCCTTTTTAAGGATAGTTAATTTAATTTAATATGTGCTCTTAGTTTTTTTGCTATAGGTTTTTCTTCGTCAGTAATATTTCCTATTTTTTCTTCCCCATAAGCCTGATGCATTTTAAATAAAGAGTCTGTTAAATTTTTCATTCCTTTTAGTTCTAATGATGCAGCCTGATCACTTCCGTACATAGTTCTATCAAGTGTTATGTGTCTCTCTAGTGAACTTATATTTAATGAGAATGCTGCTAAGGATACTGCCACCCCATTTTCATGCCCACTATATCCAACATCACATTTAAATTTATTTTTAAGAGAATTTATTGTTAATAAATTAGCATCTTCTACTTTCATTGGATATGTAGATACACAGTGCATAAGTTCAAAACTACACTGAATATCTTGAAAAATACCTACTGCATCCTCTATATCTTTTAACGTGGACATACCAGTTGAAATAAAAGTATGCTTTTTTCTTTTTGCAACTTCTTTTAAAAAACCTTTGTCAACAATCATTGCTGACGCTATTTTATTGTAATTTAAATTATATTGATCTAAAAATTTTAAACTATTAATATCCCAAGCAGAAGCAAACCATTCTATTTTAATATCTTTACAAAAATTATTAATTTCATCATATTGTTCTTTACCAAACTCTAAACCTTCCTTTTGTTCTCTTTGAGTTGTTCCCCAAGGACTTTCTCTATGCGATTCTAGTAATTCTTGCGAATATACTAAATTAAGATCTCTTTTTTGAAATTTTACTGCATCAAAATTTGCTTCTTTTGCATTTTTAATTAGCTTTTTTGTAATTTCCAAACTTCCATTATGATTTATACCAATTTCAGCAATTAAGTATGGTTTTTTAAACATACTGATATAATTATCTTATAATTCTTAAAATAGAAACTAATAATTTGATGAATAAAAAAAAAATCCATGCTGTAATTCTTGCTCGGGGAGGATCTAAAGGAATAAAAAATAAAAATTTGATATTGATAAATGGAAAACCTTTAATTTATTGGTCTATAAAATCAGCTTTAGAATGTAAAAATATTAAAAAAATCTGGGTGAGCTCTGATCATAAAAAAATATTATTTACTGCAAAAAAATTTGGTGCAGAGATTATTAGAAGACCAAAAAAACTATCGGGAGATAAAAATTCCTCTGAAAGTGGATGGCTACATGCATTAAAATATATTAGCAACTACTATGATGTTAATTATATTGTTGCTCTTCAAGCCACTTCACCAATACGAAATAAAAATGATTTAAGATTTGCAATTAAAAAGTTTTTTATTAATAAATATGATAGTCTTTTTTCTTCGTCACTTAACAACGCTTTTTTTAGATGGACAATTAAAAACGGCAATTTAAAGCCAAATTATAATCTAAAAAAAATCAGACCTAGAAGACAAAAAATTAATACAGAATTAATAGAAAATGGTTCTTTTTATATTTTTTGTGCAAAAAAATTTTTCAAATCAAAGAAAAGGCTCTTTGGAAAAATCGGTACATTTCTTCAGAAAAAATCTGAAGGTTTCGAGATAGATGATTTAGAAGATGTTCGTATTGTAAATTCAATAATGAAGTCTAAAAAATAATCACATAATATCATTAAAAATTTTTTTCAGTGCATAAATCAAGCCAATTGAGCTAT